>Ga0247727_10000890_pt1 | contig 72527 bp, 61 predicted proteins | sample WisWelCaveWW1625_FD_202498 | JGI IMG/M metagenome (GOLD analysis project Ga0247727, IMG submission 202498) | Biofilm microbial communities from Wishing Well Cave, Virginia, United States - WW16-25 | ecosystem: Environmental > Aquatic > Deep subsurface > Groundwater > Cave microbial mat | place... | reverse complement strand
GTGGAGCAGCGGCGAAGGGCGGGTTGGCGACTCGTTCGCAGCCCCCCGGAAGATCCGCCCAAGCGGATCTTCCGTGAGGCAAGCCGAGGCGCCAACCCGCCCATCGCCGCAGCTCCCCCGCGGCCCACGACGACGTCCCCGCGCGAGATGGGGGCGGTGGGACTCGAACCCACGACTCTCGGCTTAAAAGGCCGTTACTCTACCGACTGAGTTACACCCCCACGGGTGCGGTCGGCGGACGGGGAGCGTGCTGGCGGCGCCGGGCGCGCGCTCAGGACGACTGGATCTCCTTGATCCGCGCGTCGATGACCTTGTCGATCTCGGTCTCCATCTCCTTGAGCACCTTCTGGATGCCGTCCTTGGCCTGGCGATCTTGGTCGTCGGTCAGCTTGCCCTCGTGCAGCGCCGTCTCGGCCAGCTTGTTCTGGTCGCGGCGGATGTTGCGCAGGGTCACGCGCGCCTGCTCGGCCAGGTCCTTGACGCGGTGCGTCATCTTGTCGCGCTGCTCCTGGCTCATCATCGGGATGGCCAGGCGCACGGCCTTGCCGTCGCTCGCGGGCGTGATGCCGAGGTCCGATTTGAGGATGGCCTTCTCGATCGCCGTGCACAGGCTGGGGTCGAAGGGCCTGATCAGCAGCGTGCGCGGGTCGGGCACGGACACGGAGGCCACCTGGTTCATCGGCATCGGGCTGCCGTAGGCCTCGACCTTGACGTGCTCGACCAGCGCCGGCGTCGGGCGCCCCGTGCGCAGCCCCTTGAGGCTGTCGGCGAAGAAGTCCACGCCCTTCTTCATCTTGTCGCGGGTCTCCCTGACGATCGGCATGTCGGCCATCGCGGCACCTCCAGGGTTCGTTGCGCGGCGCCCGGTCGCGCCGGGCCCAGCATAGGAAACAGCGCCGCCCGGAACGAGGCGCGCGCGGGGCGGGCGGCCGGTCAGCCGGCCAGCACCGTGGTCCCGACGACCTCGCCCGCCACGACGCGTTTCAGGTTGCCGTGGCGGAAGACGTCGAAGACCACGATGGGCAGCTTGTTGTCGAGGCACATGGTGATGGCGGTCAGGTCCATCACGCCCAGGTTGCGGTCGATGACCTCGCGGCAGGTCAGGCGCTCGAAGCGCTTCGCGTCGGGCTGCTTGCGCGGGTCGGCGTCGTAGACGCCGTCGACCTTGGTGGCCTTGAGCAGCACGTCGCACTCCAGCTCGGAGGCGCGCAGCGCGGCGGTGGTGTCGGTGGTGAAGAAGGGGTTGCCGGTGCCGCCCGCCAGCACGACCACGCGGCCCTTCTGCTGGTGGCGCATGGCGCGGCGGCGGATGAAGGGCTCGCAGATCTGGTGCGCGGCCACGGCCGACATGAGGCGCGCCTCGCAGCCGGCGCGCTCGAGGCCGTCCATCAGCGCCAGGCCGTTGATCATGGTGGCCAGCATGCCCATCTGGTCGGCCGTGGCGCGCACGCTCACGGTGTCGGCCACGTCGCGGCCGCGCAGGATGTTGCCGCCGCCCACCACCACGCCGATGCGCACGCCGCCGCGCGCGACCTCGGCGATCTGGGCCGCGATCTGGTCGATGGACGGCCGGTGCAGGCCGTGGCCGTCCTGGCCCAGGGCCTCCCCGCTCAGCTTGAGCAGGATGGAGCGGTAGGCCACGCGCCTACCCGCCGCCGATCTCGAAACGCGCGAAGCGCCGCACCACGATGTTCTCGCCCAGCTTTCCGATCAGCTCCGCGCGCAACTGCTCGACGGAGCGGCTGTCGTCCTTGACGAAGGGCTGGTCGAGCAGGCAGGTGTCCGCGAAGAACTTGTTCACGCGGCCCTCGACCATCCTGGCCTGGATCTCGGCGGGCTTCCTGGGGTCGGCCTGGGCGCGCGCGATCTCGCGCTCCTTCTCGACCAGCTCGGGCGGCACGTCCTCGCGCCGCGTCCACGTCGGGCGCATGGAGGCCACGTGCAGGCAGACGTCGCGGCAGAACTGCTGGTAGGGGTCGGAGCGCGCGACGAAGTCGGTCTCGCAGTTGACCTCCAGCAGCACGCCCACCTTGCCGTTGTGGTGGATGTAGCTGGAGATCGAGCCGTCGCTGGCCGTGCGCGTGGCCTTCCGGGCGGCCGAGGCGATGCCCTTCTTGCGCAGCCACTCCATGGCCTTGGCGGAGTCGCCCGCGCACTCGTCGAGGGCCTTCTTGCAGTCCATCATGGGCGCGCCGGAGACGTCGCGCAGCTCGCGGACCTGGGTCGAGGTGATGGTGGTCATCGGGAATCAGCCCTGGGCAGGAGATTCGGCGGCGGGCTCGCTGGCGGCGGCCACCACGCGCGGCGCGAGGCCCGAGCTGGCCAGCATGTCGGCGGCCTGGGTCACGTGGCTGGCCTCGCGCGCGGGGGGACGGTGCCCCACCGCGTCCTCCGGCGCCTGGCCGGAGGTCTTGAAGCGCTGGACGCCCTCGACCACCGCGTCGGTCAGGCGCGACAGCAGCAGCGAGATGGCGCGGATGCTGTCGTCGTTGGCCGGCACCGCGATGTCGACCTCGGCCGGGTCGCAGTCGGTGTCCAGGATGGCCACCACCGGCACGCCGGTGCGGCGCGCCTCGGCCACGGCGATGTGCTCGCGGCGCGGGTCCATCACCAGCAGCGCGCCGGGGATGCGGCTCAGCATGCGCAGGCCGGACAGGTTCTTGCGCATGCGGCGCAGCTCGCGGCCGTGCATGGACTGGGTCTTCTTGGAGAGCTGCGCCATGGCGCCGCTGGTCTCGAAGTTCTCCAGCTCCTCCAGGCGCGCGAGGCGCGAGCGCACGGTCTTGAAGTTGGTCAGCGTGCCGCCCAGCCAGCGCTCGGTGACGCTCGGCATCTCGGCCCGCGTGGCCTCCTGCTGGATCACGCCCTGCATGTGGCGCTTGGTGCCCACGTACACGACCTGCCGCCCGGTGGCGGTCACCTCGCGCAGGAAGTGCTGCGCCTTGGCCATCCCGCGCACGGTGTGCACGAGGTTGATGATGTGGATCTTGTTGCGCTTCCCGTGGATGTACGGCTTCATCCGCGGGTTCCAGGTGTGGGTCAGGGAGCCGAAGTGCACCCCTGCCTCGAGCAGGTCCTTGATCGTCAACGCAGCCAAGTCGTTCGCAGCCTCCGCGCGGTCGGGTCGTGGATCACGCCGACGCACCACTTGGCGCGCCCTGGCGGACCCGGAACCCTAGCAAACCGGCCCTTCCGGGCACAAACCTGCGGCTCCCTCGCAGGCCCCCCGCTGGCCGGCCATACTGCCCCCGACATGGCGCGCATCCTGCTGGCCCTGCACCGACCCGGCGCGGCCCCGCCGCTGGCGGAAGGCCTGCGCGCGGCGGGTTTCGACGTGGTCGAGACGCGCAACCTGGTGGACACGGCCGTCGAGCTGCGCCGCGCCGCGCCGCACGCCATCCTGGTCCAGCCGCTGGGGCCGGACCCGGCCTCGCCCGAGTGGGTGCTGCTGCTCTCGCGCGTCGAGGGCCCGGACGGCCCGGCCCTGCTGGTGCTGACCGGCGAGCCCGAGTCCCTGCCCGCGCGCGTGGCCGCCGTGGCCGACTTCCTGCCACCCGACACGACGGTCGAGCGCGCCGTGCGCCGCCTGCGCTTCCTGCTGGGCCGCCGCGAGGCCCTGGCGCGCCTGCGCGCCGACCACGCGCGCCTCTCGCGCGACGCCATCACCGACTTCAAGACCGGCCTGTTCAACGACCGCTACTTCGCCGAGCGTTGCCGCGAGGAATCCGCGCGCGCCCGCCGCACGCGCCGCCCGGTGGCCGTGCTGGCCATGGACTTCGACGACTTCAAGGCCATCAACGACACCCACGGGCACGCCTGCGGCGACCGCGCACTGGCCGCCTTCGCGCAGGTGCTGCGCACCAGCCTGCGCGCCAGCGACGTGCCCGCGCGCCCCGGCGGCGACGAGTTCGTGGCCCTGCTCCCGGACAGCGACCTCGAGGACGCCGTGCTCGTGGCCGCGCGCGTGCGCCGCATGGTGGCCGAGCTGCACGTCGAGCACGCCGGCAAGCTGGTGCCGCTGTCGGTGTCCTTCGGCGTCTCGGCCGTCACGCACCAGCAGGTGCACACCGTCGAGGACGCGGTGCGCGCCGCCGACGACGCGCTGCTGGCGGCCAAGCGCGGCGGCAAGGGGCAAGTGTGGGTCCGGCGGCCGGAGGACCTGCGCGCGCAGCCGGCGCGCGAGGCGCCCAGGGACGCGCCGGACGCGGGCGAGGCAGCCGCCGGGTGAAGGCGGCGCCAAACTGAAAAAACTGCTGCGAGCAGCGTGCTCGCAGCAACGTCTCCAGTTTGGCGTCGCGCCAGCCGTCAGCCCGCCCGCTCGACCCCCACCGCGAGCAGCGCGCCGTCCACCTCGAACTCCTGCGCGCCCGCCGGCGGGTCCGCGCCGATCTCCAGCCGCACGCCCAGCACCTCGCCCAGGATCAGCGCTTCGTGCCGCCGCGCCGCCGCCAGCAGGTCCGCGTCGCCCGCCAGCCGCAGCACGATGCGGTCGGAGACCTCCAGGCCCGCCGCCTTGCGCGCGTTCTGCACGCGGCTGACGACCTCGCGCGCGCGGCCCTCGGAGAGCAGGTCGTCGTCGAGGCGCGTGTCGAGCGCCAGCAGCAGGCCGCCGCCGCCGGCCACGGCGTAGCCCTCGCGGCCTCGCTCGACCAGCACGATGTCCTCGCGGTCGAACTCGAGCATCTCGCCCTCGACGCGCAGCGACAGCCGGCCGCTCTCGGCGAAGGCCTCCAGCACGCCCTCGCCCAGTTGCGCCACGGCGGCGCCGACAGCCTTGAGGCGCGGCCCGAGGCGCGGGCCCAGGCGCTTCCAGTCGGGCTTCGCGGACAGCGTGCGGAAGTCGGCGCGCTCCACGACCTCGACCGCGCGCACGTTCAGCTCCTCGGCCAGCAGGCGCAGCAGCTCGGGCTCGCGCAGGCGCTGCGCGTCGCGCGGGTCGGCGGCCTTGACCTTGGCCACGGCCAGCGGCTGGCGCGTGCGCAGGTCGTGCGCGGCGCGCACCGAGCGGCCCAGCTCGACCGCGCGCAGCACGACGGCCATGCGGCGCTCCAGCGCGGCGTCCACCAGCGCGTCGTCGGCGACGGGCCAGTCGGCCAGGTGCACCGAGGCCGCAGCCGGGGCGGCTGTCACCGCCTGCCACAGCCACTCCGCGAGAAAGGGCGTGACCGGCGCCAGCAGCAGCGCCACGCGCTGCAGCGCCTCGGCCAGCGTGGCGAAGGCGGCGCGCTTGTCGGCGTCGTCGGCGCCCTTCCAGAAACGCGCGCGGTTGCGGCGCACGTACCAGTTGGACAGCTCGGCGTCGAGGAAGGCGTCCACGAGGCGCGCGGCCTCGGACAGGTCGTAGCGCGCGTGGGCCGCGCCGACCGCGCGCGTCAGCGTCTGCAGGCGCGAGACCAGCCAGCGGTCGATGGACGCGCGCCGCGCCACCGGCGGCGCCTCGCAGCCCGGCGCCCAGCCGTCCAGGTTGGCGTACAGGGCCAGGAACGCATAGCAGTTCTTGAGCGTGCCGAAGGTGCGCCGCGCGCACTCCAGCACGACCTTCTCGTCGAAGCGCCGCGGCGTCCAGACCTGGCCGGCGGCCAGGAAGAACCAGCGCACCGCGTCCACGCCGCAGGCGTCGAAGAGCGCCCACGGGTCCACCGCGTTGCCGCGCGACTTGGACATCTTGCGCGCCTGTGCGTCCAGCAGCAGGTTGTTGACCAGGATCGTGCGCGCGGCCGGCAGGCCCAGCGCCGAGCCGCCGCGCGCCAGCACCTCGTCGCGCTGCTCGGGCAGCGCCGAGACGAAGGCGGCCAGCACGTGCAGCGTGTAGAACCAGCCGCGCGTCTGGTCCAGGCCCTCGCTGATGAAGTCGGCCGGGAAGTCGCGCGGCAGCGCGCCGCCGGTGGCCGCGGGCCAGCCGGCCTGCGCGAAGGGCATCGCGCCGCTGTCGAACCAGCAGTCCACCACCTCGGGCGTGCGCCGCGCCGTGCCGCCGCAGCCGGGAGCGTCGCAGGGCAGCGTGACGTCGTCGATGAAGGGCTTGTGCGGGTCGAAGTCAGCCGGCAACGGCGTCCCGCGCAGGCGGCCGATGTGCTCCAGCGACGCGGGCGCCTGCTCGCGGCCGCAGCGCTCGCAGACCCAGACGTTGAGCGGCGTGCCCCAGTAGCGCTCGCGCGAGATGGCCCAGTCCACGTTGTTGGCCAGCCACTCGCCGAAGCGCCCGCTGCCGATCTCGGGCGGGTGCCAGTCGATCTGCGCGTTGAGCGCCACGAGCCGCTCGCGCAGCTCGGTCGTGCGCACGTACCAGCTTGGCCGCGCCATCGAGAGCAGCGGGCTGCGGCAGCGCCAGCAGTGCGGGTAGCTGTGCTGCAGCGTCTCCTGGCGGAAGAGCAGGCCGGCGGCCTTGAGCCAGCGCGTGATGTCCTTGTCGCAGTCCTTGACGAAGCGGCCGACCAGCGCGCGGCCGAGGTCGCCGGCGCCGGCCTCGGCGGTGAAGCGGCCCTGGTCGTCCACCGGCTTGAGCAGCGGCACGCGCGCCGCGCCCAGGCGCTGGCGCAGCGCGAAGTCGTCCGCACCGAAAGCAGGGGCCGTGTGCACGAGGCCAGTGCCGTCCTCGGCGCTGACGTGCTCGGCGAGCTGGACCGTACCGGCCAGCGATCCACTTCCTGATTCAGGTGGGAAGGCCACCAGATCCAGCGGTCGCTGGTAGCGCAGCCCTGCAAGCTGATGGGCACCCAGTTTTCCGATCACCTTCGCGTCCTTGTCCTTTCCGAAGAGCGCCTCGAAGCGGTCCTCGGCGACGATCAGCTGCTCGTCGCCGTCCGCGACAACCAAATAGGCAAGTTCGGGACTCGCGGCGACGAGCACGTTGGACGGCAGCGTCCAGGGTGTCGTCGTCCAGACGAGCAGGGAGACGTTCGTGCACTCTTCGAAGGCACGGCCCGGCATCGCGATCGGCAAGTGAAGTCCGGCCGGAACGGCGCCGACTCCAGCCACGCCCGCCTGCCGCGTGTGGCCGAGGAACTCCGCGCTGTCCACCCGGAAGCGCACGTACACGCTCGGGTCCTGCACGTCCTCGTAGCCCTGCGCGACCTCGTGGTTGGACAGGCCCGTCTGGCAGCGCGGGCAGTACCACAACACCTTGAAGTCCTTGAGCAGCAGCGGGTGGCCGTCGGCGCCGCGCGCGGCGTGCAGGCGCGCGAGGATGGCCCAGCCGCTCTCGATGTAGGCCGTGTCGCAGGTGACGTAGGGGTGGTCGTAGTCCAGCCAGTAGCCCATGCGCAGCGAGAGCCGGCGCCACTCGTCCACGTAGCGGAAGACCGACTCGCGGCAGCGGCGGTTGAATTCGGCGATGCTGGCGTGGCGGTCGCCGGCCAGCTTCTCGATCTCGTCGCGCGTGGTGATGCCGAGCTGCTTCTGCACCTCGATCTCGACCGGCAGGCCCTGCGTGTCCCAGCCGGCCTTGCGTGGCACGCGGAAGCCGGCCATCAGGCGCTGGCGGCAGACCACGTCCTTGAGCGTGCGCGCGAAGACGTGGTGCAGGCCCGGCCGACCGTTGGCCGTGGGCGGGCCCTCGTAGAACACGAAGCTGCGCGGCGCGTCCTCGCGGTGCTTCAGCGCGCGCGCGACGACGGCGTGCGCCTCCCAGCGCGCGAGCACTTCGCGTTCGAGAGTGGTGTCGTCGGCGGGCAGGGGCGGGAAGGGCATGGCGGCGCAGGATGCGGCGCGCGTCGGCCGGGTGCAAGGACGGTGACGGCCGGCCGTGCTCAGCGCTCCGGGACCACGGGATCATCTCCGGGGCGCGCAACGAGGACGAGCGACACGGGCCGCTTCTCGCCCATCTCGTCGAGGAACCCATCCAGGCGCTCCCCGCCCGCCTGCAGCGCCAGGTCGAGCATGATGCGCCGACCGCGAGCCCAGGCGGCCGTGAAGCGCGCCGCCACGATGCTCACGTCCACGAGCGGCATGTCCTTCGTCCGATGGCGCGGAAAGTCGGCCTCGGCCACCCAAGCCCCCCAGGCGTCGCGCCCGATGGACAATGACGACACGGGGGTCTCCCCGATCGACTGGCCGACCGGGAGTCGGTAGTGCGCCACGTCAGCCAGGTCGTTCACGCGGGGGTGCGCCTTGAAGACCACCCGTTGCATCGGCAGGGCCTCGTCTTGACCTCGCACCGTGGCTGTGCCGCGCAGCGCACCGCCGACGTCGTGGAACGGCGTGAGGTCGAGATCGACGTACCAGTCGCCGAGCACCAACCGGCAAGCCAATCGGCCGGCCTCGCGGCGCACGAGCCGGACGGGGACCTCCTGTCGCCCGTTGTGCGCGACCTCGTGCGCCCGCACGTCGGCGGCGTTGGAGTCCACGGCCTCCAGCAGCAGCATGGTCACGCCGCGTACGGGCAAGCGCACGGAACCCGCCCAACGTCCGGCCAGAGGCTCGATCCGCGGCCCGTCACTGGCGGCGCCGGCTGCCGCTGGCGCATCCGTGTCGGGCGAGGAGCAGGCGACGGCCAGCAGCAGCAGGACGAGCGCGACGTGGCGTTTCACGGATCCTCCGGAGCGCGGCCGGGCCGCCTGGGCGCCCAGTATGTCACGCGCGCGCGAGGCCGGAGCCGCCCCCTCACCCCCAGCGATGCCCCTCGATCAGCCCCCCGATGCGCTCGGCCACCTCCATCGCGCGCAGGCCCTCCTCGGCGCTGGCCACGCGCGGGCGCCCGGCCGCCGCGCCGCCGCGCGCGGCCTGCACGAAGGCGGTCAGCTCGAGCTGCAGCGGGTTGGCCTCGTCCATGTCGATCTGCTGCGTCTCCAGCAGGCCCTGCGCGATGAACTCCTTGAACGAGGCCTTGGGCGGCACGCGCGCCGCGTCGGCCGGCGTCAGCGAGCCCAGCTCGAAGCCCGGCGCCTTGCGCACCACGAAGGCGCGACGCGTGTTGAAGTCCATCGAGACGAAGGTGTCGGCGCCGAAGACGCGCGTGCGCCGCATGGGCTCGAAGGACACGCGGCTGGCGGTCAGGTTGGCCACGCAGCCGTTGGCGAACTCCAGCCGCGCCGAAGCGATGTCCACGCGCCGGCCCAGCACCGGCCCGCCCACGGCCTGCACGTCCACCAGCGGCGCGCCGGCCAGGTCCATGACGATGTCGATGTCGTGGATCATCAGGTCCATGACCACCGAGACGTCCAGCGCGCGGTAGGTGAAGGGCGCCAGGCGCTCGGCCTGGATCACGCGCGGCTGCACGGACAGGCGGTTCATGACCGACAGCGCCGGGTTGAAGCGCTCGATGTGCCCCACCTGCAGGATGACGCCACGGTCGCGGGCCAGCGCGGCCATGCGCCGGCCCTCGTCCAGCGTGGCGGCCATGGGCTTCTCGACCAGCACGTGCACGCCGCGCTCGAGCAGCGGGCAGACGACGGCGTGGTGCAGGCTGGTGGGCACGGCCACCGAAACGGCGCGCACGCGCGCCGGGAGCTGGTCGGCCGACGCGAAGGCCGGCACGCCCAGGTCGGCCGCCACGGCCTGCGCCTGCTCGAGGCGCGCGTCGACCACGCCCAGCAGCTCGGCGCCCGGGACCTGGCGCAGCAGCCGCGCGTGGTGGCGCCCGAGGTGCCCGACGCCGACGACCGCGACCGGCAGCCGTTCAGCGCTGTCCACGCAGGCTCTCCCGGAAGCGGCCGAAGCGCCCGGCTTCCTTCTTCAGCAGCGCCTCGGCCAGCTCGCGCACGCACGGGCTGGGGTCGTTGATCAGGTTGTGGGCCTCCTCCATGACCGAGGAGCCGAGGCGGAAGATGGCCCGGTACACGTGCTTGATCTCGTCGATGTCCGGCTGGGCGATGCCGGCGCGCGACATGCCGACTTCGTTGACCATGCGCACCTCGGCCGGGTCGCCGGCGGCCTTGACGAAGGGCGGCACGTCCTGCACCACGCGGCTGGCGGCGCCGACGTACGAGCAGCGCCCGATGGTCGTGAACTGGTTGACGCCCACGAAGCCCGAGAGCACCACGTTGTGGCCCACGTGCACGTGCCCGGCGATCAGCACGCAGTTGACGAAGATGCAGTTGTCGCCCACCACGCAGTCGTGGCCGACGTGGCTGCCGGCCATGAACAGGTTGCGGCTGCCGATGCGCGTGAGCAGCTCTTCCTTGGGCGTGCCGCGGTTGAGCGACACGAACTCGCGGATGACGTTGTCGTCGCCGATCTGGAGGCGGCTCTCGACCTCGCCGTACTTGACGTCCTGCGGCCCGGTGCCGATGGAGCAGTGCGCCGTCAGCAGGTTGCGCGCCCCCAGCGTGGTGCCGCGCACGATGTAGCAGTGCGGCCCGATGCGCGTGTCCGCCCCGATGCGCACGCCGCCCTCGATGACGACGTAGGGCCCGACCTGGACGCTGCCGTCCAGCTCGGCCCGCGCGTCGATCACCGCCGTCGGGTGGATCCTGCTCATCCGACTTCCGCTCCGTGGGCTTCCAGCTCCTGCGCCAGCCGCCGCACCAGCTCGTGGTGCGCGCGGTGGCCGGACTTGACGGCCACCACCCGCGCCTGCAGGTCCGCGCCGAGCAGCGCGAGGTCGCCCAGCAGGTCCAGCAGCTTGTGCCTTGCGGGCTCGTCGGGGAAGCGCAGGCTTCCGCCGCTCGCCGCGCCGCCCCGCCCGAGCACCACCGTGTTGGACGCGTCCGCGCCCAGCCCCAGGCCCGCCGCGCGCAGCGCCTCGGACTCGTGCTCCAGGACGAAGGTCCGCGCGGGCGCGATCTCGGCCGCGAAGTCGGTGCCCGGCAGCAGCGCCTCCACGTGCTGCGGCGGCACGCCCTGCGCGCTGTAGTCCAGCGTGTAGGACAGCTCCAGCGCCGCGCGACCGGTGGGGATGGCGGCCAGGCTGGCGCCGTCCAGCGCCACGGCCACCGCGCGGCGCAGGCGCAGCGTGCGCCGCGGGCGGTGCTGCTCGACCGCGCCGGCGGCGGCCAGCGCGTCCAGCCACGGGCGCGCCGAGCCGTCGAGGCCCGGCAGCTCGGGGCCATCGACCTCGACGCGCACGTTGTCCAGGCGCAGCGCCAGCAGCGTCGCCAGCAGGTGCTCGACCGTGTGGACCTCGGCCTTGCCGGCGCGCAGCAGCGTGCGGCGCCGGCCCTCGGCCACGGCGGACGGGCACGCGGCTACGCACGGCGCGCCGGGCAGGTCGGTGCGCGCGAAGACCACGCCCGTGCCGGCCGGCGCCGGAGCCAGGCGCACGGCGGCCGGACGGCCCTCGTGCAGGCCCGTGCCGCTCAGCGCGGCGGGCCCCGCCAGCGTGCGCTCGCTACGCGTCACGACGGCCCTCCCGCGCGGCGCGCGGCCGGCCGGCCAGGCGCTGCAGGGTCAGCACCTCGCGCGCCCACTGCGGCTGGGGCCGCGCGGGGTTGCCGACCACGTAGCTGCCCGGCTCGGTGTCGCGGATGACCATCGACATGGCCCCCACGCGCGTGCCCGCGCGCAGCACGATGCCGCCGACGGCGCACGACGCGCCGCCCATCAGGACGCGCGCCTCGAGCGTGCAGCTTCCGGCCAGCGCCACGTTGCCGGCCAGCGCGCAGTCCTCGCCCAGCACGCAGTTGTGGCCGACGTGCACCTGGGCGTCCAGCTTGCAGCCCCGGCCGATGCGCGTGGCGTCGAAGCGCGCGCGATCGACGGTCGAGTTGGCGCCGATCTCGACGTCGTCGCCCACGACCACGCTGCCGAGCTGCGGGATGCGCTGGTGGCGGCCCTGCGCGTCCCGCTGGAAGCCGAAGCCGTCGGACCCCACCACCGCGCCGGGCCCGAGCACCACGCGCCGGCCCAGCACGCAGTGGTGCCCGACGACGGCGTTGGCCTGCAGCTCGCAGTCGTCGCCCAGCACGGCCTCCTCGCCCACGCGCGCACCGGGCCACACGAGGCAGCGCGCGCCGACGCGCGCGCCGGCGCCCACGAAGGCCAGCGGCAGCACGGCGGCGTCGGGCGCGATCTGCGCGCCGGGCAGCACGACGGCCCCCGGGTGCACGCCGGGCGCCGGGCGCGACTCGCGCGGGGCCAGCGCGGCCACCAGCGCGTCCAGCGCCGCAGCCGGGTCCGTCACGCGCACGAGGCAGCGGCCGGGCGCGCCCTGCGCCCCGCCCTCGGCCACCAGCAGGCAGCCGGCGCGGCTGTCGCGCGCGAGCTCCGCCGCGGCGGCGCGGAAGACCGCGGCCAGGTCGTCCGGACCGGCCAGGTCCAGCGGCAGCAGCTCGCGCAGCAGCCGGTCGGGCGGACCCTCGACCCGGCCCCCGACCAGGGCGGCGACCTCGGCGACGGTGCGCTGCAGCTTCATGCGGGACCCGGAGTGAACGGGCGGACATCATCGCCCCCGGGCCGGTCGCATGGAAGGCCCGCGGCCCGCTCAGAAGCGCCGCGAAAGCTCGAAGGACAGCGCGCGCGTCTCGTCGCCGGGCTGGTCGTTGATCAGCAGCGCGTAGTCGAGCGAAAGCGTCACGCCGCCCAGGGCCGGGATGCGCAGGCGCACGCCGCCGCCGGCCGAGGTGCGCAGGTCCCTGGTCAGGTCGGAGAAGGCCGTGTCCGGCAGCAGGTTGCCGGCGTCCACGAAGAGCACGCCCTTGAGCAGCGTCTCGTCCTCGTCGCGGAACGGGTTGTAGCGCGTCAGCAGCGGGTACAGCGCCTCGACCGAGAAGCTGGCCGCCAGCCGGCCGCCCAGCGCGTTGCCCGACTCGTGCGGGCCGACGCCCTGGAAGTCGAAGCCGCGCAGCGCGAACGGTCCGCTGCTGCCGCCGACGAAGAAGTTCTCGAAGAACGGCAGCTCGTCCGTGTCGCCCGCCTCGCGCACGCGCCCCAGCGCGAGCCGCGGGTGCAGCACGGTCTTGCGGCCCTCGGCGTCCTCGGCCAGCGGCACGTACCACTCGCCCGTGGCCTGCGCGCGCACGAGGTCCACGTCGCCGCCCAGGCCCTGGCCGGCCAGCTCCAGGCGCACGCCGCCGGTGAAGCCGCGCGTGGGCTCCGCGAGCGAGTCCAGGTTGCGCCAGTTGAAGCCGCCCTCGAGCGACTGCACCGTGGTCTCGCCGTTGGACTTGGCGATGGTGGGCACCTGGCCCGGGTCGTCGATGCCGCTGATGTCCACCAGCTCGCGCCGCACGCCCAGCCACACCGACGCGCGCCGCGACAGCCGGTGGTCGAAGGACACGGCCAGGCCGGTGGTCTCGCGGTCGTAGTTGGAGAAGAAGCGGTTGCGGTCGAACAGCTCGACCGACAGGCCCCACGGGTTCTCGGAGAAGGTGTTCAGCCACGGATCCTGGAAGAGGATGTCGATCTCGGTGGTCTTCGTGCCTGGCAGCACCTCGAAGAACAGGCGCTGGCCGCCGCCGTGGAAGGCCTCGCCCTCCCCGAAGAACTCCTGGATCAGCTCGGTCCATCCCGACGGGGCGCGGGTCAGGTCGAAGTTGCGCTTGTCGATCGAGGCGCCGCCGAACAGGCCGCTGTCGGAGCCGGCGCCGACCAGGAAGGTGAACAGGCCGCTGGCCTCGTCGTTGACGTCCACGACCACGTCCACCTGGTCGGGCTCGGGCGCCGGCTGCGTGTCCACGTTGACCCGCGGCTGGCCGCTGAAGTCCGAGAACCAGTCCAGCGAGACCAGCAGGTCCTCGCTCCAGGCCAGCTCGGAGGCGTCGGCCACGTCGCCGGGCGCCAGCGTGAGGCTGCGGCGGATGACGTCGTCGCGCGTCGCGTGGTTGCCGCGCACGAGCACGTCGCGCACGCTCTTGGCCCGGCCCTCGGTCACGCGCCAGACCACGTCCACCAGCGGCTCGCTCTCGTCGAAGGTCTCCAGCGGCTCGAACTCGGCGTCCAGGTGGCCCTTGCGGCCGTACAGGTCCTTCCACGCGCGCAGCGTGCGCCACACGTCCGGACGGCGCCAGGGCGCACCCGGCGACAGCGGCGACGCGGCCAGCAGCTCCTCGGCCGGGATGGCCGCGGCGCCCTCGACGCGCACGTCGCGCAGGACGTAGCGCGGGCCTTCCTCGACCAGCAGCGTGACGCGCGCCTCGTCGCGCGCCTCGTTCCACTCCAGGCTGCCCAGCGCGACGCGGCCGTCCAGGTAGCCCTCGCCGCGCACGAAATTCTCCAGCAGCACGACGTCGCCCTCGACCTCGTCGCGCACGAAGTCCTTGCCGACCAGCCAGCTCCAGAAGCCCGGCGGGGAGCGCATGACGGCCAGCGCGGCGTCCGGGTCGAGCGCCGTCAAGCCCTCGATGCGCACCTCCGCCGTCTCGACCTGCGGACCCTCGTAGACGCGCAGCACGGCCACGCGCCGGCCCTCGGCGTCGCGGCGCACCAGGTCGTCCACCTGCACGAAAGCGTAGCCGGCGCGCAGGTAGTGGTCGCGCACCAGCTCGGCGGCGGTGCGCACCTCGTCGGGCGTCGGGCGGCGCTCCTGCGACAGACGCGCCACGGTGAACAGCTCGTCCGCGTCGTAGCGCACGTTGCCCTCGATGCGCACCTCGTCGTAGCGCCCGATGCGCGAGAGGCGGAAGCGCACCACGGCCCCCGGCTCGAGCGCGATCTCGGCCAGGATTCCGTGGGTGTCGGCCAGCCAGCGCACGTCCTCGTCCGCCACCAGCGGGTCGAAGGGCGCGCCGGCGCGCGTGCGCAGGTTGGCGCGCAGCAGGTCGTGGCTCACGCCCACCTGGCCGTCCAGGATCACCTCCTTCAGCGGGCCGCCGTCCTGCGCCCCGGCCGCGGCCGCCAGCAGCAGCGCCAGGAGCAGGGCTGCCAGCGCACGCGGCGTGCGGCGACCAGGCTCGGGTCCCGCGCTCACGCCGCCTCCCGCGCGCTCACCAGCCTGCCGCCGCGGGCGCGGGCGCGCCCGGGTCCGGCAGGAAGGTGGGGTTCTCGAAGCGCATCATGTTGGGGAAGAAGAACAGGTCGACGGTGCCGGTGGGCCCGTTGCGGTTCTTGGCCAGGATGAGCTCGGCCTTGCCGCGCGCCTCGAGCTTTTCCTTGTTGTAGTACTCCTCGCGGTACAGCAGCAGGACGGCGTCGGCGTCCTGCTCGATCGAGCCCGACTCGCGCAGGTCGCCCATCAGCGGGCGCTTGTCCTGGCGCTGCTCGACCGCGCGGTTGAGCTGGCTGAGCGTGATGACCGGCACCTCCAGCTCGCGCGCCATGTGCTTGAGCGCGGCCGACAGGCGCGAGATCTCGATCTGGCGGCTCTCGGCGCCCTCGCCCAGGTTGAGCAGCTGCAGGTAGTCCACCACGATCAGCCCGATGTGCTTGTCCGCGCGCATGCGGCGCGCCTTGGCGCGCAGGCGGCCGATGGTCAGGCCCGGGGTGTCGTCGATGTACAGCGGCGCCTGGATCATGCGCGCCGCGGCCTCGGGCACCTTGGCGTACTCGTCGACCGACAGCTCGCCGCGCATCAGGCGGTGGGCGTCCACGCGCGCGTTGCCGCACAGCATGGACTCGGCCACCTGCTCCTTGGTGACCTCGAGCGTGAACAGCAGCGCCGGCACGCCGTCGCGCACGCACACGTGGTCCAGCAGGTTGAGCGCGAAACTGGTCTTGCCCATGGAGGGGCGGCCGGCGACGACGTACAGCGAGCCCGGCGCCAGGCCGTTGAGCTTCCTGTCCAGGTCGGAGTAGTGCGTGCGCAGGCCGCGCGTGGTCTCCTGCCCGCCCGCCTGCAGCGCGTCGATGCGCAGCAGCGCCTTGCGGATCAGGCCCTCCAGCGGCGCGGCCGGCTCGCCGGACTGGCCGTGCGCGATGGCGAAGATGCGCCGCTCCGCGGCCTCGACCAGCTCGCCCACGCCCTTGCGGCTGCCCTCGTGCACGTCGCGCAGGATCTGGTTGGCCGCGTCGACCAGCCGGCGCCGCTCGGCCGCGTCGCGCACCAGCCTGGCGTAGGCCACGGCGTGCGCCGACGACGGCACGGACTCCATCAGCCCCACCAGGAAGTCCACGCCCCCGAGCGCATCCAGCCGGCCGGCGGCCTTGAGCTCGTTGGTGACCAGCACCAGGTCCACCGGGTGGTTCTTGTCGTACAGCCCGACCAGCGTGCGGTACAGCTCGCCGTGCCGCGGCTCGTAGAAGTCCGCGGCGTCCAGCGCCAGCAGCACCTCGCCGATGACCTCGCGCTCGAGCAGCATGCTGCCGAGCACGCACTGCTCGGCCTCCAGGTTCTGCGCCGGCAGGACGTGCTCGAAGGACACGGTGCCACCCTCCCGAACCGCGATGACTCGCGCGCGGACCGCCCCGCGCACCGGCAACAGACTAGGCGCGGCCGGCGCGGGCGGTCAACGTCCGCGCCGGCGCGCCGGCTCAGGCCTTCTTCTTGCCGCCTTTCCCGGGCTTCTCGGGCTTCTCGCCCTTGCCGCCCTTGGGGGCCTTGGCCTCGGGCTCGGCCGGCGCCTCGTCGGGCGCCGCCTCCGCGACCGGCTCGGCCGGCGCCTCCGTGGCGGGCGGCGGCGCGACGACCTCGATGCGGTTGCCCTCGGCGTCGATGGGCACGACCTCGACCTTGACCGTGGCCGTGATTTCGCCGTGCAGGTGCAACTGGATGTCGGCCACGCCGGCCTGCTTGAGATGCGCGACCATGCGCACGGAGCGCAGGCCGACCTGCCAGCCGGCCGCCGTCAGCGCGGCGTGCACGTCGCGCTCCGTGACCGAGCCGAACAGGTGGCCCTCCTCGGTGGCGCGCGCCGTGATCTGCACCGTTGCGCCCTCGATCTTGCGGGCCAGCTCCTCCATGGTGGTGAGCAGCACGCGCTCCTCGTCCTCGGCGCGCTTCTTCAGCTTGGACAGGCCGCGCAGCGCGTCGGGCGAGAGCTGCACGGCCTTGCCGCGCGGGAGCAGGAAGTTGCGGGCGTAGCCGTCGCGGACCTTCACCTGGTCGCCGGGACGGCCGAGGCCCTCGATGGACTGCAGCAGGATGAGATCCATGGGGTCCTCCTCAGCGCGCCACGAAGGGCAGCAGCGCGAGCATGCGGGCGCGCAGCACGGCCTGGCGCAGCACGCGCTGGTGCTTGGCGTGCAGGCTGCTGCGCACGCGCGAGAACAGCTTGCCCTGCGAGGTGATCAGCCGGCGCAGCACGTAGACGTTCTTGTAGTCCAGCTGCTCCCAGACCTTCTTCTCCAGGACGGGCTCCTCGCCGGTGGCCACGGCGGCGGACGGCTCCTCGAGCACGTCCTCCAGCCCCGGCCCGAGCCCGGCATCGCCCTCGCTGCGGCGCAGCGGGCGCGCGGTGGGCTCGGTCAGGGGGCCCGGCAGCTGGTCGGCCGCGGGCAGCGCGTCGATCTGCACCACCAGGTGGCGCAGGCAGCGGTCGGACAGCGAGACCTCGCGGTTGAGCAGGTTGCAGGCCTCGGACGGCCCGCTGAAGTAGGCCAGCACGTAGGTGGCCGTCTGGTTGCCCGCGATGGAGTAGGCCAGCTTGCGGTTGGCCCACAGCACCGTGTTGGCGACGCTGCCGTTGCTGCGCTGGATCAGCGTGCGCACGACCTCTTCGTGCGAGGCCGTCTCTCCTTCCGGGAGCTCCCGGTTGTGGAGGACGAACATGCCTTCGTAGTGCTTCACCGAATCCCTCCGGTCTGTGGCGGGCCGGCCTGCCCGCGGCGCGCGCCGCGTCTTCCGGCCAAGGGGGAAGGGGAAGGAGGCTACTGACTCGAGTCGCGGGGATCAAGGCCGCGCGGCAATCGTCATCGACTGCGAGCAATTCCTTCAAAGTGGGCCCCGCTGGGTGCTGCGAGGCTGAACGGGCCGGAGGGCCCACTTTGAAGGGATTGCTCGCAGTCGAGGCCACCGTCTCGTGTGCACAGCGGTCAGCGCGACTCGTCCGTCAGGCCGCGTTGGCCGCCGCGATCAGGCGCTCAAGGCTGCCGTGCCCGAGCCAGTCCAGCACGCACTCCGTGGCGCGCCGGAGCATGGCCTCGACCTCGGCCTTCTCGCTGCGCCGGAAGGGGCGCAGCACGTAGTCCTCGGCCGCGACGGAGGGTGGCGGATCGCCGATGCCGAGGCGCAGGCGCGGCACGTCGCGGCCCGCCAGGGCGATGGCCGAGGCCAGGCCCTTCTGCCCGCCGTCGCTGCCGCGCGCGCGGCAGCGCAGCCGCCCCAGCGGCAGGTGGAAGTCGTCGCACACCACCAGCAGCCGCGTCTGCGGCCCCAGCTCCTCCAGCAGGTCGCGCAGCGCGCGGCCGGAGTTGTTCATGAAGGTCTGCGGCTTGGCCAGCACGAAGGGCGCGTCGCCGCGCTCGCCACGCGCCTCCAGCGCGCGGCCGCGGGTGACGAAGGAACGCGCCGTCTCCGCGGCCAGGCGGTCGAGCACCGTGAAGCCGACGTTGTGGCGCGTGCCGACGTACTCCGGCCCGGGGTTCCCGAGGCCCACCACCAGCCGGCAAGTCACCGGGCCCACGCCTTACTTGGAGCCCTTCTCCTTGCCGCCGCCGGGCGCGCCACCCTTGGGCGCGTCCTTGCCGGCCGCCGGCTTGCCGCCCGCCGGCTTGCCGGCCTCCTTGCCACCGGCCGCGGGTGCGCCCGGCTTGGCGCCTTCCTTGCCGGCCGGAGCCGCGCCCTTGGCGCCCTCGGCCGGGGCCGCGCCCTCCGCCGGAGCCGCGCCCTCGACCGGAACCGCGCCCTCGACCGCCACCGGCTCGGGCAGCTCTTCCTTGTGCGGAGCGACGACGCCCACGATCTGGTTGCCCGGGTCGAGCTTCTTGACGTCCAGCCGCACGCCCTGCGGCAGCGCGATGTCGCCCGCGTGCATGGCGCGGCCGATCTCGAGCGCGGTCACGTCGACCTCGATCAGCTCGGGGATGGCCGTGGCCAGGCAGACCACCGACAGCGTCGGGTGGTGCACCGCCAGCGCGCCGCCCTCGCCCACGCCCTTGGCGTGGCCGATGAAGCGCAGCGTGACCTCGACGTGCACCTCGTCCGTCAGGCTGATGCGCGTGAAGTCCACGTGCAGCACGCGCTGGCCGTAGGTGTCCCACTCGACGCTCTTCACCAGACAGGGTTGCTCCTTGCCCGCGATGTGCAGGTTGAACACGTGCGCCGGCGAGCCGAGCGCCAGCTGCAGCGGGTGCGCCGCGATGCACAGGTTGGCATTGGCCTCGCCGCGGCCGTAGACGTTGACCGGCACGTGGCCGGAGACGCGCAGGCGGCGGGCGTTGGCGGAGCCGAGCGCCTCGCGCGCCTCGGTCTTCAGGGTCTGGGTCTTGCTCATGGGGTCGTTCCTCGCCCGCGCTGCGGGCACCTCGGGTCAGTCGATGAACAGGGAGCTCACGGAGCGCCCGTAGTGGATGCGGCGGATGGTCTCGGCCAGCAGCGGCGCGATGGACAGGACCTCGAACTTGGCGGGGTAGTCGGAGCGCGGGCGCACCGAGTCGGTGACCACGACCTTCTCGATCTCGGGCAGTTGCAGCTTCTCCAGCGCGGAGCCCACGAACAGGCCGTGCGTGGCGCACACGAACACCTTGCGCGCGCCGTGGCTCTTCACCATGCGCGCGGCGTCGGCGATGGTGCCGCCGGTGGAGATCAGGTCATCCACCACGATGACGTCCTTGCCCTCGACCTCGCCGATCATGTGCTCCGAGACGGTCTGCTCGGGACCCATGCGGCGCTTGTCCACGATGGCGAAGGGCATGTGCAGCGTGTTGGCGTAGGCGCGCGCCATCTTGATGCCGCCCGCGTCGGGCGCCACGATGACCGTCTGCTTCGGGTCGAGGCCGCGGAAGTAGTCGGCGAAGACGGGCTTGGCGTACAGGTGGTCCACCGGCACGTCGAAGAAGCCCTGGATCTGCGGCGCGTGCAGGTCCATGGTGAGCACGCGGTCGATGCCGGCCACGGTCAGGCAGTTGGCCACCAGCTTGGCGGTGATGGGCACGCGGCCCTCGTCCTTGCGGTCCTTGCGCGCGTAGCCGAAGTACGGGATCACGGCCGTCAGGCGGCCGACCGAGCTGCGCTTGCAGCAGTCGACCAGCGTGAGCAGCTCCATGATGGCCTCGTTGACCGGCGGGCAGGTGGGCTGCAGCACGAAGATGTCGCGGCCGCGGATGTCCTCCTGGATCTTGACGTCGATCTCGCCGTCCGGAAAGCGGCCGACCTGCGCGCGGCACAGCGGCGTGTCGAGCATCGCCGCGATGCGCGCGGAGAGGTCCGGGTGGGCCGTCCCGGACAGCAGCGTGAGGCCGTTGTAGGTCATGCGTCCTTGTCCTTGGCGGGCAGCGGCCGGTCCTTCGGAAGCGGGCGGGCAGGCACGCCCACCCACGTCTCGCCGGCGCCCACCGGCGAGCCGCGCGTCACGATGGCGCCCGCGCCGGTGGTCGCGCCCGCGCCCACCGTCACCGGCGCCACGAGCACGGTGCCGGAGCCGATGAACGCGCGCTCGCCCACGACGGTGGCGTGCTTGGCGCGCCCATCATAGTTGGCCGTGATCGTGCCTGCACCGATGTTGGCGCCGGCCCCGACCGTGACGTCGCCCAGGTAGGTCAGGTGCTTGGCCTTGACGTGCGCGCCCAGCACGGCCTGCTTGGTCTCGGTGAAGTTGCCCACCTCGGCGCCCGGGTGCAGGACCGTGCCGGCCCGCAGGTGCGAGAACGGCCCGACCTCGCAGCCGGCCGCGATGCGGCAGTCGCCCTCGATGACCGTGCAGGGCAGGATGCGCGCGCCGGGCTCGATGGCCACGTCCGCGTCGATGAAGGTGCTGTCGGGATCGACGATCTCGACCCCCGCCGCCAGGTGCTCCTCGACGATGCGCCGGCGCAGCAGCGTGCGCACCTGGGCCAGCTCGCGCGCGGTGTTGAAGCCCAGGGCCTCCTCGGCGGACGGCCAGGCCAGCGCGGCCACGCCGCGCCCGCGCGCGCGGGCCAGCTTGACCAGGTCGGTCAGGTAGACCTCGTGCTGGGCGTTGTCGGTGCCCACCGCGCGCAGGTCCTCGAGCGCGCCGGGAAGCTCGACCACCCAGGTGCCGGCGTTGACCTCGCGCACGGCGCGCGTGCCGGCGTCGGCGTCCTTTTCCTCGACGATGGCGGCCAGGTTGCCGGCGGCGTCGCGCAGCACCCGGCCGTAGCCGGCGGGGTCGGGCAGCAGGGCCGTCAGCACCGTGACCGCGGCGCGCCGCTCGCGGTGCAGGTCCAGCAGCGCGCGGATCATCGCGGGCGTGGTCAGCGGGCAGTCGCCGTACAGGAGCACCAGCGGTCCGCTCAGGCCCTGCAGCGCCGGCGCCGCCGCCAGCAGCGCGTCGCCGGTGCCCCGCGGCTCGGCCTGCTGGACGCACTGGGCGTCGCGCCCGGCGAGGGCCTTGCGGATGTCCGGCAGGTTGCGGCCGGCGACCACGACCACCCGGCCGGCGCCGGCGCGGCGGGCGGCCAGGACCGGCCAAACCACGGCCGGGCGACCCCACAGGGCGGTCAGAACCTTGGGGACCACCCCCCCCAGGCGTTGGCCCTCTCCGGCGGCCAGGACGGCGGCGTGGCAGACGTCCGGCATGGCAACCTGGAGGGCCCCAAAAACGCGCCAGAGCCTTTCAAAAAACGCCGAAAGGTTCAAGTCCGGCCACCGCCGGAGACCCTCGATCGTGGGCCCCGGGACCCTGGTTGACAACCCATGAACATGCCCGTATCCTTCGCCCGACCTGAAGCGGTGAAGCCCCCGAACCAGCCCACCGCAAGGCGCGGTCTGACCACCACCCCTGACGAGCACCCCGGAGATCCTCAGCCCCCGCCTGTTCTCTCCCGTACGGCGTCTCTCCCCCGTGTTTGCTGCCGTCCGGATCCGTCGTACCACCCCCCTGTTTCCTCTTCCTGTGTCCCTCCCTTTTCCTGTCGAGGAGTCCTCGAAATGACCTTCGTCTCCAAGTTTGCTCGCGGCGTGACCATCGGTGCGGTCGCCGCGGGGCTCACGCTGACCAGCGCGATCGCCCAGAACGGCACCAACTACCACCTCACGACCAACGGGTCGGACGTGGCCTACATCGGCATCGGCGCCGGCGGCGCGCAGACCGCGACCGACGGCATCATGACGCTGATCGCCGGCGAGGAGCTCAAGGGCTCCCACACGGTGGCGTTCTCCGGTGACTTCGGGTACCGCAACCCGCAGTTCCGCGAGATGATGTGCGTGTTCAACGCCCCGGTCGGCGGCGGCACGGCGCTTTGGTTCGCTGCCCTGGCGTGGGTCGAGCTGGACGGACTGAACGGCAACGCGCCGGTGGTCGTCACCAACCCGGCCTGCGTTCCCGGCGGCCCGCAGTTCCCGATCGGCGGTTCCGGCGGCGTGCCCTACGGCGTTGGTCCGGGCTCCACGGCCAGCTTCGTGCTGGCGGGCGTGGGCGTGCAGACCATCGTGCTGCCCAACAACGGCCTCGTGCCGTCGGGCTCCGGTGGTCTCGCCACCCTGATCGCGTCCGCGGGCGGCATCTCGCTCCCGATCGCGTCCACGGGCTTCTGCTGGGGCGTCCAGTTCACCTGGAATCCCTCGGCCCTGGTCTCGCTGGATGACACGGACGGCTGGGTGCACTACGCGGTCAACTCGCCGGACGGCAACCAGTACTGGCTGATGTCGAACGACGAACTGAACCTGTGGCAGAGCTGGTCGGTGGGTACCGATGCGGGCGTGACGGCGATCTATGGGCTGCCGGCCAACATCGACTACTCGTACCTCTCCGCCACGACGGAGCCGAGCACGTCGGTCTCGCTGGCCCCGGTCGGCGCGAACCTCACGGGCTCGTACTACGCCCAGACGGAGAACGTCGTCACGGAAGGCGGCGGCCCGGCGCTGAACCTCAACGGCGGCTTCGACGTCGGTCGTGGCAGCCGCGCCATCTCGCTGAGCGGCACCGCGGGCGTCATGAACCCGGCCACGGGTCTGGGCAACCAGAACCCCACGGCCGCGGGCGCGATCCCGACCCTCGGGCTGGCCACGTGGGACAACGGCGGCGACTTCAACGGCTCGGTCCGTCTGCCGTGGCTCTCGGTCGACTTCCTCGGCTTGGGCTCCGGCAACCCGGATACCGATCCGGGCGTCGTGAACGGGTTCTTCGGCGTGCGCTTCCCGGTCGTTTCCTTCGGCATCGTGCAGGGCATCACCAGCCTGTGCTTCGGCCTGTTCGGAAACGTGACCTCGGCCGCGACTTCCGGTTGGCCGGATCCGGACGGCTTCGGCTCGGGCGCCTTCGGCGTGGCCGCGATCGGCGGCGCGTCGAACCAGTTCCCGACCGTCGGCCTCACGGTCTGCACGATCACGCCCGGCCTGCCGGTCAACGTGACGTACGGCACCTCGGGCCGCAAGGACGGACCCGGTGGCCTCACGGCCAACCCGGCGATTGCTGACATGTCCGGCGCCCGCGAGTGCTTCCTGATCGACTGACGCCGGACTGATCCGCGAGACTGGGCAGCCAGCTCCAGGGATCAATGGGCCCCCCTCACCCGCAAGGGTGAGGGGGGCCCAACCCTTTTCCGGGGGCTGCTCGGGCTGCGACAGCGCCGCGCGGCCGGCCGGGTCACACCGCGCGGCGGCCCGCCGACGGCGCGTCGAGCAACTCGCGGATGCGCGGCAACTGCGCGCGCGTGGCCAATTCACCCGCGGCGATGACATCGCCCAGGCCCGCTGCATCCAGCCAGTGCCGCCCGCCCAGGTCGGGCGTGACGATCACGTCGGCCGACTCTGCGCGGCGGCGGTTGGCGAGGCGCGTGCTGATCTCCTGCGTGCGCAGCAGGACCTCCATGCCCACGGCGTCCGCACGGCAGGGCGGCAGGCCGGCGGACAGGTCCACGGCCACGAGCGCGCCGCCCGCGACGTCTGCGCAGGCCAGGTGCGTGGGCAGGTTGTTCACCAGGCCGGGGTCGCACAGCAGCGCACCCTCCACCTCCACCGGCGGAAAGAAGCCCGGCACCGCGCTGCTGGCCATGACCGCCGTCGCGAGGTCGCCGGAGGTGAGCAGGCGATCCTCGCCACGCTGCAGGTCCAGCACGCAGATGGCCAGCGGGATGCGCAGCTCCGCGATGTCCACGTGCGGCACGAGGCTCCTGACGATGTAGCGGATGGCCGTGCCGCCGAAGGCGCTGCTGCGCCGGAAGATGCGCTCGAGCAGCACCTGGCGCCGGATGCCGGCCGCCAGCCGCGACATCAGCGGCAGCTTGCCGGCCTGGCGCCGGAAGCCGGCCAGGCTGTGCTCGCGGAAGCCCTCGGAGGCCAGGAAGCGCGTGACCAGGCGGTGCACTTCCTCGGCGTCGGCCAAGTAGCAGTACGAGGCCCCGATGAGAGCGCCGGCCGACGTGCCGACGACGCGCTCGATGGGCACGCCGCCCGCCTGCAGCGCGCGCAGGACGCCGACGTGCGCCACGCCCTTGAACCCGCCGCCACCCAGCACCAGCGTGATGCCGCGGGTCAAGGGCGGCCTCCCGGGCGGCGCGCCGGCGGGGTGGCGTGACGGCTTGGCGCAGGATTGGTCATCTTGGTTCCGGGACCGGACGGGGTGGCTCGATTGTGCATCGGACGGCGGCCATCCGCGCCTGAAGGTACGAGCCAGCTCGGCCCCGGACGGACGCGGGGCGGAGGGTCCGGCACGCCCTCCCGCGTCGATCACGCCTGCGGGGCGCCGGCCTCATCCCAGTGCCGCGATCCACGCGGCCGCGACCAGGCCCGCCGCCAGCAATCCGCAGCCCCATTGCACGCCAGACCGGTCGAGCGCCCGTGCCAGGCGCGAGCCCTCGCGCAGCGCGCCCGCCGCGCCCAGGGTCGAGCCCAGCGCCAGCCCGGCTGAAAAGCCCGCCGCGTGTCCGAGCACGTCGACGCGCTCGCCCTCCGCACCCAGGTATCCGAACAGCGCCAGGGCCGAGAGCAGCGGCGCCCAGCGCCGCAGCCTGCCCGACAGCAGCGCCGCGCGCCGGCGCCACGAGAGCGCGGCCAGCAGCCCCAGCGCGGCGAAGGCGGCCGTGGACGCGCCCAGCGCCCGGCCCTCGCCCCGCAGCAGCGCGGCTGCCAGGTTGCCCGACGCGCCCGCCAGCAGCGTGACCAGCAAGCCGGCGCCGGTGCCCGTGAGCCAGCACAGCAGGCCGACCAGCAGCGCGCCGAAGCCCACGTTGGCCCACAGGTGCGACGGGTCCGCGTGCAGGCACAACGCGGTGACCGCGCGCCATGCCTCGCCGGCCTCGACGCGCGCCGCGTCCAGCACGCCTGACGCCTCCCACGGCAGGCCGAAGGCCCCGTTGCGCTGCGCCAGCCAGGCGCTGACCAGCGCCACGCCGAAGGCCAGCGCGCCGTCCCAGCCGCTGGCGCGGCGGCGCGGCGGCGGCTCCGGGTGCATGGCGTCGTTCTCGACCTCCCAGCGCGCGAGTTGGGCCAGGGCCGCGGGCACGACGTCACCCGGCACGACCAGCGACCAGCCCCCATGCCGCCGGACCAATTCGTGCGGCAGACCGACCGCGGTCAGCACCAGCGCGCGCTCGCGCGCCGGCCTTTCGTCGCCGCGCCAGACCTCGACCGCCCGGTCCGCGTCAGCCTCCGAGCTGCCGGCGGAAGCCGCGGTACTCCTCCACGACCAGCTTGGCCGGCGGGCTGCAGGTCTCCAGCCCCTTGTCCTCGTAGCGGCACAGGTGCTCGGCCGCGGCGATGACCTTGTCGCACTCGCAGCGCCGGTCGGCCGGATCCTGCGCGCGCTCGAAGACGTGCATGGCCTCGTAGATCACGTTGCTCTGGCGCTCGATGTCCGGCAGGACGTCGGCCTGGCACGTCGCGCACAGCCCGGTCTTGTCCACCTTGGTGAAGAAGCCGCCCTTGTCGCACCAGTTGCAGCGGGCCATCGCGCACCTCTCTCGCGGGAAGGCGCGCCATGCTACCGCCGGTCAGCCCTGCGTCAGGACCTCGAAATCCGGCAGCGCGAGGGGCTGCGGGCCGGCGGGCTGCGGAACGGCCGGCGCCGGGTCCGCGGCGGCGGCGCGCGCCTCGGCGCGACGCTTCAGGTTGCCGAGGCCCGCGCGCAGCGCCGCGCGGCGGGTGTCGTCGTCCTCGGGCACGCCGGCCAGGTCGAAGCCCTGCTGGCGCACGGCCAGCGTGGCCACCGTGCTCCCGCGCGAGTCCAGCACCGGCACCAGCAGGTCGCGCCCCGCCATCCAGTGGAAGTCGGGGCTGCGCGAGTAGATCGACGTGGCGATGTCGCCGTCGGGCTGCACCTGGTCGAGCACCCACAGGTCGGCCACGTAGCCGTCGAAGGGGAAGGGCAGCTCGCAGTCGATGCCCAGCAGCACGGCCGCGAAGGGCAGGCCGTGATCGTCCAGGCCGCGCCAGTGGCTGCCGGGGTGCGGCGCGATGGCGCGGTAGTCGGCCGAGACGTGGCGCCGGTAGCCGGGGAAGTCGTGCGCGACCGCCAGGATGTCGGCGGGCGTCGCCAGGACCAGCGTGGCCACCTGCTGCACGCGCGGCGCGTCCTGCACGTGGCACCACGGCGCGGCCTGCAGCGTGACGAGGGACAGCGGATCGGCGTGGACGAGGCCGTCGTCGGGCGCGTCCCAGCCCGGGTCCCAGTCCGCGGCGTACACGCGCGAGGAGTCCAGCAGCGTCGCCAGCTCGGGCCCGGCCTGGTCGAACAGGGAGGCGTGCCGCGCGCGGGTCTCGGCCAGCCAGCGCCGAGTCGCGCCCGCGTCGTGACGCAGCGGCGCGTACTCCGCCAGGACATCGCCGAGCGTGACGCGCGCGTTGCCCCGGCCGACCTCCAGGCGCGCCAGGTGCTCGGCCATGTCGGCCAGGTCGGTGCGTGGCCGACCGTCGACGCCCCCGGTCTGCGGCAGCACCTCGCCCAGCCGCCACTCGGGCTGCAAGCCCGCGGCGCACAGGTCCTCCCACGCGACCACGCGCGGCGGCACCGGCACCGGGCCCTTGGCCAGACCTCCCGCGACTGGCAGCGCCAGCAACCACGGCAGGAGGGACCGACAGGACATGCTGCGAAATCCGGGGTGGGCGCGGCCCCCGGCTCGCGAGGACAGCAGAGTCTATCGGTTGCCGCTCGGGGTTTCCTGATGAACGCGGGGCCGGCAGCGTCGCGGGTCGCGGCCGCGCCTCAGCGCCGGCTGTCCAGGAAGGCCTGCGCGCGCTCGCGGGCGCCCGGGTCGGCGGCCTGCAGCGCGGCGTTCACCAGTTCCGGGCGGGCCTGCGGGCCGAGCTGGTCAAGCAGGTGCACCAGCACGGCCGCGTCGGCGGGACGGGCGGCGGCCGGGCCGCCGGCCAGCAGGTCCAGGGCCCAGCGGGCGGCCGTGGCGCGCGGGGCGGTGTAGGCGCCGTCCCCGTCGCCATCCAGCCAGACCGGGTTGGTGGCGGCGAAGGTGTAGGGGTTCAGGGTGCGCCACCACGGGCCGTCGACGCCGTCACCCAGCACGACCGCGACCAGCCAGGCGTCGTGCGCGCCCGGCAGCGGCACGCGCAGGGACAGGCGCGCATCGGTCGGGCGGCCCTCGGGGTCGGGCAGCAGCGCCACGGCGGCCAGCGTGCCGTCGGCGTAGACGCGCGCCTCGCGCGGCCGCACCCAGCCCGGCGCCGCGACGCGCAGCTCGACCTGCAGCTCGCCGCCGGAGTGCTCCAGCAGGTCGCCGGCGCGTGCGCGGCCCTGCACCAGCACGTCCGCGAAGAGGCCCAGCGATACCGAGGCGCGGCCGGCCCGCAGCGCCGCGCACAGCGCGTCCACGTCCAGCGAGCCCGGGTCGTCCGAGGCGGACGCGATGTACGTGCGGCCCTGCCCGACCGGGTCGCCCACGGTGTGGCTGTCGCTGCTGCCCGCGGCCAGGATGCGTTCGCCGCGGTTCAGCAGCGCGAACCAGTCCGCCAGCAGCAGCTCGGGGTCCTCGTTCTCGTTGGTGGCGTTGGCCAGCTCCATGGCGTCGAAGCGCAGGGCCACGTCGCCGGCGCGCGCGCCGGTGAACGGGTCGAGGCCGAAGACGCCGAACGGTCCCCGGTCGCGGTCGGGCCAGCGCGGGTGGTTGAGGATCACGACCTGCGCGCCGGCGGCGCGGATGCCGTCCACCAGCGCGACCCAGTCCGTCAGCGTGTGGTCGGGCAGCGGGCCGCCGGGCGGCAGCGGGAAGGCGTTGAAGTGGCCGTTGTCCGTGGTGACCTCGTTGCCGGTCACGGCCGTGTACCAGCCCGAGAGCTGCAGGCGCGCCTGCTCCGCGCGGTAGTCGGTCTGGTGGTTGTGGTCGGTGGCGATGGCCAGCTCCACGCCCTCGCCGGCCAGCGTGACCACGCGCTCGGTCAGCGAGGCGTCGCCGTGGCCGCTGAAGGTCAGCGTGTGCAGGTGCGTGTCGGCGGCGATCCAGCCGGTCGTGTCCACCTCGCGGCGCAGCGCGAGCGACAGATCCGCCGGCGCGCCGGCCGGGCCGGACAGATCGACCTGCGCGCTGGCCAGGCTCCACTCCGGTCCGCGCGTGGCGTGGACGGCGTAGCGGCCGGGCGCCAGCTCGCAGGCGACTTCGCCGTCGGCGGTGTAGAGCAGGCCGTCGCGCACGGCGGTCGCGTCGCGGGCGGCCAGCCACGGCGGCGCGGGCGAGCCGTCCTCGCGCACCACGCTCACGCGCGCCGGCAGCGGGCGGCCGTCCTCGTCGCGCACGCGCACGCGCAGCGGGCGCAGGTCCAGCAGCTCGCGCAGCGGAACCTCGAACAGCCGCACGTCGCCCACCAGGATGTCGTCCGTGGGGCGCTCGGGCGAGAGCAGCAGCTCGTTCTCGCCTGCGCGCACGACGCCCGCCGGCAGCGGCAGCAGCGTCTCGCGCCAGGCATCGCCCGCCGGCAGCCCGCCCACCGGCACGCCGTTGATCCGCAGCGTCCAGCGGTCGTCAACGTGCGCGTGCCGCAGCGCCAGCACCTGCTCGCGCCCCGTGGCGCTCCCGGCGAAGACCAGCCGCAGCCTGACGCCCTCGGGCTCGGCCGGGGCCTCGGTCCAGTCCGGCGTGCGCGTATCGCCCAGGTGACGCAAGCCGGGTTCGATGACCAGCGGCGGCGCCTGCTGCGCGGCAGCCGCGCCGGCGAGGAGCAGGACGATGAGCGACGCTCGCATCGCCCCACCTTACCGGAGGACGCCGCAACCGCGCGCGCACTACGACACCACCACCGCGAGCCCTTCCGTGGCGGCCCAGCCTTGCGGCGCGCCCGGGTCGACGATCCACCACTGGAAGAAGAAGCTCGTGCCGGCGGGCGCGCCCGGTGGCCAGGTGCCCGACAACTCGAGCGTGCCGTCCGGCCCGACCGGCAGCGCCGGCGAGGCCCACAGCGGGTCGGGCACCAGGGTGCCGCCCTTGAAGCCGGCCAGCAGCGGCTGCGTGCCGATGAGCAGCACGCACGCTGCGCCCGGCAGCGCGCCCTGCAGACCGAGGCTGACCGGCTGGCCCTCCGCGGCCACGCCCTGCGCCGTGATCTGCGGGGCGCCGGACGCGCCGGCCAGCGCCGAACCGAGGTTTACCCAGGCGTCGCCCGAGTACAGGCGCACGACGCCGGGCCCGAGCGGCGATCCGCCCTCCCACGGCGCGCCCACCAGCAGGTCCGGCGCGCCATCGTCGTCCACGTCGCCGGCAGCCAGCGCGGCGCCGTAGCCACCCAGCTCAGCCGTGCCCTCGAAGTCGCGCAGCAGCGCGCCGCTGGCGCCGGAGAAGACCGCGACCGCGCCGGGGCCCGCCAACGCCGGGTCACCGGCCAGTGGCGCGCCGCAGGCCAGGTCCGGAACGCCGTCGCCGTCCAGGTCGCCCGCGCCGCACACCGACGTGCCCATCTGCCCGAAGGCGAAGGGCGGCGCGAGCACCAGGATCTCGCCGCCGGTCGCGCCCGAGAGCAGTACCGCGCGGCCCGCGTCCGTGCCCAAGCTGTCGACCAGCGGCACGCCGGCGAGCACGTCCGTCACGCCGTCGCCGTCCACGTCGCCCACCGCGGCCAGCGCGTGGCCGAAGGCCTCGAACGCGGACTGGCCCACCGCCAACCACAGCTCTGCGCCGCTGGCGCCGCTGCGCAGCGTGACGCCGCCCGAGTCCTCGTAGGCGCCGTCGATCAGCTCGCCACCAGCCACGAGGTCGGGCACGCCGTCCAGGTCCGCATCGCCGGGCGCGGCCAGCGACGACCCGAGATGGTCATGCGCCTGCAGCCCGCCGGTCTCCAGCAGCGTGGCGCCCGTGGCCAGCGAGAGCACGCGCACCGAGCCGCTGCCGATCTGCGGCTGGGAGTCGTCGAAGGCGCCCACGGCCAGGTCCGGCAGGCCATCGCCGTCCATGTCGCCGACGCCGGCCAGGGACCAGCCGAAGCGGTCGCCGGCCGAGTCGCCCACCGCCTGCAGCAGCGTCGCGCCGCTGGCGCCGGAGATCACGACCACGCGCCCGCGGAAGCCGTTCGCATTGGGCGCGCCGACGGCCAGGTCCGCGACGCCGTCGCCGTCCACGTCGCCCGGCGACGCGACGCTCCAGCCGTACAACTCCGACGCCTCGACGCCATGCGAGTCCAGCAGCAGCCCTCCATCCGCGCCGGACAGCACGCACGCGCGGCCCTGGAAGCCGCCGTCCAGCGGGCCGGCGCCCAGCGCGTCGAAGGGCGCGCCCACCAGCAACTCCAGCCGGCCGTCGCCGTCGATGTCGGGCATGACCGCCAGCGACGACCCGAAGGCGGCCCCCGACGCGCCGCCCTGCGCCTGCAGCACCAGGTCCTGCGCGCGCGGCGCCGCGCCCGAGCCGATCCACAGCACCACGGCCAGCAACATCCGGACGCACGACATCGCATCCTCCTCGCGAAAACACCCATCGGCACCTGCGGCCGGGAGCCCGCCGATCCCGGTCGCTCCCGGGACGCGCACCCCGCGGCGCGCGCCGTGAGTCAGGGAAGCACCTGGGCACGCCGTCCGGGTGACGGAGGGGTGGCGACATCGACTGGTCATGCCACGTGGCGCGGGCGGGCGAGTCGCCGCGCGCCGACGCACGCGCGTCGAGGCACGGCGGCGCTGGTCCGGCGTCGGTGTCCTCGCTACGCTGTCCGCCCTCCGCCCCCGAACGGATACCCGCATGGACGCGCCGCACCCACCGCTGTCCCTGCTGGCCGTCGCCCTGCTCGCCGGGCTGGTGTCGGCGCAGTCGTCCGCGCCGGCCGCGCCCGCCGGCCCCATCGACCCGACGCTGCTGGATCCCGTGGAGCTGTTCGCCAAGGCCTGCGCCACGTGCCACGGGCTGGACGGCAGCGGCACCGGCCCCACGGTGCTGGATCGCCCGGCGCGCGACTTCAAGGAGGGCGGCTTCTCCTTCGGCAACACGCCCGAGGCCGTGTTCCGCACGCTCACGCACGGCATCCCCGGCAGCCCGATGCCCGCGTGGGAGCAGGCGCTGACCGAGGCCCAGCGGCGCGTGCTGGCCGAGCACGTGCTCGGCCTCGGACCGCCGCAGCGCGAAGTCAGCGAGGAGGAGACGCGCCTCGTGGTGCGCGACCGCCCGCTGGTCGTGCGCGGCATCCTGCCGCCGCCCGACGAAGGCGCGGACAACATCCCGCGCGGGCTGCTGATCGGCACGCCGGACGGACTGACCTTCCAGTACGACCTCGCCGGGATGCGGCTGCTGGCCGTGCGCGCGGGCGAGTTCGTGCGGCGCACGGACTGGGGCGGGCGCGGCGGGACGCCGCTGGAACTGCTGGGCCAGGTGGTCTGGCAGTGCGACCCCGGCCCGCACCCGCCGGCGTGGTCGGCGCGCAGGCTGGCCGGCAAGGACCCGGACCGGCCCCTGCGGCTGCGGCTGCTGTCCACGGACGTCGTCGGCGAAGCCGCCAGCGTGACCTGCGCGCTGGCCGAGGTCGATGCCGAAGGGCGGCCGCTGCGCCTGTTCGCCACGCTGCGCGAGTCGGTCGCGGCCGCCGCAGAGCACGGCCTCGCCGGATTCCGGCGCACGCTGCAGGTCATGCCGGAGCGGCCCGTGCCCGCCGACGTGCTCAGGCTGCGACTCGCCAGCGAGGATCCGCGCGCGCCCTGGCGCCTGCTCGACGACGCCCCCGAGACCACGCGGCGCCTCGGCAAGACCACGACCTGGTGGGTGCGCCAGCCGGACGCGGAGCGGGTCGAGATCCTCGGCGCCCGCCTGGGCTCCGCCCTGGCCCACGGCGGCCGGCGGATCCCGATCGCCGGCGTCGCGGCGGACGGCCTGACGGTCGCCTTCGACGTCCACGGCGCGGCCGAGGTGGAGGTCGCGCTGTTCCTCGCGGCGAGCCTCCCGCCCGAAACGGAGCAGTTGCTGCGCGCGGAGAGCCGGCGATGACCCGCCGGCTGCCGCTCGCGCTCGCGCTGGCCGCCGCGCTGGCGGCCCCCGCTCCCGCGCAACCCGCGGCGGACTCGCCCGAGGCCGCGGCCTACGCCGTCGATTACCTCACGCCCCCGGACGGAGCCGTGCTCGAGGTCGGTGGTCTGGACTTCCTGTCCGACGGCCGCCTGGTCGTCTCGACGCGCCGCGGCCAGGTGTGGCTGGTCGAGAACCCGTTGGCCGCCAACCCCGCCGACGCGCGCTTCACGCTCTTTGCCGAGGGCCTCGACGAGGGGCTGGGCCTCAAGGTGCTGCCCGGCGCCCTGGTCGACGGCCGCGGCGCCGGCGACGCGCTCTTCGTGCTGCAGCGCGGCGAGCTGTCGCGCCTCTTCGACCTGGACGACGACGGGCGCTGCGACCGCATCGAGACGGTCAGCAGCGGCTGGGGCCTGTCGGGCAACTACCACGAGTTCGCCTTCGGGCTGCCGGCCGACGACCAGGGACGGCTCTACGTGACGCTCAACGTGGGCTTCGGCAGCCCGCGCTGGTGGGTCGGGCAATCGTGGGTGCCGTGGCGCGGCTGGTGCCTGCGCATCGATCCGCGCTCGGGCGTGACCGAGCCGCTGGCCAGCGGCCTGCGCAGCCCGTGCGGCCTCGGGCGCGACGCGGCTGGCCGCATCTACATCACCGACAACCAGGGCGACTGGCTGCCGGCCTGCCCGCTGCACGTGCTGCAGGAGGGCGCCTTCTTCGGCCATCCCACCTCGCTGGCCTGGCGCGACGACTGGCGCTCCGCGGGCGCACTGCCCAGCGACTCGCTGCCGGTGCCGGTGGAGCGCACGCCGCCGGCGCTGTGGCTGCCGTACAAGTGGAGCCGCTCGACCGGCAACGTGGTCGAGGACGCCACCGGCGGCGCCTTCGGTCCCTTCGGCGGCCAGCTCTTCCTGGCCGAGTTGACCAACGGCATGCTGCTGCGCGCGCAGCTCGAGCAGGTGCAGGGCGCGCTGCAGGGCGCGGTCTGGCCGTTCCGCCAGCGCGTGGGGTCGCTGGTGCGCGTGGTCTTCGCGCCGGACGGCACGCTCTTCGGCGGCCTGACCAACCGCGGCTGGGGCGGCCTGCCCCCCGCCGACGGCCTGTGTCGCGTGCGCTGGACGGGCGTCACGCCTTTCGAGACGCAGCGCGTGCACCTGCTGCAGGACGGCTTCGAGCTGAGTTTCACCGAGCCGCTGGCCGACGACTGCACGCCCGTGCCGGACGACGTGACGCTGACGCAGTACGACTACGACTGGTGGTGGGAGTACGGTTCGCCCGAGCGACGCACGACGCAGGTGGCCGTGAGCGATGTCTCGGTCTCGGCCGACCGCCGCACGCTGGTGCTGCGCGCGCCGTTGCGGCCCGCGATGATGGCGCGCGTCGTGCTCTCGGGCCTGCACGGCGCATCGGGCGCGCCGCTGCTGCACGACGAGTTCGCCTACGCCGTCAACCAGCTCCCCGAGGGCCCGCGCACGGCGGAGCACATCGCCAAGGTGGCCGAGCCGCCGCCGCCGCGCGAGCAGTTCGACGAGGGCTGGCTGCGTCTGACCTACCTGGACGCGCTGGACCAGTGGACCTCGCAGGGCTGGAGCCTGGTGGACGCCGAGATGGACGGGCGCAACCCGACGCAATTCCTGGCGACCGCCGGCGCCGGCGCGCTGATCAACGCGACGCACGACGTGGCCGACGCGCCGCGCAGCGGCCCGCCCGGCGCGCCCGCGACGGACTTCGGCAGCAAGCCGGCCTTCGCCGGCGGCCGCTTCCACGTCGAGTACATGCTGCCGCAGGGCGGGCGCACGACGCTCTGGCTGATGGGCCGCTACGGCCTCGACCTGCCCGACCCCGCGCACGCCTCCGAGTCGGCCGCCAGCCGGGCCGGCACGCGCCACGGCGCGCTGCTGGCCGCGGGCACCGGCGCCGAGCAGCCGCCGCTGCTGAACGGCTACCTGGGCGCGGGCCAGTGGCACGACCTGGACATCGACTTCAGCGCGCCGCGCTTCGACGCCGCCGGCCGCAAGCTGTCCAACGCGCGCATCGAGCGCGTGCTGCTCAACGACGTGCTGCTGCACGAGGGCGTCGAGCTGGACGGGCCCTGCCCCGACGCGCCGCTGGCCGGCGCGCCCGAAGCCGCCGCCGGCCCGCTGGTGCTGTCCGGCACGCGCGGCCCCGTGGCCCTGCGCCAACTGCGCGTGCGGCCCGAGCGCGCGCCCGACGAGGACGGCTGGGTGCCGATCTTCAACGGCCAGGACCTCGGCGGCTGGCTGGTCGCGCGCGACGACGCGGCCGACCCGACGCCGCTGCCCGCCGGCACCACCTTCACCGCCGCCGACGAGGATGCGGCCGAGGACACCGGCTGGAGCGTGGATGGCGGCGTGCTGCTCGGCCAGGGCTCGCGCAGCCACCTGTTCTCGCCGCGCGGCGACCTGGCCGACATCGAGGTGCGCGCCAGCCTGCGCATCGGCGACAACGGCAACAGCGGCCTGTACTTCCGCACCGCCTTCGGACCGGGCTGGCCGGCCGGCTACGAGGCGCAGGTCAACAGCAGCTTCGAGGATCCGCAGAAGACCGGCAGCCTGTACGCGCTGGCGCCGGTCATGGCCTCGCTGGTCGGGCCCGACACGTGGTTCGACTACCACGTGCGCTGCGTGGACGAACCGGGCGGCACACACGTGACCATCGCGGTCAACGGCGTGGTCATCACCGACTTCGTCGACCCCGAGCGCCGGCACGCGGCCGGGCACGTGGCGCTGCAGCAGCACCACGAGGGCTCGTTGATCGAGGTGCGCCGGCTGGAGTTGCGCGAGGCGCGCTGAGCGGCGCGCCAACCGTGAGCATGCCCACCGGCAGCCAGCACTTCATTCCGCTGACGCGCGCCGACGTGCTGCAGCGCGTCGCCGAGCAGGTGCCGCCGCTGCTGCGCGCGGACTTCTCCGACCTGGCCCGGCGGCTGACCAGCCTGCTGCACGTCGAGTTCCACGGCCAGCTCGAAGAGCTGAAGCAGCTCTACGCGCCGCTCGACCCCGACGCCGACACGCTGCCCCCGGTCGGCGCACGGCCCGCGGCCTCCGAGCTCGCGCAGCGCCTGGCCCGGGCGCTGGGTGTCGTGCTGGAGCGCGCCAACTACCGGCCGCTGCCGCCCGACCAGTTGCGCGCCGCGCTGGACCGCGACTCGCCCTTCCAGTTGCGCGTGCACGTCGAGCTGGACGATTTCGCCGAGCTGGCCGTGCACGTGCGCGGCCTGCGGTGCGAGGAGCTGGTCACCCGCCGCTGGTGGCAGCGCCGCGCGCGGCGCATCCCCACCGACGTCTTCGAGCGCGTCGTGGTCCTGGCGCGCATCAAGGACCGCGACGACCTGCCCGCGGAGCGCCGCGAAGGCCTGCCGGTGCCGCCCGGCCGCACGCTGGTCAAGCTCTTCCGCAACGTGCCCGAGCCGGACCTCGAGATGGTGCTGCCCAACGTGCAGGTGCGCATGCGCGGCCGCGACCGGGCCCTGCTGGGCGTGCCGGCGCTGGTGGGCGGCGTGCTGCTGCTGGTCACCAAGCTCTCGGCCTCGCTGCTGCTCACGGCGGCGCTGGTCGCCTTCTGGCTGGGCCTGCGCGACGAGGCCGTGACCATGGGCGCGCCCGAACTGCTGGGCCTCGTCGCCGCGCTGGCCACGCTGGGCGCGTTCGTGCTGCGCCAGGTGTCGGCCTTCCGCAACCGCAAGATCGCCTTCATGAAGGCGCTGGCCGACAACCTCTACTTCCGCGCCCTCGACCACGGCGCGGGCGTCTTCCACCGCCTGGTGGACGAGGCCGAGGAGGAAGAGACCAAGGAGGCCCTGCTGGCCTGCGCGGCCCTGCTGCAGCGCCCGGGCCAGACCGAAGCGGAACTGGACGCCCTGGTGGAGTCCTGGCTGCAGCGCTGGTGCGAGCGCTACGTCGACTTCGAGTGCGACGACGCGCTGGCCAAGCTGGAGCGCCTCGGCCTGCTGCAGCGCCGCGGCGAGGGCCCTGCCGCGCGGCTCTCCGTGCTGCCGCCCGCGGAGGGCAAGGTGCTGCTGGACCGGCGTTGGGACGATTGGTTCACGTACGCCAACCCGGCACCCTGAGCGCACGTCCCCAACTCAAGCGACGAAGCGCACGCCGTCCTTCCCCTTGAAGTCCGCGTCCTGCGTCCAGAGCATCGCGTTCCGGGCGCGCGCCGTCGCGAGCATGACGCTGTCGGCCAGCGGGAGCCGCTCGCTGGCGCCCAGGCGCGCCGCGGCGACGGCAAGGCCCGCATCGAGGACCGCAACCTCGCCCTGCAGCATGAGCGCGATGGCCTGCAGGGCCGAGTTCTCGCCCCGCTGCTGCAGCACGCGCTTGAACACCTCGGACAGGCTCAACGACGGCACGATCAGGTGCGCCGGGTCCTCGATGGCCGGCGCGAAGAAGCCGGCATGGCGCGCATTGGCGAAGTACTCGAGCCAGCCCGAGGAATCGACGACGTTCACGCGCGGTCCTCGTCCCGTTCGACCGAGGTGTCGATGCCCTTCAGGAAGCCACGCATGTCCTTCATGCGTCGCACCGGGATCAGCTCGATGCGGTCGCCGTACGCCAGCGCCTGGACCTTCTGCCCGGGGCGGAGCCCGAGCAGCTCCCGGATGGCCTTGGGGATGACCACCTGGAATTTCGGAGAGATGGTGAGCGTTTCCACGGCTGACTCCAGAGGCGGATCGATCAGGTTGTCGTCATACGCAACATAGATCGATAGCCGAGCCGGGTCAACAGGCGGTCCGGCGGCCGCGGGGCCGACCTTCAGGCCACGTCCACCAGCTGGTGCTCCGGGTTCTTCCTGGCGGCCTGGCGCCGGTCCCACTCGCTGGGGAACAGGACCAGACTGCGGCCGCGCGCGTCGCGCACGACGGTGGAGCGCACCGGCACGGTGAAGGTGTCGCGCTCCCCCATCAGCCACGCGCTGCACTCGTAGGGCAGGGGCTCGAGCGCCGTCTCCACGCCGTACTCGTCGCGCAGGCGGTACTGCAGCACCTCGAACTGCAGGCGTCCCACCGCGGCCACGATGGGCGCGCTGTTCTCGCGCTCCTCGGCCCACAGGCGCTGCACCGTGCCCTCGGCCGCAAGCTGCTCCAGGCCCTTGTCGAAGCGCTTGCGCCCGGAGGTCTCGGCCGGGCTGATGCGCGCGAAGTGCTCGGGCGGGAAGGAGGGCACGGGCTTGTGCACGAAGCCGCCCTCGGCCGAGATGGTGTCGCCGATGCGGAAGGTGTCGCGGTTGATCAGGCCCACCACGTCGCCGGGCCAGGCCACGTCCAGCACCTCGCGCGCGCGGGCCACCAGGCCGTGCGGGCGGGCGAGGCGCACGCTCTTGCCGAGCCGCGCGTGGCGCACCATCTGGTCGGGCTCGAACACGCCCGAGCACACGCGCACGAAGGCCAGCACGTCGCGGTGGCGCTTGTCCATGTTGGCCTGCACCTTGAAGACGTAGGCGCTGAAGGGCGCCGCGACCGGGTCCAGCAGGGCCTCGCCGCCGCCGTCCAGGTCCACCGCGCGGGCCCCTGGCGGCGGGGCCAGTTCGACGAAGGCGTCGAAGAAGGGCTCGACGCCGAAGTTGGTCAGGGCCGAGCCGAAGAACACGGGCGTGACCTCGCCGCGCAGGAAGGCCGCGTGCTCGAAGACGTTGCCGGCCACGTCCAGCAGCTCGAGGTCGTGCGCCGCGTGCGCCAGCAGCGCGGGGTCCACGTGGCCCTCCAGCCGCGGGTCGCCCAGCGGCAGGCGCTCCATCTCGGCCTTCAGCGCGCCGGCCGCCGAGGTGCGGCTGAAGAGCAGCACGTCGCGCGTGCGGCGGTCCAGCACGCCCGCGAACTCGCGCCCCGTGCCGATGGGGAAGTTCAGCGCCGAGGCGTGGATCCCGAGCGCACCCTCGACCTCGGCCATCAGGTCCAGCGGGTCGCGGCCGGGCAGGTCGAGCTTGTTGACGAAGGTCAGCACCGGGATGCGCCGCAGCCGGCACACCTCGAACAGCTTGCGCGTCTGCGCCTCCACGCCCTTGGCCGCGTCCAGCACCATGATCGCGGAGTCCGCGGCCGTCAGCGTGCGGTAGGTGTCCTCGCTGAAGTCCTGGTGGCCGGGCGTGTCCAGCACGTTGATGACCAGGCCCTTGTACGCGAACTGCATGGCGCTGGACGTGATGGAGATGCCGCGCTCCTGCTCCATCCCCATCCAGTCGGACGTGGCCAGCTTGCCCTTGCGGTTCTTGACCAGGCCGGCGGTGCGGATGAGGCCGCTGTAGAGCAGCAGCTTCTCGGTCAGCGTGGTCTTGCCCGCGTCCGGGTGCGAGATGATCGCGAAGGTGCGGCGGCGGGCCGTTTCGCGGGCGAGGTCGACGGGGGTGACGGTGGAGGGCATGGAGATCGGGAGACAGGGACGGTCCGGTTCGAGTTGGCCGCGCAGGCTAGCAGGCGGCGGGTGGCGCGGGGCGAGTCATCACCTCAGCGGACCCTGACGCGTGCGGCTTCAAAGACGCGCCGCGCCGTCGCGACCACCTCGCGCGCGTCCTGCAGCGAGGGCTCGTCGCCCGGGCCGGGATAGCGGAACACCCAGGCGAACGGCGTCAGAGCCTCCGCCGTAGCGGCCAACTCCCCGAGCGCGTCCTCGAGGCCCGCCACCTGTTGGCCCAGTTCACGCAAGTCGTGGGTCTTGCGGAACGCCGTGGCGTGCCAAGCCAACAGCGCTTTCCAGGACTTCTCGGCTGCCTGCTGGGCGTGGAACATCGCGACCATGGGCAGCGGCGTCGCCGCATCGAGCAGGGTCGCGGCAGCCTCCAAGTCCAGTCTCGCCTTCTCCAGCCACTCCTCGGCCTCTCCTCGGTCCTCCGGCTCGTGGACTTCCTCGTCACGCGGCATACAGCAACCTGCCCTCGCGCGCCACGGTGGCGGGCAGCGAAGAGGCCGCCCGCAGGCGGCGCTCGAAATCCGCCGTCGACCAGACGACGACATCGACCGCCGCGCGGACGTCCCCCAGGGCAAGGTACGCCGCCTGGCACAGCCGCCAGCGCCGGTCCGTGAGCTCGTCGAGCACGAGCAGCACGTCGTAGTCGCTGTCCGGCCCCGCCTCGCCGCGCGCCTGCGACCCGAACAGGTAGATCCGCCGCGGCCGGAAGGCCGGCACGAGGCGCTGCACGATCTGGTCGAGGATGGGGTCGGTGGCCTGCATGGGTGCGCCCGGAAGCCGGATCTCTGGTGTCACGATCTTCGCCCGTCGGTCCGTCCGGCTCAAGGGTCGCCCGCCGCCGAGGCGGACAGCATGCCTGACGAGCCATGGGGCCGATGCAGGCCACGCACCAGCCGGCGACACCCAGCGTATGCGGCCCGACTTATCGAGCTGATGGCCGACGTGGGCTCTCGGCTGTGTTACCAGCATCGGCGACGGCTTCGCGAACACGCGACATCATCGACTCGATGGTGGTGAGGCGCAGGCGTACCGCCGAAACCTGCTGGTCGAGGACGGCATTGCGGCGTTGGATCCCGTCTTGCGCATCAAGGTGCTTCCGAAGTCCTTCAACCCAGGAATCAGCCGGCATGTGCAACACGATCTGCAACATCGTGATGGCTCGATCCGCCTCGCATTGCATCGAGGGGTAAGCCAAGAGGTCCCAGTTCAGTTGATCCAACGTGCGCACGAACGCGTCCAGGTGCTGCCGCACGGCGATGACGGCCATGATCGTGTCCCGGCCATTCGGCTCCCTCGCGAGATCGACCAACAACGCGTCGAGAGTTGCACTGGCCTGGTCAAACAGGATCACGGCATCGCCGAACGCCTGACCAGCCAGCCTGGCAACAGCACGGAGGTCGGCTCGTTCAGCCGTATCCTGCGCGGGTCGGGCGGCAGCGCCGATAGCGGTGCAGAGTCCCAGGACGACGATTGCCTTGCCCAACATGATCCCTCGCTTCCTCGTGCCTCGCGCGTCCACGTGTGCATCGCCCGGCTCCGCGGGTCAGACCACCCAGGATCCGCCTCGGGCGTGTCTGGCAGCCTGCCCCATCGGCTCAGCGCCATCGCTGCCAGTGTCCTGCCCGACATGGCGACCATGCACCACTGGGTCGATTGATGTCACTCATAGCCCCGCCAGGTACTCGACCAGGTCGCGCATGTCCTCGCGCGACAAGCCCTGCGCCAGGGCCTCCGGCATGGCCGACAGCGACGGCTTGCGGAACTCGACGTCCGCCAGCGGCAGCAGGCGGATGGTGCTCTCGGCGTCGGTCACCTTGAGCTGGCCGGCCTGCCGGTCCTCCTCCAGGACGCGGCACGCGAGCGACTCGCCGCCGCGCAGGAAGATCAGCTCGCTGCCGAAGCCCGGCGCGATGCGGCGGTTGGGTGCGCAGACGGACTCGAGCAGTTGCAGGCGCGCGAGCCGGCGCCCCACGCCCTGCAGGCTGGGGCCCACGACCTGCCGGCCCCACTCGTCGACGGCGTGGCACTTGCCGCAGTTGAGCGAGGCGCGCTCGAAGACCGCGCGGCCCCCGTCGCGGTCGCCGCCGAAGAGGCCGTCGAGGTACGGCTCGACGGCCATGCCGACCGGCGGCAGGCCGCGGTCGCGCGTGTCCGGCTGGTCGTCCTCGCGCACGGTGGCGACCGAGGCCGCGCTGCCCTCGGCGCGGAACAGCGCGTCGATGCGCGCCGCGCGCCGCGCCGTCAGTCGGGTGGCCAGCTCGCCGCCGCGCGCCTCCGCGGCCAGAGCCAGGTCGAGGCGCAGCTCCACCGGCACCAGCTCGGCGTCCAACCGGTCCAGCTCCTCGACCAGGCGCTCGTCGGCGAGGCCCGGCGCGGCGCGGCCCAGCACCTGGTAGGCCACGCGCCGCTCGGCCAGCTCGCCCGTGTCCAGCAGCGGCAGCGCGCGCGGCAGCGCCAGCTCGGGCGACAGCGCCTCGAGCGCCACCAGCGCCTCCGCGCGCAGGCGCGCCTCGGGCGCGGACAGCGTGCGGTCCACGATGGCCGGCAGGTCGGGCGGCGCCAGCTCGGCCAGCGCGAGCAGGGCGTCGACGCGCAGGTCGAGGCCGCGCGCCTCGTCGTCCAGGATGGCGGCGGCGGCCGGCGCGAGGTCGGCGGCGCCCGAGGCCGCAGCCACGTGCAGCCAGCCGGCGGCCAGTTCGTCCTCGGCGTCCGGCAGGCCGGCCTGGCGCAACAGGCGCGCCAGCTCGGGCAGCGGCGCGGCGTCGCGCGCGCGCGCCGGCAGGACGTGGCCCTGCACGCGGTCGCGCAGTGGCGGCTCCGGCCAGTCCGCGAGCATGTCCAGGGCCAGGCGCCGGTGGGCCGTGCGCTGGTCGTCGCGCACGGCGAAGAAGGTCAGCAGCTCGGCGTGCTGCGGCTGGCCGAGGCGGTCGCAGGCGTTCAGCACGCGGCGCACCAGGGCGTCGGTGTCGTCGTGGGGCTCCGGCCCGCCCTCGCGCGCGGCAGGCAGGCCGGCGTCCTCGATGGCGGGCGGCAGCAGGTCCCGGTCGCCCCAGCCCATGCCGGCGAAGACGGCCAGGTCCCCCAGCGCCTCCGGCACCGGCAGGTCGTGGATCGCGCGCGCGGCCTCGAGCGCCACGCGCGGGTCGCGGTCTAGGAGGAAGTCCGCCAGCCGCCGGTCGCGCGTGCGGCGCAGCGCCAGCACGGCCGCGAGGCGCGCCGCCGGGTCGGCATTGAGCACCTGCGCGGCGAGGTCGCCCTCGAGCGCGCAGCCGGCGAGGCCCACGGCCACGGCGTGGCGCAGCAGCGGATCCGCGCAGGCCCGCGGCGCCAGCGCCAGCAGGTCCGGGAAGGCCGCCGGTTCGCGCAGCCGCCCCGCCGCCAGCGCCGCGCTCGCGGCGACGCGGTCCGATGCGTCGTGCAGCCCGGCGGCCAGCGCGCCGCGGAACCACGTGGGCGGCTCGCGCCCGTCGGCTGGCCGCTCGAGCACGCGCAAGAGCTGCGTGCGCACTTCCGGGTCCTCGTCGGCGGCCAGCCCCGAGAGCAGCGCGAAGGCGTCCGGGTCGCGGCGCGCGGCCTGCCCCAGGCCCCGGACGCCGTGCAGGCGCTCGACGCCGCCGCCGCGCCGGAAGGCCGCGCGCCGCAGCGCGTCCCAGCCGGCGCGCCCGCGCGCGGCCAGCTCGAACTGCGCCTCCTGGCGCACGCGCTGGTCGCGGTGCGCCAGCAGGTCCGCCAGCGCGCCCACCTCGCGCGCCGCCCAGTCGCCGCCCAGCAGCGCGCGCGTCTCGGCCACGACGGCCAGCGCCTGCGCGCCCGGGTCCGTGATGCGCCAGATGCGGCCCTTGCCGACGCCGCTCCAGCCCTCGACCCAGTCGGCCACGTAGAGCGCGCCGTCGGGGCCGATGTCGCAGTCCGTGTTGAGGATGCCGGAGACCAGGTCCGTGACCGCGCCCATGCGGAACCACGCGCCGTCGGGCTCGATCGGGAAGGCCCACACGTGCGAGCTGTCGGCGCCGCCGGTGAAGTCGCACAACAGGAACTGGCCGGCGACGCAGGGCAGCGCCGTGCCGGGCTCGAACGTCAGGCCGCTGGGCCCGCTGGCGATGTTGGCGATGGGCGGGATGATCCACGCCGCCTGCCCCTCGAAGCGCGGCGCCCACAGCTTCTCGCGCCCCCACGGGCCGCGGTCGCCGATCCACTGCACCGGCTGGCGCCAGCCCGAGTCTCCGCCCTCCACGATGGGCACGAGGCGCGCGAGGTCGCCGGCGTCGCAGTTGTTGTCGCCGGTGAACAGGTCGCCGCGCGCGTCGAAGGCCAGCTCCTGCGGGTTGCGCAGGCCGAGGTGCACGACCTCGAGGCGCGAGCCGTCGGGCTCGCAGCGCAGCACCGCGCCGGTGTCGGGGTGGTGCAGGCGCACGCCCTCGCGCGTGGTGACCGAGAAGCCGCGGTCGCCGATGGACCAGTACAGCCGGCCGTCGGGCCCGACGCGCAGGCCGTGCATGTCGTGGCCCATGAAGGCCACGCGCACGCCCCAGCCGGTGCTGAGCGACTCGCGCGCCTCGGCCACGCCGTCGCCGTCGGCGTCCAGCAGCCGCCACAGGTCGGGGATGTCGGTGTAGTAGACCTCGCGCGCGCCGCCCGGCGGGCGCCGCACCAGCAGGCCGGCGCCGATGCCGGTCGCGTGGCTCGCGAAGCCGTCGGCCAGCACCGTGGCCTCGTCCGCCGCGCCGTCGCCGTCGGTGTCGCGCAGCAGCCGCACGCGGTCGTGCTCGCGCGCGTAGGAGTCGAAGTCGGCGCCCAGCCACCTGGCGTACATGGCCACGCGGTCGGCCACCGACTCGCACGACAGGTCGTCGTCCAGCCAGTCCATGTGTTCGCGGATGTCGGTCACGCCCTTGTGCACGCGGAACGACTCGGCCACGTAGACGTCGCCGCGCGCGTCGAGCGCGAAGGCCACCGGGTTGGCCAGCAGGGGCTCGGCGGCCCACAGCGAGACCGACAAGCCGTCGGCCAGGCGGATCAGCGCCTGGTGCGCAGCGGCCTCGTCGCTGGCGGGCTCGATGAAGGGCTCGTAGGCGGGCGGCTGCTGGGCGGCGGCGGTGGCGCAGGCGAGCAGGACCGTCAGGAAGGCGCGCATGGCCGCGCAGTATGCCAGCCGGCCGGACCTCAGCCGCGCAGCCGCTCCAGCAGCGCCTGCGTGGCGCGGATGCCGTCCGGCTCGGGCAGGCGCTCGCCCTCGTACTCCACGCCGATCCAGCCGCGGTAGCCGGCCGACTTGACCAGGCCCAGCATGCGCGCGAAGTCGATGGTGGTCTCGTTGCCGGCAGCATCGAAGTCGTAGCTCTTGGCGCTGACGGCCCGTGCGAAGGGCAGCAGCTCCTCGACGCCGCGGTAGCGGTCGTAGTCCTGCCCCGGCGCCACGCTGAAGTTGCCGAAGTCCGGCAGCGCGCCCACGCGCGGGTGGGATGCGGCGCGCAGCACGGCGGCCAGCCAGGCGCCGTCGCTGCTGGGCCCGCCGTGGTTCTCGACGATGACGTTCACGCCGTAGCCGGCGCCGTGCTCGCCCAGGCGCCGGAGCGAGTCGGCGCAGCGCGCGGCCAGGTCCTCGCGCGCGCCGCTGCCGCCGGCGTTGACCCGGATGCTGTGGCAGCCGAGAAAGGCCGCGGCGGCGATCCACTTGTGGTGGTTGTCCACGGCGCGGCGGCGCGCGCCGTCGTCGGCATCGCCCAGCTCGCCCTCGCCGTCGATCATGATCAGCACGCTCTGCACGCCGGCGTCGGCGGCGCGCGCGGACAGCTCGCGCAGGTAGGCGAAGTCGGTGGCCTTGTCCTTGAAGAAGGTGCTCACGTACTCGCAGCCCGCGAGCCCGAACTCCTCGCGCGCGCGGCGCGGGAAGTCCAGGTGCGTCATCTCGCCCGCGAAGAGGGCGCGGTGGAGTGACCACTCGGCCAGCGAGATGCGGAACCAGGGCTCGTCGCCGGGGCGCGGCGCGCCTGCGGGGTCGGTTGCGGCCTGCGCGCGCGGCGCGCGGCGGCCGAGCGCGGCGCCCAGCGCGGCCAGCGCGGCGCCGGAGGCAAGGAAGCGGCGGCGGGTGGGCATGCGGACCTCCGCGCCGCGGACGGGCGGCGCGGGCGCACAGGATAACCGGCCGACACGAGGCTCAGCGCGCCCGGCCGGCCATCGCGGGCAGCCCCGCCGCCGCCGCGCGATCCAGCACCCACAGCGCGTGCGGGTGCTCGCGCAGGAAGCTCGCCGGGCAGTCGCTGCCGATCGGCCCCTGCAGGGCGCGCGTCACCACGTCCGCCTTGGCCTCGCCCAGCGCCACCAGCAGCACATCGCGCGCCTCCAGCAGGTCGGCCACGCCCAGCGTCAGCGCCTCGCGCGGCACGTGCTGCAGGCCGCCAAACGTGCGCGCCGCATCCCGCCGGCTCTCATCCGCCAGCGTCACCCGCCGCGTGCGCGCGTTGCGCGGCGAGCCCGGCTCGTTGTAGGCCACGTGGCCGTTGCGGCCGAGACCCAGCAGCGCCAGGTCCAGCCCGCCGGCCGCGGCCAGCGCCGCCCCGTACGCGGCGCAGGCGCGCGTCACGTCCTCGGGCGGCGCGGCGCCGTCGGGACGGTGGCGCCGCGCGGGGTCCTGGTCCACGAGGCCCAGCAGTCCTTCGTCCAGCTCGCGCGCGAAGCTGCCCGGGTCCTCCGGGCGCATGGGCCAGTACTCGTCCAGCTGGAAGACCGTGGCGTGCCGGAAGGACAGGCCCTCCTCGCGGTGCAGGCGCAGCAGCTCCGCGTAGACGCCGCGCGGCGTCGCGCCCGTGGGCAGGGCCAGCACGGCGCCGCGCGCGCCGCGCTCGCGCAGCAGGCCAGCGATGCGGCGCGCCACGTCGCGGCGCGCGTCGTCGGCGGTGGAGTGCACCTCGACGGTGGCGCCGCCGACGCGGCGCGTCACGGCGAGCGCAGGCGCGCCAGCGTGGCGCCCATCGAGTCCGCCCACAGCTCGTAGCCAGCCTCGCTCAGGTGCAGCGCGTCGGGCATGAGGTCACGCCGCAGCGTGCCGTCCTCGCGCAGGAACACGGCGCCGAAGTCCAGCCACGCCACCCGGCCGAGGCCCGCCACGCGCGCGAACAGCAGCCGGTTGACGGCGGCGTTGTTGGCGCGCAGCGGGTCGTCGGGCGCATCGCCGCGCGGAAAGATGGCCAGCAGCATCACGCGCGCCGCCGGCCAGCGCGAGCGGCACTCGCGCACCACGGCCGCGACGCCGTCGGCCACCAGTTCCGGCGCCTGGCCGTTGCCCGTGTTGTTGGTGCCGATCATCAGCACCACCACGCGCGCCGGCAGCGCGTCGTAGACGCCCGACTGCAGGCGCTGCAGCACGTGCTGCGTCTGGTCGCCGCTCACGCCCAGGTTGACGGCGCCGCGCGGCGCGAGGCTGCGCGCCCAGACCGCCGCGCCGGCCGTCTCCCAGCCCTCGGTGATCGAGTCGCCGATGAGCAGCAGCTCGGCCGTGCTGCCGCGCGCGCGCTCGGCCAGCGCCTGCGTGCGCGCCTCGGCGCCGACGTGCGGCGCCGGCAGCGTGGCCACGTGCTGCGGCAGCGGCGCTGGTGGCGAGGAGCAGGCGGCCAGCAGGACCAGCGGTGCAAGACGCGCGAGCGCGTGGGTGTTCATGATTGCGGAGGCTACCACGGGGCCGGGCGACGCCGCTGTCGCCGGCGGGACCGCCGTAGCACAATGCGCGCCTCGTTCGCTTGCGGAGGTTCCCTTGCGCCCCGTCCGGCTCGCCCTGCTAACACTGCTCACCGCCTGCGCCACGTCGCTCGTGGACGGCGGCCCCGTCGACCCGACGGCCGCGCCCGTCGGCTACGACGACACGCCGCGCCTGCCCGACGGCTGGCGCGTGCACGACGTGGCGCGCCCCGTGCCGCCGCCCGCGTCCGCGCGCAACACGCGCGACCTCCTGCGCCCGCCGCCGCCCGGCGCCGTGGTGCTCTACGACGGCACGGGCCTCGATGCCTGGCTGGCCGAGGACGGCGGCCCCGCGCGCTGGATGCCCGTCGGCGATGGCTCGCTGCAGGTCAACGGCAGCGGCTCGATCCGCACGCGCCAGACCTTCGGCGACTGCGAGCTGCACCTCGAGTGGATGACGCCGCCGGTCGCGCAGGGCGAGTCGCAGGCGCGCGGCAACAGCGGCGTGTTCCTCATGGGCCGCTACGAGGTGCAGATCCTGGACTCGTGGCGCAACACCACCTACGCCGACGGCCAGGCCGCGGCGCTCTACGGCCAGCGCCCGCCCGACGTGAACGCCAGCCGCGAGCCGGGCTGCTGGCAGAGCTACGACATCCGCTTCCGCGCGCCGCGCTTCGCCGCCGACGGCGCGCTGCTCGAGCCCGCACGGGCGACCGTGCGACACAACGGAGTGCTGGTGCACGACGACGTGGCCTTCGTGGGCGGCACGCGCCACCGCGAGGTGGCCAGCTACGCCGCGCACGAGGCCCAGGCGCCGCTCATGCTGCAGGACCATGGCGACCCGCTGCGCTTCCGCAACGTGTGGATCCGGCCGCTGCCGGCGCGCTGATCAGCCGCGCAGCACGCGCCGCAGCACCGGGTGCATCGGGCTGCGCCGCGCCACCTCGCGGAAGCCGGCCGCCTCGAAGGTGCCCACCGTCCCCCACCAGGTGAAGGCGCCCGGCTCGCGACCGTGCAGCTCGAGCGGGTAGGCCTCGACGATGCGCGCGCCCTGCCGGCGCGCCCAGGCCACCGCGCCGCGCACCAGCGCCAGCGAGAGCCCGCGTCCGCGCTGCGCGCGCGGCACGAACAGGCACGGGATGGACCAGACCGGCGCGTCGTCCACCGGCGCCAGCACGCGCGAGGCGGCGAGTCGCACGTAGCCCGCGCGCGGGCCGACGGCGCACCAGCCGGCGGGCTCGTTGCCGAGGTAGCCGAGCAAACCGGGCGCGGGGCCCGTGGCGACGCGCCGCCGCATGCGGGCCTTGTTGACGGCACCCTTGCCGGACTCGTACGCGCGCCGCGACAGCAGCGCCCACTGGCACCAGCAGCCGGCGCACGCGCCACGCGGGCCGAAGAGGCGCTCGAGGTCGGGCCAGCGCCCGGGCGTGACGGGCAGGACGCGCAGGCGCGGCGCGCGGGCGGGATTCACGGCTCGCCGAGGAACAGGTTGGCGTACTCGGTCGCCAGATCGCCCGGCCGCAGTTCGAGGCGCGTCGGCGCGCTGCGCCGGACAGGGCCACCCTCGAAGGCGCGCCGGCCGTCCACGTCCAGCACGAGCCGGTCGCCGTCGAGCGCGATGCGCGCGCGGTGCCAGCCGGCCACGGACGCGTCGGGCACCAGCGGCAGGTTCAGCCCCACGTGGAACGGCCACGCCACCGGGCCGTCCTCCGCGCGCTTCCAGTCGAGCTGCACGACGAAGTCGCCCGGCAGGTCGGGGCCGCGCAGCGACCCGCCTTGGCCGTCGGTCCACAGCACCCAGTCGCGCGCCTGCCAGTGCGTCGCGTCGGGCGCGCCGCCGCCGGCGGCCTGCCAGCCGGAGAGGTCGATGCCCGTGTACAGCGTGCGCAGGCTCTCAGCCTGCGCGGCGCCGTCGCGCCCGGCCAGAGCCGGCGCGCCGGGCAGCTTCCGGATGCGCAGGTTGCGGAAGTGCACCTCACTGCCCTCGGACTCGAGGCACAGGTAGCCCTTGCGCGGCGAGGCCTGCGTGCCGCCGCTCACCCTCGCGCCGTTGACCTCCAGCTCGATCACGCCGTCGCGGCACGTCACGCGGTAGTGGTTCCACTCGGGCGCCGGCCGCGCGCGTCGCTCGCTGGGCAGGCAGCGCTCCCAGCCGGCGGGGTGCGGGCGGTCGGGCACGAAGCTCGCGCCCCAGATGGAGAAGATGTCGCCATGGCTGGTGTAGTCGGCGGTCTCGACGCCGTCCATGACCTGCACCTCGAGGCTGCGCGTGAAGGGCACGCCGCGCGACGGGAGCGGGTCGGACCACACGAACAGGCCCGCGTTGCCGCCCGGCTGCAGGTGGCGGTACTCCAGCTCGAGGATGAAGTTCTCGTACATGCGGTCCGTGCGCAGCACGCCGGTGGGCTTGCCGGTGCAGACGATCAGGCCGTCGCGCGCGGTGAAGGTGGACGGCGCGCAGTTGACCTGCGACCAGCCGGAGAGGTCATGGCCGTTGAAGAGCGGGCGCCAGCCGGCGGAGGGCGGCGCGGCGCAGGCGACGAGGGCGAGGAGCAGCGGTGCGAGGGTGCGCATCGGCGGGGTCCGGGGGTGGTTATTGTCGGTCAACATGGCCCTTCGGATTCCGCAAGGCAAGTGCACGGGCTCGCGCACCGGTCATCTGCTGTGCACACTGCTCGTGTTCCCGATCGTCGCCTGTTCTCCGGGTCTCACGCCGCAGACCTTCACCCGGGAGGCGTGGGATGACACGGCACCGTCGCGACGCCTCGCCATGGCGCACGACTTCGTGCAGCGGGGCAGGTCGTCCGGATACTGGTTGGACGACGCCTTGGATGACCTCGGAGAACCGACGGTTCGTTGGGAGTCGTGGGCTTGGCACCTCGCCAATCGTCGTCGCATCGGCTCCGGAGAATCTTCCGGAGTGGTCGATAGCCAACTCGTCGCGACCGTGGTTGGCGGCAGCCTGTTGGGAATCGAGCCGACTCACCGGGCCGTCCGTCCGCAGCAAGGCGAGTTCAAGAGCGAGGACTGGCAGGCGGGCTCACGCTACGCCCGAACCGGGATGGTCGATGCACTCCTCGCGCGCTGCGCCGCGCAAGCGTGGGACCTCGATCGGCTGCAACGCGAGCTGGGCACCCCCGATGCGGTACTCTCGCCAGGCTCGACTACGACGTAAGCCCGCGTGGACACGGAACCCACATGCTGAAGGTGCACGTCGCCGACGGATTGATCTGCCTGGCCGAGCTGGCCGAGACCGGCCCGTGATGGCGTGGCCTGACAGGCAAGCGGCGACGCACGCCGGGCTTGTGCGAAGGGCGCTCCTGCGACCACGCTTCGCTGCGGCTTGAGCGTGTCGGGCAAGCGAGGGGCCCTCCGCGCCCCTACCCGTCCAGCCCGCCCTTGCGCCGCTCGCCCGCATCCCCCGCCCCGCGCCGCACCGCGCCGCCGCCGAACTTCGCGCGGATCGCATCCGTCGCGCGGTCCAGCCGCCGCGCGCGCTCGTCCACCGGGTCGCTGAACAGGGTGCCCTGCCCCGCGCCCGCGCGCTCGAGCTGCCCCACCGACCCGCCGATGAGCCGCACCGGCCGAAATCCCCCACGCGCCCAACGCTCGAACAGCGCAACGGCCGTGTCGCGCAGGAGGTCGCTGCGGTCCGTGGCCGCGTCCAGCGTCGCGCTGCGCGAGATGGTCTCGAAGTCCCCGTAACGGATCTTGACCGTCACGTTCCGTCCGCGCAGCCCGTGGCGTCGCAGCCGCACCGCGATGCGGTCGAGCTGCGCCAGCAGCACCTGGCGCACGGCCTCGCGCTCCTCGACGTCGTGCCCGAAAGTCTGCTCCGCCCCCACGCTCTTCGCCTCCGCGTCGGGCACGACCGGCCGGTCGTCCTCGCCGCGCGCGAGACGCCAGAAGAACTCGCCGTGCGGCCCGAGGCGCGTGCAGGCTGCTTCGAGCGTGAAGGCCTGCAGGTCCCCGAAGCTGGCGAAGCCCGCGCGCACGAGGCGCTGCTCCGTCGCCGGCCCCACGCCCCACATGCGCCGGATGGGCAGCGGCGCGAGCCGCGCCAGCACGTCGGCCGGCTCCAGCACCGTCAGGCCGTCGGGCTTGTCCCAGTCGCTGCACAGCTTGGCCAGGAACTTGTTGGGCGCCACGCCGACCGAGGCCGTGAGCGCCGTCTCCTCGCGGATGCGGCGGCGGATGTGCGCGGCGATCTGCGGCGGCGCGCCGAACAGCCGCGTGCTGCCGGTCACGTCGAGGAAGGCCTCGTCGATGGAGAGCGGCTCGACCAGCGGCGTGATCGACTCGAAGACCGCGACGATCTGCTCGCTGACGGCGACGTAGTGCTCCATGCGCGGCTCGACCACGGCCGCCTGCGGGCACAGGCGCCTGGCGCGCGCCATGGGCAGGGCCGAGCGGCAGCCGGAGGGACGCGCCTCGTAGCTGGCGGCGCAGACCACGCCGCGCGGGCCGTCGTGGCCGACGAGCACCGGGCGGCCGCGCAGCTCGGGGCGGTCGCGCTGCTCGACGGACGCATAGAAGGCGTCCATGTCCACGTGCAGGATGGCGCGGGGCGCGGGCGGGACGGGCATGCCGGAATGGTAGGCCGGACACCCGCGGACTGCAGCCGGCGCGTCGCGGGGCGTACCATCTTCCCGGCCGGCGCGATCGCAGTAGACTGCCGCCATCCCGCCCCCGAACGGCGGCCGACCCCGCACCCCGCAGGTCCCTCCCATGCGCAGCCGCTCCGCCCTGGCCATCCTCTGCCTGCTCGCTGGCGCGCTGCCGGCCTCCGCCCAGTTCGAGGTGCCGACCGACGTGCGCCTGCCCTACGCGCTCGACACCGGCTGGCTGCCCGGCGGCGGCGCCGAGGCGCAGGTCGTGACGGCCTTCACCGTCCACGTGGACGGCGCCACGTCGCTGCGCCTGTACTTCGCCGACGTGGCCCTGGCCGGCGCGGGCGCGCACCTGCGCCTGACCTCGCTCGGCGATGGCGCGCTGCAGACGCTGGACGCGCGCCAGCTCGAGCAGTGGCACAAGAGCTCGGCCTACTTCAACGGCGACACCGTGCTGGTCGAGCTGGTCGCGGGCCCCGGCCCCGGCCGCAGCCGGGTGCTGCTGGACTCGGTGGACGCCGGCGCGCCGCTCCCGGGCGACAGCCAGTGCGGCACGACCGACGACCGCGTGCCCAGCAGCGACCCGCGCGTCGCGCGCCTGCTGCCCGTGGGCTGCACGTCCTGGCTGATCGACGACTGTGCGCACTGCTTCCTCACCGCCGGCCACTGCGGCACGAGCACCGGCAGCATCGGCGTGTGCGAGTTCAACGTGCCCTTCAGCACCCCGGGCGGGGCGCTGGTGCACCCCGGCCCGGAGGACCAGTACTCGGTCGACGGCGCCTCGATCCAGTCCAACGGCGGCGGCGGCGTGGGCAACGACTACGCCTACTTCGGCTGCTTCCCCAACACGCAGACCGGCCTGACGGCGGGCGAGGCCCAGGGCGACTGGTTCGAGCTGGTCGCGCCGCCGCCCGTCGCGGGCGCGACCATCCGCATCACGGGTCACGGCACCGACTCCTCGCCCGACTCGACCTACAACCAGATCCAGCAGACGCACTCCGGGCCGTTCTGGGCCAGCTTCGGCACCACGGTGCAGTACCAGGTGGACACGACGGGCGGCAACTCCGGCTCGCCGGTGATCTGGGACAACGCCGACAAGGCCATTGGCATCCACACGCACGCCGGCTGCGGCGCCAGCAGCGGCAACCAGGGCACGTCCAGCCAACACGCCTCGCTGCAGTCCGCGCTGGGCAACCCCCAGGGCGTGTGCGACTCCGCGTGCGGCTGGACCAACCTGGGCAACGCGCTCGCCGGCGTCTTCGGCGAACCCCTGCTGACGCCGCAGGGCAGCCCGGACCCGGGCACGCAACTGCGCCTCGTGGCCAGCGGCCTGCCGTTCTTCTCGACCACCAACCTGGTGATCGGCCTCTCGGCCGCCTACGCGCCGTTCAAGGGCGGCATCCTGGTGCCCGCGCCCGACCTGCTGGCCACGGGCATCCCGTCCACGTCGAGCACGGCCGTGTTCGGCTTCACCTTCCCGGCCGGGATCCCGACCGGCAGCATCGCCGTCTTCCAGTACTGGACTCCCGACGCCGCTGCCATCCAGGGCTGGTCCGCGACCAATGCGCTGCAATTGACCGTGCCGTGATGCCCCGAGTGTCGCGAGACTGACCAGGCTCAGGGCTCGGCTCGGGGCGCATGGCATTCGCCGCGGCGCAGCCGCGGCGCACGCGCGAGGCACCTCACGCGTCCCCAGCCAACGGCTCCCACCCCGCTCTCCCCCTCACCTCACGAACGGCCCCAGTTCCGCCCACTGCTCCGCGCTCACGCCGTGCCGGCGCGCGACATCGCGGGCCAGCAGCTCCGCCGCGTCGGCCTGGCCGCGCATCGCGAGAATGCGCACGCCCAGCAGGTCGCGCAGCAGCGTGCCCGCCGCAGCCAGGCGCTGCTGCGTCGCGGGCTCGCGGTCAGCCGGCCGCAGCGCGTCGCCAGGCGGCTCCCAGTAGGCGCGCAGCAGCTCGAGGTTGTCGGCCATGACCGGCGCGTCGAGGCGGCCGGCCAGCAGCACGGCGTGCTCCAGCCACGGGTGGTCGTCGGAGTTCTCGGGCACCTCGCCGCCGATCATGCGGCGCACGCCGTCCGGGCCGCAGGCGCGCGTGGCCAGCAGCAGCCACGGGTCGGGCGAGCCGATGAGCGCGAGGCTCTGCTGCACGCGCGGGCGCGCGGCGCGCTCCAGCGCGCGCGGCAGGTCCACGAGCAGCGGGCCGTCGCCGCCCAGCAGCAGCAGCGAGGTGCCGTCGTACCACGCGCTGCACTCGGGGAAGACGCGCGCGAAGGCCGCCAGCACGACGCGCAGGTGCAGCGGCGAGAGCCGGAACAGCGGCAGCCACTGCACCACCAGGCCGCCGGGCGCGAGGCGCGCGCGCAGCACGCGGAAGAAGTCCTCGCTGTACTGGTAGACCACGGGCGGGTCGGTCGGGTCCACCGAGAGCACGTCCCAGCGCTCGTCGCGCGCCAGCAGGCCGTGGCGGCCGTCCTCGATGACCAGGTGCAGGCGCGGGTCCTGCCAGCAGCAGCCGTTGACGTCGCCGAAGAAGCGGTGCGCGGGCTCGACCTGCGCCTCGATCTCGAACACGTCGACGCGCTCGCACTCGTCGTAGGCCAGCACCGCGCCGGCCGAGACGCCGGCGCCAAGGCCCACCAGCCCCACGCGCCGCGGCGCGGGGTGCAGCAGCATCGGCAGGTGCGCCTTGAGCAGCAGGTCCCACAGGTCGCCCGGGCTGGACTCGGCCACGATCACGCCGTTGACGGCCAGCGCGCGCGTGCCGTCCTCCCAGTGCGCGACGCCCACGGTGCCCTCGAGGCCCTCGGCGAGAAAGACCGTGCCCGCAGGCGGCACGCGCGCCACGCCCATGAAGCCGCCGTTGATCCAGAAGGCCGGGCGGCGCACCTCGGCGCGCGACGCCAGCAGCAACGCTCCAGCCGCCAGCGCCGCGCCCGCGCCGCGCGCGGTCGCGCCGCGTCCCGCCAGCGCCGCCGCGACTCCGTACAGCGCGGCCAGCGACAGCAGGCTGGCCGCCACGCCCAACGCGCCGATGGCCAGGAAGCCCGCCGCCGCCGATCCGGCGATGCAGCCCAGCGTGTTCCACGCCGCCAGCCGGCCCGTGTCCGCGCCCAGGCTGTCCAGCCCGCGCGCCGCCTGGCGGAACAGCAGCGGGAAGACCGTGCCGAAGACCGCCGCCGCCGGCGTAACCACCGCCAGCACGGCCAGCAGCGCCCACCACAACGCCGCGCGCGGCCCGGCGTGGACGTGGATCGCGCCCACCAGATCCGCGAACGCATCCTGGCCCAGCACCGAGGCCAGCAGCAGCGCCGCCGAGGCGGCGAACGCCACGCCCAGCGGCGCGCGCAGGTCGGCCAGCGCGTCGGCGCGGCGCGCCACGGCCAGGCTGCCCGCCGCCAGCCCGAGCAGGAAGCCGCCCACCACCGTGGCCAGGATGAGCACGTTGGCCGACAGCAGGTTGACCAGCGCGCGCGTCCACAGCACCTCCGTGGCCAGCGTGGCGAACCCGGAAAGGAACGCCAGCGCCAACGGCAGCGGCGGCACGGGCGTGGCGTGCGGCGCGGCGTCGTGCGCCGGCGCCGGAGCAGCGCGCGCCAGGCGCAGGCAGGCGAGGCCCAGCGCCAGGTTGAGCGCCGCGGCCAGCAGCAGCGTGGCCGTCAGCCCCAGGTGCGGCAGCAGCAGCAGCGCGGTGGCGAAGCAGCCCAGCACCCCGCCGGCCGCGTTCAGGCCGTACAGCGTGCCCAGGCGGCGCCCGATCTCTCCCGGCGCGGCCGTCAGCGCGCGCCCCAGCGCGGGCAGCGTGCCGCCCATCAGCGTGCACGGCGGCAGCAGCGCGACGGCCGCGACCGCGAACTTGCAGGCCGCCGGCGGCAGCGCGCCTCCGCGCAGCAGCCACAGCGTCGCGGCCTGCAGCGCGTCCTGGCCGGCCAGCAGCAGCAGCGCGCAGGCCGCGAGGCCCAGCTCGAGCAGCGCGTAGAGCCGCAGCGGGCTGCGGGCCCGATCGGCGCGGCGCCCCAGCAGGAAGCCGCCCAGCGCCAGCCCGGCCATGAACAGCGTCAGCACCGTGCCCACCGCGTGCGTGGTCGTGCCGAAGCTGGTGGTCAGCACGCGCACCCACGCGACCTGGTACACCAGCGCCACGCAACCCGAGAGCAGGAAGACGAGGTTGAGCGCGGGAGCCAACGTCAGCCGCGCGCCCGGCGCGTCGCGGCGCGCGCAGGCGGGAGCGCCGCGGCGGCTTCCAGCACCGCCCGCGGGATGGGCGCACGCCGCGCGGGCAGCCCGGCGGCGCGATTGGCGGCCAGCGCCTCGGCGCCGGCCCGCTCGAACCAACCGGGTTCCTGGTCACAGCGGTCGGGCGTGAGCGGGTTGAAGGACAGGCAGGCCACCGGCTTGCTGTCCAGCGGCAGCGCGCAGCTCATGTCCGGCTCGAGGAAGCTGCAGGTGTAGCGCGGCAGGCCGCGCGCGCGCCCGAGGCGATGGCGGGCCACGGCCGCCCGCGCCCGCTCCAGCAGGCCGTCAAGCCTGCCGGCCGGCAGTTGTCGCAGGTGCTCCACGATGCGGCGCGCCTCCCACGGCAGGATCTGCAGGGTGTTGTAGGCCGCGGTGCAGCACAACCCGCAGCCGGTGCAGGTGCGGATCGTGCGCTGCACCCGCAGCACGTGACGCTGCAGCGCGGCGCGGCCGGGCGGGATGGGTGACGGGACGGTCATGGTGCGCGGGGTGCGGCGCCGCGCCACGATAGCAGCCTTGCACCCCGTCGATCCCGTGCCCAAGATGCGCCGACATGATCCACCCGGGGCTAGCCCGCATTTCTCACGACGTTCTGCTGCGGCCACGGCAAGTCGGCCCGGGCTGCGTTGTTGCGGCGCGCTCGATCCTCAGCGGCCTCACGAGGCCACCTCCGGTCGAGCGCACCACAACGCCTTGCGCGGGCTCGACTTGACGCGGCCTCGCGACGAACGTCGTGAGAAATGCGGGCTCGCGCGCACGACGGCGACCGACCTCCCGCCCGCCGCGCGCGCCGCCGGCCTGTCCCCCGCCCGCGCCGCCACGCTGCTGGTGGCCGGGCTCGTCGCGCTCCAGTTGCTGATCGCGACGCGGCTGCTGCTGGTCACCGACGAGGCGCACTATGCGCTCTACGGCGCGCACCTGGACTGGAGCTACTTCGACCACCCGCCGCTGGTGGGCTGGCTGCAGGCGCTCGCACTGCGCGTCTCGGACTCTGAGCTGGCCCTGCGCGCATGGGCCATGCTGCTCTTCGTCGCCTCGTGCGCGCTGCTCCTGCGCCTCGTGCGGCGGCTGTTCCCCGACGCCTCGCCGTGGACCGCGTTCCTGGCCGTGGCGTTGTGGGCCAGCGCGCCCAGCGTGCACCTGACGGGCATCGCGCTGGTGCCCGAGAGCCCGCTGGTGCCGCTGGCGCTGCTGGTTCTGCTGGCGCTGGTGGACGTGCTGCGCTGGGGTGGCACGGCGCAATGGCTGCGGCTCGGCCTGTGGCTGGGGCTGGCCGGACTGGCGAAGTACACGGCCTTCACGCTGGCCGCCACGGTGCTGCTGGCGCTGCTGCTCGCGCACCGCGGGCGCGACCTGCGGAGCCCCGGACCCTGGCTGGCCGCGCTGCTGGCGGCCGCGCTGGTGACGCCCGTCTTCCTGTGGAACGCCGCGCACGAGTGGATCTCGTTCCGCTACCAGCTCGGCCACGGGACGCACGGCTCGTCCTGGGACCCGCGCGACTTCCTCGCCTCGCGCGCCGGCGAGCTGCTGGCCTACGGGCCGGCCCTGGTCGCGGGCGGGCTGCTGGCCGGCTGGCGTGCGCTGCGGCACGAGCGACGCGACCCGGGCGCGCGCCTGTGCCTGCTGCTGTCGCTGCCGGTGCTGGCGTTGTTCTGGTGGGCCTCGGGGCGCGAACGGGCGCTGCCGCACTGGACGCAGCTGGGCTGGCTGGGCCTGTCCGTGCTGGCGGCGCGCTGGTACCTGGAGCCGGGTCGCGCGCGGCGGCGGCTGCTGTTCGGCGGTCTGTGCTACGCCGGGGCCGCGTTGCTGCTGGTGCAGTTGGCCTTCATCCCCGGGCTGACGCCGGGCGCGGCGCGCGCCCAGGTCGCCGGCTGGGACGCCGCCGCCCGCACGGCCAGCGAGCTGCGCGACGAGCTGGCCCGCACGCCCGGCCCCGAGCCGCAGCTCTTCGTGGACCACTGGACGCACGCCAGCCGGCTGGCCTGGTACGCGCGCCCGGCGGCGGTGCAGGTCATCGACCGGCGCCGCGACCAGTTCGACCTGTGGTTCGGCGCGCCGCAGCCTGGCGCGCGCGGCGTGCTGGTGGCCTGGGACGACCCCGGGCCACCTCAGCCCGACGAGGACCTCGCGCGCTTCGAGCACCACGAGCTGCTGCGCGAGCTGCCGGTCGAAGAGGCCGGCCGGCGCCTGGCGACCTTTCGCTTCTGGGCCTGCGATGGCTACCGACCCTGATCCGTCACTGACGCCGCCGGGCTGGACGGCGCTGCTCTCGGTCCCGCTGCTGGCCGCCGGTGCCGCGGCCGGCGTGCTGGCGGCCGATGCCAACGTGTCCCTGTTCCGCGTGGTGAACGCCTGGCCGCTGGTCACGGGCGACGCGCCGTGGGCCAGCCTCAGCGTGCTGGGCGAGGGCGCAGCCGTGCTCTCGCTGGCCGCCGTGCTCATCGGCCGCCGGCCCGCGGCGCTGTGGGCCATCGTGCTCGGAGCGCTGCTGGTCGCGCTGACGCTGCATCCGCTCAAGGACCTGCTCGGCGTGGCGCGGCCGGCGCACGTGCTCGGCGCGGGCTCGATCCACATCGTGGGCGAGACGCTGTCCAAGCGCAGTTTCCCGTCCGGGCATGCGACCGCGGCCTTCGCCGCCGTGGCGCTGCTCCTGCCGCTGATGCGCAGGACCTGGCCGCGCGTGCTGCTGCTGGCGCTGGCCTGCCTGGTCGCGCTGTCGCGCCTCGCCGTCGGCGCGCACTGGCCGCTGGACGTGCTCGCCGGCGCGGCTCTGGGCTGGCTGTGCGGCGGAGCCGGCCTGCACCTGGCGCGGCGCTGGCGCTGGGGTCTCGGCCCGCGCGCGCGCTTCGTCGTCGCGCTGCTGCCATTGCTGGGCGCGGCCAGGCTCGTGCTGGGCAACAGCGACTCCCTGGACCGCCAGCCGCTGCACTGGCTGCTGTCCGCGACCGGCCTCGCAGCCGGCCTCGCCGGCTGGCGGCTCCTGCTGCGCCGCGACAGCCCCCCCGCGTGATTCGTGCCGGCTGCGGCTTGACCCGTATCGACCGGCTTTCGTAATCTCCTGCGCGACTGCCAAGTCGTGTCACTTGCCTCACCCACTCATTGTGAGAAGAACCACCATGGCTCTCAAGTCCGTCACCACAGCCGAGCTCCGTCGCGAGTTGGAACGACGCGAAAAGGGCGCGCGCCGCCTGCAAGCCCGACGCGACAAGCTCGCGAAGAAGCTGGCCACACTCGACGGCGAATTGTCGGCCCTGGGACTGTCGGCCCGCGGCGGGCGCAAGCCCGGCCGGCGTGCTGGCGCCGGGCCCAAGGCCGGCGGACGCAGGGCCACGGGCGCCGGTCGCGGGGGACGCAAGCGCGCTCGCAACGAGGTCAGCCTGCCCGAGACCATCTGCAAGATCGTCAGGGTCGGGACCACGGTGACGCCGGCCGAAGTCGGCATCAAGGTGCGCAAGACCGGCTACAAGTCCACCGCCGCGCACTTCGGAATGATGGTCAGCAACGCACTCTCCAAGGACGCGCGCTTCAAGCGCGTGTCGCGCGGCAAGTACCGGCGCGTGAAGTGACAGGCAGCCGTCGCCCGCGGCTCACGAGCCGCGGAACCAAGGGACCAGCATGAGCACCAACCGGGACAGTTCCGTCGGCTCCACGCCGGCCGAGGAGCCGCATGCAGCGCCGGCCGGCGCGTCCGAGCCGGCCGTCGGCCAGCCTCGTCGTCGCCATGAAGTCCACTCGCTCGGCCAGCTCACCACGGACGAGATCATGGCCGAGCTGGACCGCCGCGAGCACCGCATCCGGCGGCTCGAGGAGCGCTCCGCGCGCCTGCGTTCGCAGCTGGCCGAGCTGGACCTCCAGCTCGCCGAGGTCGGCGAGCAACTGCCGGCCCTCGAGTCCGCGGTGGCCGGCAGCGCGCGCGGCCGGAACGGCCAAGCGGCGGGCGTGGCACCCGCGCCGCGCCGCAGCGGCGGCCGCCGCGCCCCGCGCGCGAAGAACGCCGTCAGCCTGGCCGAAGCACTGGCCTCCGCGGTCGAGGTGCGCGCGCGCGTGAGCGTGGCCGAGGCCGCCGAGCTGGTGCTCAAGAACGGCTACTCCAGCAACTCCAGCAAGTTCGCCATGACCGTGGCCACGACGCTGGGCAAGGACTCACGCTTCCGGCGCGTGGAGCGCGGGTTGTACGAACGCGTGTAGGGACGTCGTCGTGGGCGGCCGTGGAGCAGCGGCGAAGGGCCGGTTGGCGCCTCGGCTTGCCTCACGGAAGATCCGCTTCGGCGGATCTTCCGGGGGGCTGCGAACGAGTCGCCAACCGGCCCTTCGCCGCTGCTCCACGGCCGCCCCTCGACGACGTCCGCGAGGTCGGAGACGAGCGATCGGCAGCGAGATCTCGGAGGCGCGAGGAGCCTCGGCCGCCTGCCTGAGCCGCACGAGATCGCGCAGGCGCGCAGCGCGGGCGGCCGAGGCTCCCGCGCACAGTGATGGCCGGCTGCGGGGAGCGGCGGAAACCGACGCCGCGCCTCACGGTGCCCAAGCTGACCCTGCGATCACCGCGCCCGCGCAGCGACGGCGCCAGGCGGACCCGGAGGCTGCGTGACCGGCCAGGGCGCGTCGAGGCGCGGGGCCGGCTGCCCTCGACGACGCCCGCGCGCCCTCACGACGACGTCCTAGCGCAAGCGCTGCACTCGCAGACCGGCGATCAGGTCGGTCTCCTGCGGTGACCAGCGCTCGATCAGGTCGCTGCACCACAGGTGCAGTTCCCAGTCGTCGGCGAAATCCACCTGGGGCTGCGTGACGACCGACAGGGAGGCGACCGTGGCCGGCCGCACGCCGCGTTCGCGCGCGGCCTGCAACTCGGACGCGGCTCGCGCGGCGTCCACCTGCTCGGGTAGGCCGGTTCCCCCGAAGAAGACGGGCGCGGCCGACAGGTCCAGCGCGACGCGTCCGGAGACGTCACGTGCCGAAGGCACGATGGCCACGACGCGGCCCGACTCGTGGCCGAAGTTCACGCGTTCAGCGGTCTGGTCGCCGACGTACAGGATGGGCTCGGCCGTCTGGCGCGGGTACACCAGTTGCGGGTCCACTCCCAGCACCAGCACCCAGCCGGCGTCGTAGCGCGGTTGCCCGGCCTGCCACGCGTGCACGGTCGGGTTCTGCAGCGTGAACGGCCGCGCGTACAGCACGTCGATGCCGCCCACCGGAAACGCGGCGGGCAGCGGCGGAGGATCGTCCGGCAGCGCCCTGACGAACGCCGCGACGCCGGCGGCCAGCAGGCCGACCAGCAGGATGGGAAGGAGCAGAGAGCGGATGGTCATGGTGCAGGGTCCTCGGTGCCGCGTTCAGTCGCGGTCGAATTGCAGGTCATCCAGCCCCAGCCGCCCGGAGGCCGGGGACGAGAACGACGGGCCGAAGCGCAAGGTCACGGCCGCCAGGTCGGCCAGGTCCAGGTCGGTGCCTCGGGTGAAGTCGGTCAGGCGGATGCGGATGGTCTCGAACTCGTTGCCCCAGCCCGTGCCGGTGCCGCAACTGGTGCGCTGGTAGGGCTCCTCGGCGCCGCCCCCGTAGACGCCGATGTTCAGGGCGCTGGCCTGGCCGCTGCCGTCGCGCAGCTCGACGGTGAAGGTGGAGTCCAGCAGCGCCGCGATGGTCAGCGGGTGGCGCGTGGACTGGGCGACGCGGAAGGACAGCCAGTCCCAGTTCGAGACGTCGGCCGAGCCTCCGGGCAGCCCGAACTCGAGCTGCACGTCGGAGGTGCCGGCGTACTCGACGACCAGGCCGCGCGTGCCGTCGCTGGTCTGGCCGTGCGAGAAGCCGTTGAAGGCGTCGCCGTCCCAGGTGAAGGTCGTGTCCTCGTCGTCCAGCCGGCCCTCGCCGACGATGGTCACGCTGCCGCTCACCGGGCCGCCCGAGCTGCTGGTGCCGGTGGCGGTGTTGGTCTGGAAGTCGTCCAGCACGAAGGTGCCCTCGGCGGCGCCCTTGCGGAACATGAGGTCGACCACGACGCAGGCGTTGGCGTCGGGGGCTCCGATCGGACGGAAGCGCTCCCACTGGCGCCAGAGGAAGTCCTGCGCCGGGACGTTGCCCAGCAGGTGGTGCAGCGCCAGCGGCAGCAGGTAGCCGCGCATGATGGTGTGCGTGCCGGGCTTGCCCACGAGACACGGGCCGCTGGCCACCGAGCCGGTCGAGTCGTGGAAGTCGCCATGGCCCACGCCGTGCAGCGACGTGGAAAGGCGCCGGCCCTCGGCGCGGTCGTGCAGGTGGAAGGACTGCGTGACGTTGTTGCTGACGCAGCCGGTGACGTCGTTGTCCGCGGCGCCCACCCACAGGTGGTAGTCGACGCCGTGCGGCGTGGCGCTGCTGGTGCCGAGGAAGTCGGTGGGCGCCATGCTGGACAGCAGGCGCACGTCCGCCGCCGTGAACTGGGCGGCGGTGTAGCTGCCGTCGATCAGCCGGTCGTAGGCGCGCACGATGCCCTCACCGCCGCGGCTGTGGCCGATCCACATGATGTTGTCGCCGTCCACCCGGCCCAGCAGCGCGCCGCCCGCGATGGTGGCCAGGTTGGCCAGCAGGTAGTCGGTGTTGGTGAGCGTCGTGGTCGAGGCCGTCTCGATGCCCGGCACCGTGTTGTTCTGGTGGCTCATGACCACGAAACCGTAGCTGGCCAGGTGCTCGCCGATGTGGTCGTACCACTGGTAGTTGTGGCCGTTGCCGTGGCTGACCACCACCAGCGGCCGCAGGCCCGGCAGGCTGGCGCTGTCGCTGGGGTAGTACAGGTCCTGCCCGAGCCACGTGCCGCCGCTGTAGAGCACCTCGGTCACCGCCGACGGCCCCGGCAGCGTCGTGTCGTGCACGCGGTACAGCCCGGCTTCGTCGGACAGGCCGTCGATGAGGTCGTCGCCGTCCCAGGCGCCGTCCTGGTCCAGGTCGATGACCACGTCGTAGCCGACGCCCAGGCCATGACCCGCGGCGGCCGACAGCACGCCGGAGGCGGCCACGACCACGTCGTTGTCGAGCACGCCGCCGGCCACGAAGGTCAGCGACTCGGCGCCGCCGCTGACGTCCACGAGCGCAGGGTCCGACAGCCACTGTGCGCGCGACTTCTTGGCCGTCACGTACACGTCGCCCGTGCGCCCGACCGCCTCGGGGTGCCGCGCCGGGTCCAGCGCCACCGTCACCGCGGCATTGGCGTTGAAGGCGCGCACGAACTCGAAGTCCGGGTAGCCCGCCAGCGAGTTGCCGGCCAGGGGCTCATCGCGGTCGCGGATGCGCAGCACCGCGCCGTCGCTCCAGTCGTAGTCCGGGGGCTGCGGCGCGTCGGCCACGGCCGCCACCAGGTACACGGCGACGCCGATCAGTTCGAGGTCGAAGGGCAGCGTGCCCGTCAGCTCCAGCGTGCCGCCCACGGGCACCGGCCCGAGCAACTGCACCACCATCGCGGGCGTGAAACCCACCGGCAGCGCCTGGCCGAAGATCGCCGTCGGGCCAGGCGAGACGTCCGCCAGCAGCCAGGCGGGTGCGCCCGGCGTGCCCTGCAGGGTCAGGCTGACCGGCAGTCCCTGCGCCACGGAGACCGAAGCCTGTCCGTTCAACAGCAAGTCGGAGGCGCTTGCGCCACCCGCCGTGAGGATGAGAGCCGAGAGAGCGAGCGCGAAGCGGGCGCGCGGCATCCTGGGAGTCCGTCGGGGGGGACCGGAAGCCTACACGACGCTGCGCCAATCGTCATCCCGTCCCGCGGGAGCCAAGCCGACCGGCCGGCTCGCGGCGGGCCAGCCCGGGCGGGTACAGTGGCGTCTCTTTCGCACGAACCACGAGCCTCGAGCCATGCCTGACGAGACCCAGCAGCCCAAGACGGCCATCATCGAGCCCGGCGCCAGCGGCGCACGCCTGCGGACTGCCGGGGCTGAGGCGACGACGGAGGCGAACGAGCCCCGGCGCCGGGGTCCCGGCCGCGCCGCCAAGGCCACCGAGGCCCCCGCCGGCGAGCCCGACGAGGCGCCGCACCCCCTGCTGCGCTTCTCGGCCGAGGACCTGCGGGCCGAGCTGGCCCGCCGCCAGCGCCAGGTCGAGTACCTCAAGCTGCAGCGCGGCGCGCTGCTGCGACAGGTGGCCGAGGTCGAGGCCCAGATCGCACGCCTCTCGCCGTCAGGACGGAGCCCGGGCGCCCCCGGACCGCGCGCGCCGCGCGCTCGCCGCGCGCCCGCCACCGACAATGCCGTCAGCCTGGCCGAGGTCCTTGCCGGCATCGTGGCCGCGGGCGACGTGGTGACGCCCGCGCAGGCCGCCGAGCGCGTGCTCGCCTCGGGCTACAAGTCCAACGCGCAGCGCTTCGGCGTGCTGGTGGCCACGGCGCTCTCGAAGGACAAGCGCTTCGAGCGCCTCGGGCGCGGGCAGTACCGGCGCACGGGCTAGCCCGTCGACGGGCTGCCAGGCGCAGCGCCTCACGGCGACGCCAGCGCGCGCGTCAAGCGCCGCGGCGCCGAGCCGCGCGCAAGTTCCCCGGCCAGGACTCGAACCTGGAATCTCAGGACCAAAACCTGATGTGTTGCCAATTACACCACCGGGGATCCGTACGGCAGGCGGCCGCGCCTCGTCATTGGCCCTCGCCGAGATAACCGAGCGCGCGCAGTTTCTCCACTGTCTCGGCGTCAACCTCGACCGGCTGGCCGGCCTGCAGGGCGGCCCAGGCCCCGTCGCGACGTGCGGCCAGCAGGTCCAGCGCCTCGCGCAGCCGGACCGCCTCGGAGCCCCGCGCGGCGGACAGGTCGACCGCGGCGCGCGGGTCCGCGCGCACGTCATACAGGCCCGCCAGCGGGGCCACGCCGGCGTGCAGCAGCCAGTCGGGCGTGCGCAGGGCGCTCACGGGCGACAGCGGCTTGCAGCGGTCCAGCAGCAGCGCCGGAGCCCCGGGGCCCTGCGCGCCGCGTGCCAGGCCCGCGCGCGAGACGCCGTCCAGGTCGCCGCCGGGCGGCAGGCCGATCAGCTCCAGCAGGGTGGGCAGCAGGTCCAGCGCGCCGACCAGCGCGGGCACGCGCCGGCCGGCGGGCAGCGCGGCCGGCCAGTGCAGCACCAGCGGCACGTGCGTCAGCTCGGCGTGCAGGTCGCCGTGGCCGTGGCCCAGCGCGCCACGCTCCCACAGCTCCTCGCCGTGATCCGAAACCACGACCAGCAGCGTGTCGCGCAGCAGGCCGCGCGCGCCCAGCTCGTCGACCAGCGCGCCCAGCTGCGCGTCGTTGAAACGCACGTCGTCGTCGTACAGGTCGGCGACGTGGCGCCGGTCGGCCTCGGTGAAGGCGTAGCCCTCGCGCTGCGCGCGCGCGACGGACTCGACCGAACCGTCGATCGGACCGTCATACGGGCCGGCGAAGGACGGCCCGGACGTCGCGCCGCCGTACGGCGCGTGTGGATCCACCGAGTGCAGGTAGAGCAGGAACGGACGCCCGTCGTCGGCCCGCGCACGGCGGTCGAGGAAGCCGCGCGCCGCCTCGACCAGCCGCTGCGCGCCGTACACGTCCGCGCCGCGCTGCTTGCGCTGGCCCGGGTCCAGCAGCAGGTCCAGCTCCTCGTACTCGTCGAAGCCCTGCGCGAAGCCGAAGCGCGCGGCGGTGGCCACGGTGGCCGTGAACCCGGCGCTGACGTAGCCGGCTTCGGCGAAACGCTCGGCGGCCATGAGCAGGCCTGCGGGGGCCACGCTGCCGAAGCCCGGATCGAACGCGCCCGGCTGCCGTCCCGAGAGGATGGCGGCCACCGAGGGCTGGGTCCAGTTGCTGGGTGCGTGCGCCTGCTCGAACAGCACGCCCGCGCGCGCCAGGGCGTCGAGGCGTGGCGAGGTGTCGCGCGCGTGGCCGTAGCAGCCCAGGTGGTCGGCGCGCAGCGTGTCGACCAGCCAGATGACCACGTCGGGGCGCGGCGGCGGCTCGCGCCCGCAGGCGGCCAGCAGCAGCAGGACGCCCGCGGCGCGGCGTGACCTCACGGCGCGGCCAGCTTCCGGCGCAGCAGCTCCAGCGCCAGGTGGACGGCGCGGCCGCGGAGCTCGTCGCGCGCGCCGATCCAGTGGCGCGAGAGCGCGCGCTCGTCGTCGGCCGAGGCCAGCGCGATGCACACCGTTCCCACGGGCTTGCCGGGCGTGCCGCCTGCCGGTCCGGCGATGCCCGTCACGGCCAGCGCGTGGTCCGCCCCCGCCCGCTCGCGCGCGCCGCGCGCCATGGCCAGCGCGACCGGCTCGCTGACCGCGCCGTGCGCGGCCAGCAGTTCGGGCGCCACGCCCAGCCGCGCGACCTTGGCCGCGTCGGCGTAGGCCACGACGCCCTCGCGGAAGACCTGCGAGCTGCCGGGCACCGCCGTGAGCGCGCCGGCCAGCAGCCCGCCGGTGCAGGATTCGGCGGTCGTGACCGTCTGGGCCCGGCGGGCCAGCTCGCGCACCAGCGCGCCGGCCAGCGAGTCGTCGTCCTGGCCGAAGAGCAGGCCCCCGACGCGACCCCGCACGTCGGCCTCCAGCGCGGCCAGTGCGGCCGCATCGCGGCCGCGCAGCGCGATGGTCAGCACGCCCTGGCGCGCGGTCACGCCGACGCGCGCGTCGGTGCGCGTGGCCCGCGCGTGGTCCAGCAGGTCCGCCAGCCTGTCGCCCAGCTCGGACTCGGCCAGGCCGCACAGGTGCAGTCGGCGCGACAGGCCCGTGCCCGCGGGCGGCAGGTGCGCCTCGAGGAAGGGCGGCAGCATGACCCGCAGCTCGGACGGCACGCCCGGGAAGCAGGCCGCGGCGCGGCCACCCTGCTGCAGCACGAAGCCCGGCGCGGTGCCGACCGGGTTCTCGAGCAGCGTGGCGCCCTCGGGCAGCTCGGCCTGGCGCCGGCTGCCGGCCGACAGCAGCAGGCCGCGCCGCGCGTACAGCTGCTGCAGGCGCTCCAGCAGCTCGGGCCGCTCGCGCAGCGGCGCGTCCAGCGCCTCGGCCACGCCGTCGCGCGTGATGTCGTCGCCCGTCGGCCCCAGCCCGCCCGTGACCAGCAGCAGGTCGGCGCCGGCCAGCGCAGCCCCGACCGCGTGGCGGATCGCGGGCAGCTCGTCCCCGACCACGCCCAGGCCGGCGACCAGGTGGCCGCGGGCGCGCACCGCGCGCGCCAGCAGGGCCGAGTTGGTGTCGACGAGATCTCCGGCGATGAGCTCGTCGCCGACGGCCAGGATGGACACGCGCCGCGGCGCGCTCACCGCCCCACCAGGAAGTGCGCCACGTCCGCGTCGTGCATGACGTACTCCTTGCCCTCGCTGCGCATCCTCCCGGCGGCGCGGATGGCCGCCTCGCTGCCGTGCCCCACGAGGTCGTCCACCGCGTAGACCTCGGCGCGGATGTAGCCCTTCTCGAAGTCGGTGTGGATCACTCCCGCGGCGCGCGGCGCCGTGTCGCCCTGTCGGATGGTCCAGGCGCGGATCTCCTTGGGCCCCGCGGTGTAGAAGGTCTGCAGGCCCAGCAGCTGGAAGGCGGCGCGCACGAGGCGCTCGAGGCCGCTGCGCTCCAGGCCCATCTCCGTGAGGAAGACCTGCCGGTCCTCCGGGCCCATCTCGGCCAGCTGGCGCTCGAGCTCGGCGCACAGCACGACGACCTCGGCGCCGGTCGCCTCGGCATGGCGCCGCACCGCGGCCACGTGCGGTGACCGGCCGGCGAGGTCGTCCTCGCCCACGTTGGCCACGTAGAGCTCGCGCTTGGCCGTGATCAGGAACAGCCGGCCGACGGCCGCGGCCTCGGCCTCCTCGAGCGGCAGCGAGCGCGCCGGCCGGCCAGCCTGCAGGTGCGCACGCACCCGTCCGAAGGCGGCCATCTCGGCCAGCGCCTCCTTGTCCTGGCCGCGCGCCTTCTTGCCGGTCCGCTCCATGGCCTTCTCGACCGTCTCCAGGTCGGACAACGCCAGCTCGGTCTCGATCACGCCCATGTCGGACAGCGGGTCGACCTTGTCGGCGACGTGGATCACGTTGCCGCCGTCGAAGCAGCGCACGACATGCAGGATGGCCTCGGTCTCGCGGATGTGCGAGAGGAAGCGGTTTCCGAGGCCCTCGCCCTGGCTGGCGCCGGCCACGAGGCCGGCGATGTCCACCACCTTGAGCACCGCGGGCACGATCTGCTGCGTCGCGATGAAGCGCTGGATCGTCGCCAGGCGCTCGTCGGGCACGGGCACCACGCCCACGTTGGGCTCGATGGTGCAGAAGGGGTAGTTGGCGCACTCGGCCCCGGCCGCGGTGATGGCGTTGAAGAGGGTGGACTTGCCCACGTTGGGCAGGCCGACGATGCCGCAGGCGAGGTTCATGGGGTGCGGGTTTCCGGGCTCCGGGGGAACGCCCCATTCTGCACGGGGAGGCCCGCGCGGCGCCAGCGCGGGCCTCAGTCGAGGTCGCGCGCCGCCCGTTCGCGGCCGCGCTCGGCGGCGCGGCACAGGACCAGCCCCACCTCGTACAGCAGCAGCATCGGGCCCAGCACGAGCAGCATGCTCCAGGGGTCGGTCGAGGGCGTGATGACCGCCGCGAAGACGGCCGACCCGAGCACCACCAGCTTGCGCGAGCCCGCCAGCGTCGCGCGCTGGATCAGCCCGGCGCGCACGATGGCCCACATGACCAGCGGCAGTTCGAAGACCAGACCCATGATGAGCGTCATGGTCACGACGAAGCTGTAGTAGTTGCCGATGGTCACGCTGCTGACCGCGATGGCCGGGTCGAGGTAATTCACCATCGCCGGCAGGCCGATCGGCAGCAGCACCTCGAAGCCGAAGGCCAGGCCGCCGAGGAACAGGAGCACGCCCGGGATGAAGCCGCGGCGCACCGCGGCGCGCTCCTTGGGCAACAGGCCCACGCCGATGAAGCGCCACAGCTCCCACAGGAAGTACGGCGAGCCGACGAAGACCGAGAACAGGAACGACACGCGCAACGCGGCCAGCATGCCCTCGCCCGGCCCGATGTAGCTGAGCGGGCCCGGGTCGCGCGGGCCGAGGGGCGGCGTCAGCGCCGCGCGCGTCTTGCGCCAGGGCTCGTTGAGGAACTCGAGCAGCTGCTGGTCGAAGGCGATGCCCACGAACAGCAGGACCGTCATGACGACCGCGCAGCGGATCAGCGTCAGGCGCAGCTCGTTGAGGTGCACGCGCAGCGGCATGCGCAGGTCGTCACGCACCATGGCGCGCCCCAGCCTTGCGGAAGACGCCGTCCGGGTCCAGCTCCACCGCCAGCGGCAGCGCGTCCAGCCGGGCGCAATCCTCGATGTCCGATCCCAGGCCGATGGACAGCAGCCGTCCGCCCGACACGCTGCGCCGGAGCAGGCCCTGCAGGTCGTGGCGCCAGGCGTCGAACAGGGCGATGGCCACGCGCGCGGCGTCGGTGGGCCGGCCGCCGCCGCCCAGCAGCCCGCCCGCGAGGCACCCGGCGGCGGCCACGTCGTCGGCGGCCACCTGCCCGCGCGAGCCGGCGCACAGCAGCAGCACGTCCGTGGCGCCGCCCGCGCGCAGCGCGCGCAGCGTGGCCTCGGCGTTCAGCAGCGCGGCCGCCAGCACGCGCCGGCCGCCGCGCGCGATGCGCACGGCCTGCGTGCCGTTGGTCGTCGACAGCACGACCCGCCGCCCCGCACAGCGCGCCCGGTCGTAGTCGCGCGGCGAGTTCCCCAGGTCGTAGCCCGGCGGCGCCAGGCCCTCGCGCTCGCCGCCCAGCAGCGCGCCCTCGGCCCGGGCGCGCACGGCAGCCTCCTCGATCGAGCCCTCGGGCACCACGCCGTCGGCGCCGGCGTCCAGCGCCGTGACGATGGTGCTGGTGGCGCGCAGCACGTCGATCACGACCACGTCGCGCCCGGGGTCGGCCGGCGGGGCCATGCCCGGCGTGAGCGCGACGTCGATGCGCACGGGCGCGTCAGTACCGCAGGAAGTCGGCCAGCTCCGCGACGCGGATGATGCGCATGCCGAGCTTGTCGGCCAGCTTGTATTCGTCCGTGTCGGTCAGCTCCTGCGCGAACTCGCCCTCCGCCAGGCTCTTCTCGCCCAGCACGACGACGTCGGTGCCGGAGGCCAGCGTCTCGTCCACCATGGCACCCAGCTCGCGCAGGCGCACCGTGGCCTGCTCCTTGGCCAGCGTCAGCGGGAAGTCGCCCAGCAGGAAGAAGTGCAGCACCTTGTTGGGCTCGAAATGCGGGTTGCGCAGCCTGTCGCCGGCCAGGATGGGATCGAAGGCGTCGGGCTCGCCGAGCAGGCCGACCAGCGACATGTCGTCCTCGACGTCGCGCACCTCGACCGTGCCCTTGGGCGAGAGCTCCCCCGACTTGCCGGGACGCAACACCTGGAAGCGCGTGCCGCGGTGCAGGCCGTGGCGCGCGCCCAGGTCGACGTAGGCGACCGCTCCGGTGGCGCCCACCGAGAGGATGCTGCCATCCAGCGCCTCGGGCTCGACACCCTCGCGATGCACGGCGAGGGCCTTGATCTGGGCCTCCAAAGCGCCCTGCTCGCGGCGCGCGTTGACCTCGAACTCGGCCAGCGCCTGGCGCGCCTCGCGCGCGGCGGCGTCGGAGCCCTGCTGCGCGGACACCAGCTCGTCGAAGCGGCGGGTGTCCTGCTGGGACTGGTTGTCGGCGCGCTGGCGCTCGTCGGCCAGTTGCTGGTTGAGCTGGTCGAGCTGGCCCTTGAGGCTGGAGATCGACGAGTCGACGGCCTGGTCGGCCGTGCGGCGCCGGCCGAGCTCGGTCTCGAGGTCCGTGCGCGCCGCGGCCTCGGCCGTCTGCGACGCCTGCAGCGCGTCGCGCAGGGCCGCCACGGTCTGCTGCAGGGTGGGCTTGGACTCCGCCGCACCCAGCACGCTTCCCAGCGACGGGCGCGCGGAGTCGATGTCGCTGCGGATGGTGGTCACGTCGCTGAGGCTGGTGACCACGGCCGCATCGCGGTAGCCGACCACGCTGGAAATCTGCTCCAGCTTGACCAGTTCCTGCTCGAGGCGCGACTCGAGGTCATGGACCTCGGCCTGCGCCGTCTGGAGCTGCTGCTGGAACTGCGTCACGGCGGAACTGGACGCGTACCACAGGCCGACCGAGCCGAGCCACAGCACCACGATCACGATGACCCACATGGTGCTGACGGCGCCGGACTGGCGGCGAGAACGCGAAGGCACGAAGGACACGGTGAGACCTCATCGTTCGGGGAGGGTGCGGTCAGCGAGCGCCAGCGAAAAGGGCGGGATTATAGGGAGAGCCCCGAAGGGCGGCAACCCGGCCGGCGGGAGCGCGCGCCGGACCATCCGCGGCGTATTCTGGCGGCCGCATGGGAGTGGTCATCGGCCTGCTCGGCGGCATCGGAAGCGGCAAGTCGGCCGTGGCGCGCCTCCTGGCGCGGCGCGGGCTGCTGGTGCTGGACGCCGACGCCGAGGCGCGCGTGGTCACCGATCTGCCCGCGGTGCGCCGGGCCCTGGCCGAGCGTTTCGGCGCGGAACTGCTGGATGCCGCAGGCAACCTCGATCGCGCGCTCCTGGCGCAGCGAGCCTTCGGCGATCCGGCCGCCACGGCCGACCTCAACGCCATCGTCCACCCCCACGTGCGCGCGCGCCTGCAGGCGCTGCTGGACGCAGCCGGGACACGGCCGGTGGTGCTGGACGTCCCCCTGCTGCTCGAATCCCCCCTGGCCGCGCAGGTCACGTGCTGGGTCCTCGTGGAGGCCTCCGAGGAGGCCCGCGACCGGCGCGTCGCCGGCCGCGGCTGGGCCCCGGACGAGCGCTCCCGGCGCGAGGCGCGCCAGGCCGGCCTGGCCGCCAAGCGCGCGCGGGCCGACCACGTACTGGAAAACTCCGGCTCGCTCGCGCATCTTGAGGCCCTGGTGGACACCCTGCTGCGGCAGATCGGCCTGTCCCGCTGACTTTCTCCTGCACCGGACCGGGAGCGCGCGCCGCGTGCGCGCCTCAGCTTCCGCGCCCCTCCCCATCGCGCAACCGACACCCATGTCTCCCCAGCGCCGCAAGGTCGCCTCCGCTCCCGCCGAGGCTCTGCCACCCGCGTCCACGGAAGCCGCCGAGGAGACGCCTGCCTACCGGCCGATGCACGTCAAGAAGGCTCCGCCGCTGCCCGGCCAGCAGGAGTCCGGCGTGCCGGCCCAGCTGGCCGAGATGGGCGCGCTGCCGATGGACGCGCTGGTCCAGCGCCTGCGGCACTACGGCCTGCAGGCCCACTCGGGCTACGACCGCGCCAAGCTGCTGGTGCTCTTCATGCGCGCCGCCGAAAAGCTTGCGCTGGACGTGCAAGGAGAGGGCCAGCTCGAGGTGCTGCCCGACGGCTACGGCTTCCTGCGTTCGGTGCGCAACGCCTTCCTGGCCTCGCCGGACGACCTGTACCTGTCACCGGCGCTGATCCGGCAATGGGGCCTGCGACCTGGCATGTCCGTGCACGGCCAGGTGCGCACCGGGCGGCACAAGGAGAAGTACTTCGCGCTCGAGTCGGTCGACTCGATCAACGGCGAGCCGCCCGAGCGCGCCGCCGCCTGGAAGCCCTTCGAGGAGCTGACCCCCATCTTTCCCAACCGCCGCATCGTGCTGGAGACGCCGCGCGACCCGCGCAACTTCAGCGCGCGCGTGGTGGACCTGGTGGCGCCCATCGGCTTCGGCCAGCGCGGCCTGATCGTCTCGCCCCCGCGCGCCGGCAAGACGCTGATGCTCGAGGCGCTGTGCAACGCCGTCGTCGCCAACTACCCCGACGCCAAGGTGCTGATGTTCCTGGTGGACGAGCGCCCCGAAGAGGTCACGCACCTGCGCCGCAACGTCACGGCCGAGGTCATCGCCTCCACCTTCGACGAGTCGCCGCAGCGCCACGTGGCCGTGGCCGAGCGCGTGACCGAGCGCGCGCGCAGCTGGGTCGAGGCCGGCCACGACGTGGTCGTGCTGCTGGACAGCCTCACGCGCCTCGGGCGCGCCTACAACAACGTGGCCCGCACCTCCGGCCGCATCCTGTCGGGCGGCCTGGAGTCCAACGCGCTGCAGCGGCCCAAGCGCTTCTTCGGCTCCGCGCGCAACATCGAGGGCGGCGGCTCGCTCACCATCCTGGCCACGGCGCTGATCGAGACCAACTCGCGCATGGACGAGGTCATCTTCGAGGAGTTCAAGGGCACCGGCAACATGGAGATCGTGCTCTCGCGTTCCATCAGCGAGCAGCGCGTCTTCCCCGCCATCGACCTGAACAGGTCCGCCACGCGCATGGAGGACCTGCTCTACGACCCGGCCGAAGCCAAGCTGATCAAGACGCTGCGCTCCGCGCTGGTCGACCTGCCGCCGGTGGAGGCGATCGAGAAGCTGCTGGAGAAGCTGCGCAAGACCGCCACCAATGCCGAGTTCCTGCTCTCGCTGATGACGCAGCGCGTCTTCTGACGCAGGCGCAAGGCG
>Ga0247727_10000889_pt1 | contig 72551 bp, 61 predicted proteins | sample WisWelCaveWW1625_FD_202498 | JGI IMG/M metagenome (GOLD analysis project Ga0247727, IMG submission 202498) | Biofilm microbial communities from Wishing Well Cave, Virginia, United States - WW16-25 | ecosystem: Environmental > Aquatic > Deep subsurface > Groundwater > Cave microbial mat | place... | reverse complement strand
CGCGAAAAACGCAAACGGCGTCTCCGAAGAGTTCGCTTCACCGAGCACCAGGGTCGCTCAGCCGCCGCTGAACCGCCCGCGAGACCAGAGAGACATCCTCATGCGCCATTTTTCAGCGGCCTGCTAGAGCCCGCGCCCTTCCGCTAGACTCGTCTCCTCTCGGAGGACCCATGGACAACGCCCATCGCGGCCCGGAGGAGCCCAGCGTGCTGAGCAGTGCGCAATGGCTCCGGCTGCGCGATCTATTCGGCGACGCGGAGAAGACGCCGAAGTCCGAGCGGAAGGCGTTCCTCGACCGCGCGCTCGCGGAGCGAGCTCACGGGCCGGGCGGCGCCTCGCCGCCCGCGTCACCGGCGATCTGCTTATAGAGCCACACCCGCGCGAACTCCCACTCGCGGAGGACGGTGCGCCGTGAGACGCCCAGCGCATCGGCGACGTCGTCCACGCTGAGCCCTGCGTAGAAGCGGAGTTTGACCACCTGCGCGGCGCGATCGTCGATTCGAGCGAGGCGCTCGATCGTGCGGTCGAGCGCGAGGATCGCCTCGGGGTCGCGGTCGTCGGCCAGCTGGGCGACCTCTTCGAGATCGAGCGGCACCTTGTCCGCGGGCTTGCCTCCGGAGTCCCCGCCGCGTTTGACCCGCCCCTTCGCGCGCGCCCGCTCGATGAGGATGCGGCGCATCGCCTCCGCGGCGGCCGCGAAGAAGTGGGCGCGGTTCTCCCACGCGGCATCCTTCCCGCGGGAGAGGCGCAGATACGCCTCGTGCACCAACTCGGTGGACTGCAAGGTCTGGCCGGGCTGCTCCCTCCGCATCCGGGAATGCGCGATCGCACGCAGCTCGTCGTAGACCTGCGCGAAGAAGGTGTCCGAGCCGGCCGCCGGACCTTGGGGCGGCCTCGGATTCAAGTGAGGATCCTCAGGTGCGCTGCCTTCGGTCATCTCGGACCTCATCGGCCGCGCTGCCGCGGGCCGTCGCGATGCGGGAATGGATGTCACTCGCATCTGACTCCCGCGCTCGCGTCCCACTGTAGTCGATACCAGCGATCATCGTACATGCCGTTGTGGTCTGGCGGCTCGTTTCGACTGTCTCGACCTGGGGCCTGAATCGAAGGCCGGAACACCAGCGGCTGCGGGAATCACTCCGCGCGCCTCCGTTCCTCCGAGACTCGGTTCGACTCTGGAGGACTCAAGGAGACTTGGAAGGACGACGGAAGGTTCAGCGACTCGCTGCGCCAGCACTCGTTAGAACCCGAAGTCGTGCATCGCCGCGCGGTTAGGTTTTCCCGCTCCTTCAAGTACGATTCCCGCCGCCTCCACCAGCTTCCTCGTTGAATCCTCGGGTCTCAACGTTCCGAGGATTCTCCGTCTCCCTACCTCCCCTCGAGAAGACCGTTGACATACATAGAACAGCAATGTATCCTGCCGGGTATGGATCTCGGCAAGGATCTCGTCGCGGCGTCGGCCACGCCGCTCGTGCTCGCCATCTTGGCCGAGAGCGACAGTTACGGCTACGCCATTATCAAAAGGGTGGCCGAGCTGTCGGGCGGCCAACTGCAATGGACGGACGGCATGCTCTACCCGGTGCTGCACAGGCTCGAGCGGCTCGGCTTCGTCGCGGCGAGGTGGGCGGTGTCCGAAAGCGGCCGCAGGCGCAAGTACTACCGGATCACCAGACAGGGGAGGACACAACTTGTGGCGGAGCGGCAGCGGTGGCAGGTGGTGGACGACACACTGCGCGGCATCTGGATGAAAGTGTGTACGGCATGACGACCTTCGCCGATCGATCACATCTCGAGGACCAGATCGCGCAATGGCGAGCGTACCTGCGTCGCCGCCGGGCGATCCATGCTCCGGACGTGGAGGAGCTGGAAGGACACCTCCGCGATCAGGTCAAGGCGCTGACGGAGGCGGGTCTGGCGCCGGACGAAGCCTTCCTGGTCGCAGTCAAGCGCATGGGCAGCCTGGACGCGCTCTCGCGCGAGTTCGCACGCGAGCACTCGGAGCGACTGTGGAAGCAGCTGGTCATCGCCTCCGACGCCGCCGGCGAACCGACGCAGGCGGCGCGCACCGAAACGCTCGTCGTCTTGGGTCTCGCCGTCGCCGCTGCGTTGGCCATCAAGGCGCCCGCGCTCTTCGGTCTTCGGCTCGGCGGCGGTGATGAGCCGTTCTACGCCCGCAACGCCGGACTGTTCGTGCTGCCGCAGCTCACGGGCTACTTCGCCTGGAAGCGCGGACTTGGCGTTGTGAGCTGCGTCTGGGCGGCGCTGGCGTTCGCGGCGGCTGGCGTATTCGCCAATGTCTTTCCCTTCGCGGCGACGAGCCACACCGGAGTGCTGACCGCGCTGCATCTGCCGATCGCGGTCTGGCTGGTCGTCGGCTTCGCCTACACGGGGGGCCGGTATTTCGCAGGCGCCGGGCGGATGGACTTCGTGCGGTTCTCAGGCGAGCTGTTCATCTACTACGCGCTGATCGCCCTCGGCGGGGGAGTCCTCACGGGTTTTACGATGATGATGTTCCAGGCCATCGGGATCGACGCCGAGTGGGCGGCCGTGGGCTGGCTGATCCCGTGCGGCGCAATGGGAGCCGTCATCGTCGGATCCTGGCTGGTGGAGGCGAAGCAGAGCGTCATCGAGAACATGGCGCCCGTGCTGACGCGGCTGTTCACGCCGCTGTTCACTATCGTGCTGCTGACATTTCTGGCGACCATGGCGTGGACGGGCAGCCCGATCCGTGTCGAGCGGGAGGTGCTGATCGCCTTCGATCTGCTTCTGGTGGTGGTCGTCGGCCTCGTGCTGTACGCCGCCTCGGCGCGCGACCCAGAGGCGCCGCCCGATTCCTTCGACAGGTTGCAGCTCGTGCTGGTGGCGAGCGCACTCGTCGTCGACGGGGTGGCGCTGGCCGCCATCGCGACGCGTATCTCCGAGTTTGGCTTCACCCCCAACCGAGTGGCGGCGCTCGGCGAGAATCTCATCTTGCTTGTCAACTTGGCGGGTTCGGCCTGGCTTTACACGCAATTCCTGCGCGGACGCCGACCGTTCGCCGCCCTCGAACGCTGGCAGACGGCGTACCTCCCTCTCTATTCGATTTGGGCCGCCCTCGTTGTGATCGTATTCCCGCCTCTGTTCGGCTACGCCTGAATGACGGCGGCAGGGTGAGGCACGCGTAGGCGGGTCCGACTACCCGAGTTGCCGTCTGAACTGGAGGAACTTCTCCTCCGCGCGTTCTCGCGCGCACCAAGTCCGGATCGAATCGAGATCGACCCGATCTTGCTGTGCCCGAGCGACGGCGACGGCCTGCTCCAAACTCCCTCGATCATTCCAGAAGAGAAAGCCGGCCAAGCGATCGCGACAGACGTCGGTCGGTTTCAGGATGTTCAGATGGCGCCTCCCGTCGACCAATCGATCCCAATCCTTGACCTGATCGCCCCCCACTGTGAGCGGGCCGGGAGGGAAGTCCAAAGTCAGGTCGCTCGCGTCGTGGACGTAGATGTTGCCTTGAACGTGGTAACCGAGCCGCTCCAAGGCTCGATTCGCCATGGCGCCCTTTGATTGGAAAGCGATGACGAAGTCAAGGTCGCGCGACTGATAGGCTGCCGGCGCGTAGACCGTCGCGGCGCTTCCCCCGGTGAGGACGACCTGCACGCCAGCCCCATCGAGCGCGGTGCACACGATGAAGGCCACTTGGCGAAGGCTGGTTTTCGCCGAGATGCCGGAGGTGCGACTCAAGTCGGCTTCCTCCTCCGGCGAGGCCGACTCCTTCTCGCGGCGGCAGCCTGTCTGAGCAGGGGCTCGGCCTCGGCGAACCTGAGCAGGAGGTCTCGAAGCTCTCGATGGGCGTAGAACCTCGGATCGAGCGAGACGCGGCGGGATCGGCCCATCAGGCGTGTCGCCAGTACTCCTTCTCGTTCGAGGGAATCGATGATCGTCTGAACGGAGAAGAGGCTTGCCGCGAGGAGTCTGGCGATCTCCGTCGGGTAGCTCTCCTCGAGGAGGGCCAGCATGACGAGGATCTCCGTTCGACGCCGGCTGCCGAAGAGCTTGTTGGGAGTCTGGAACGGCATGCGGCCACCATAGCCGAATACCACTGGTTCTGCAACCAGACTATCATGGTTATTCAACCAGATTCTCCTGGCTATCAGAACCGCGCCGATGGGGGATCCGCAGAGTGCGAGCGTACCGGCAAGGCAGCCTTCGTGGACGGCGAGGGGGCGTCTTCGGCTCACCGTTCGGCCGGTCAGAACGCTCACGGTGCGATCGTCACGACGCCCGGGCCCGCGAGCGTGATCGGCTTGCTGAGCGTGATCGGCGCCCCCGAGTGTCGCTGCTGGCGGAGATCGCCGAGCACTACTGCGTGAGAGTGACGATTCCGGATTCGGGCTGAATGACCATGTTCTGGGAGATCGTCGGCGCCCCCGTGTAGGTGCCCGACGTCACATGAAGCACGAGGCCGGCCGACCCCGGAGGGATGCCGGCCACGCCCTCGGCGATCGTGTTGAACGGCTGCTCGAAGGTGCCGCGTTCGACGCCGACGTAGCTCCAACTCACCCACACGCCGCTTCCATTGAGGGTCGTCACGGTCCCGACGCCCGCCGCGTAGCCGGCCTGGATGTTCGCGATATCGTCCTCCTGGAGCCCCGGGAAGGCGTCGTCGGAGCCGAGGTTCGCCTCCATGACGGCGTCCGGGACGGTCGAGTGCGTCAATCCGAGCGCATGGCCGATCTCGTGGCAGGCGGCGTACGTGAGGCTCATCCATCCATCGGCTCCGGTCCTGTCGTCCAGCTCCCAGTTCTCGTCGTCGTCGAAATGGACGTTCCCCGCAAACGTCTCCGCCATCGGGGCGATGCAGGGGGTGCTCACGCCCGGCGGAAAGCCCGCGTGCGCCAGCGCCCCATTGATCCCGTCGAAGGGGCAATCGGCATCGCCGGCCTCCTGGGACTCGATCGCCGAATGGTCCCCCGTAGCGAAAGTGAAGTCGATCGCCGCGTTGTCGTCGGAGACCGCGGTCTCGACGAAGTGGATCTGCACGACGTTTGCCCACGCCTGCAGCGCGTTGATGATCGCCGTTCGCTGCTCGGCGCCCATCTGCGAAGTTGCCCCCTCGACCCGCCACGTGAGAGTCACCGCGTTCTGTCCTGGACCGTCCCAACCGTCGCCGGCCATCGGCATCTTGGAGAACTCGCTGGACGGCTCCGTCGGGCAGTATCCCATGCGGAGCGCCGTGGGCGGCTCCGCCTCCGCCGCCGTCAGCCGGCCGCGGCTCCCGGGCGCGACGGCCAGGAGACAGGTGATCGAAAGCAACAAGGCACTTCGCATTCCGTCCGGCCCTCGGCTCGACCGCATCGACCGTCAGGGCGTAATCGTGACGACGCCCGGGCCCGCGATCGTGAGCGGCTTGCTCAGCGGCACGACGCCGCCCGTGGTGTAGCTTCCCGTCGGCTGCAAGTAGAGCGCGCTGCCGACGGGTGCCGCGTTGTACGCCTCCATGAGCGTGTTGTAGGGGAAGTCGCCCTCGCCATTCTCGAAGCCGGAGTAGCCCGCGCTCGCCCATACCATCAGACTGCTCATACACGGCTCGAAGAGCTGCGTCGGTTGCGGAGCGCTGCATGAGATCGGGTCCATCATCTTCAACCGCGCGACCTCCTCCGAAGTGATGCACATCACCGGCAGCGACGGCGGCAGCGTGCTGCCGGGCTGTGTGTTGTCGTCGATGAGCGCCCAGTCGTTCTGATCGTTGAGGAACCCCCTGAGCCCGGCGGCGGCGCACCAGGGACTCCCGTCCAGGTCTTTCGCGACCGTGCCAGTGATCGCACCATTACAGTTCCAGTCGATGGCCCGGACACCAACACCGCGCGTTTCGGAGAGCGCGTTCTCGTTGATGCTCGGGAAACGACCGTTCGAATAGTCAATCTCTTTGAGCAAGTTGGTCACGGTCGTGTCGGCTAGGTCGAGGCACCGCATGCGTGTGCGAATGCCGGTGAGCTGGTACTGATAGCTCATAATGCTCGCGTAGTTCGGGCTGTACGCACCGTAAGAGGTGTCCGAGCCCGCGTGGTGATTCAGCTCGAGGTTATGACCCAGCTCGTGGGCGAAGGTCGCCGCGCGATCGAACGGCGTTCCGATCTGCCCCGTGAAGGTGCCGAGGGTGACGATGAAGTCATCGCCGCCGAACTCTCCGAGACCCGAGCTGCCGGTGGAGGTGATCGTCGTGTCTTCCGGATCGTACTGGTGCGCGAAAATGCAGTAGTGCCAGCCGCCACCCGCGTTGTCGAAATACAGGCTCCTGTACCACCGGAACGAGTTGATGCCCAACCATGTGAAGAAGTTCGGAGGCCCGCCCGAGCTGTCCGGCATCACGTTCACGTGGGGGACCGCGTCGTCGATCACGGCGTTCAGCGTGATGCCGTGACACGCGAACATCTGAACGATTGCGTCGATCTCTGCCTGCGACGGCTGATGGCTATGCGTGCCGTCGGCCATCCAATCGATCTCGACGTTGATCTGGGTTGGCGGCTGCGCCCTGACGACGGTCGGGCTTGCGAGCCATGCTCCCGTGAGCGCCGCTGCGAACAGCGCGGCTGCGAATGCGCCGTGGCGGTTGCTCAGAGCGAAGCGCATCGGCTTCATCGAAGCCACTCCTTTCTCGCCAGGCGCGATCACTGGAGGTTGACCAGCACGAGCACGAGCCCCGTCCGTGCGTCGAGGGAGGACATCGCCTTGCCGATGACGGCGCCGTTCGCGAGCGCGTGATCGGTGGCGCGCATCGCGTGGCCCGAAGTTGTTGACGTGGTGAGGAGGTCGCCGGGGCGGATCGCGCCATTCTCAGTCGAGCACTTCACGTAGACGCGGCCCGTCATCGCGACGAGCGTTTCGCCGTCGAGTGCGCCGCCTTGCCCGAGTTTCATGCCGTGCGCGACGCCGTTCGCGCCGGAGACGACGCCGGCGACCTTGCGGTCGTATGGCGCGCCCGAGGCCCGGAGCTCGCCGGCGCGTGCTTCGTCGATCACGAGGACCGTGCCCGGCTCCGGCTTCCCGCCCGCGTCGGCGTCGTCGCGCGCATCGAACCCCTCGACGATATCGGCGCCGCCGAGAATGCGAAGGCTGCGCACCTCGGCGAGGCCGTCCGCTTTGAGGGCCGTGCCTCCGCCCGTATTGGCGAAGTAGCCCCCGTACCAGAACGAGTCGCTGGTAATGCCTCGAACACCGTCGCCGTAGTTCGATTCGCCGAGCACACCTTCCGCAGGGCCGGTGAGGATGCTGCCCTGCCCGATCCCCCAGACGCCTATGCCGAAGTTCCCCCCGCTGCCGGACCCAGTTGCCTTGATACCGTACTGCGTGCCGGTAACGTGGATCTTCGCCTCGGGCGTGAACGTGCCCATACCGATGCTGCCCCCGATGTAGTGGCGGGCACTCCATGCGTCGTACCAGCCGAATCCGTTCGCGGCGATGTTCTGCGTAGCAAAGCAGGCGAAGTTGGTGTTGTTGTTCTTGAAGAAAGCCGGGTTGATGTCTTCTGTTCCCGCGGTGATGTCGAGCTTGGAAGCCGGAGTCGACGTTCCGATGCCGACGCTGCCACCGTTGTAAAAGATCGACGTCCCGTTCGTCGTCCACTGGCTGGGGCCGCCGTTCTCCGCCCGAACCGCGTAGGGCACGGACTTGATCTCTTGCCGCGGTGTCAGCACGGTGAATCCCTCAACGCCCGTCGCCGCTTGGATCTCGAGCCAGCGCGGGTTGCCGTCGAACACCGCGCCGAAGTCCAGCTGCGTCGTGAACAGCCCGGCGGCCACGGCGACTGAATTCTGGTCGAGCGTCCCGAGCAGCGTGCCGCCCGTCGAGGCGGTGTAGAGCAGGAACGAGAAGTTGGCGTTCCCCGTGTAGGGGGTGCCATTCTTCTTGAGCTGTCCCTGGTAGGTGAAACTCGTGCCGATGGCGAACGCGGACGTCGGCTGGATCGCGACGGAGATCGCGACGAATGCGGCGATCATCACCGCTGCGTCCTTCGCGCGTTCGAGTGCGTGAGTGTTTTGCGTGCCGTTCGACATGGACTGATCTCCTCTATAGAGGTGATGCGCGCTCGCATCCCCGGTTTCGTTCGCCCCCCGCGTTCGGCGGGCGGCTGTGGTTGGGCCATCGATGAATCCGCGCGTGAGCGACGGATCAGCGTGTGAGCACGAGCTTGCGCGTCGCCGTCGCCTGCCCCGCTTCGAGCCGCAGGAAGTAGACGCCTTGCGCGACGCGCCGCCCCTCGTCGTTTGTGCCGGGCCACACGACTTCGTGGCGGCCCGTCGAGATCTGCTCGTCCAAGAGCGTGCGGACCACTGCACCGCTCGCGTCGTAGACACGGGCGCTCGCGTGCGTCGCGTGAGGCAAGTCGAACGCGATCGTCGTCTCGCGATCGAATGGGTTCGGGACGGCGGGATGGAGCGCTAGCCGAGGCGGCGCGCTCGATGGGTTGACGCCCGGAGCCACGCCGGTCGCCGGGTCGCTCACGCCGGCCCAAAAGCCGCCGGTCACGACGTACGCGCCGCCGGAGTGAACGCCGGCGTCGATCTGCGCCACGGTGCCTCCGAGCGAGTACGCCCCGCCCGCGACCCCGATCGCGCCGCCGGGGTCCATCGTGTTCCAGGAGAGGTCGTAGGCCCCCCCGGTCTGCGCGCGGACGGCGGGCGCGGCGGCCACGACAAGCCCGACCGTGAACGAGTAGAGCAATCCTAACTTCACGCTGGTTCCCTCCTCTTGGAAGCGTGAGGCGCAAGGGTTGCGCCCCGCATCGTTCATTGAATAACGCACGGTTCCGGCCTAGAATCCGTCACGTTCCCGGAGAAAGGACACATGGACCAGCCACCGATAACTCACCGCGTGACAACGCTCTTGACCGAATGGTCCGGCGGAAACCGGGAAGCCCTCGACCAACTTCTGCCGCTCGTGTACGACGAGCTCCATAGCATGGCCGCCGCTCGACTTCGCTGGGAGCGGCCGGACCACACGCTGCAGCCCACGGCCCTCGTCCACGAGGCCTACCTTCGACTCATCGACCAGCGAAGTGCGGATTGGCGCAACCGGGCCCAGTTCTTCGGTATCGCCGCGGCGATGATGCGGCGCATCCTCGTGAACCACGCCCGAGACCGGGCGGCCCAGAAGCGTGGCGGCACGGTCGAGAAGGTCTCCCTCAGCGCCGCCGCGGAGTGGGCCGGCGAGCAGGAGCTCGACCTGCTCGGCCTCGACGACGCGTTGATCCGACTCGCGGCGCTCGACCCTCGCAAGGGGAAGATCGTCGACCTGAAGTTCTTCGCCGGTCTCAATACCGAGGAGATCGCGGAGGTGCTTCAGGTTTCCGCGAGCACCGTGGAGAGGGACTGGCGCTTCGCGCGGGCCTGGCTCTACGACGCGCTGTCCGCTGCATGACCGACCGCTGGCAGCGGATCAACGCGATCTTCGACGGCGCGCTCGATCTCCCGGAGGCGGGCCGCGCCGCGTACCTCGACGAGGCCTGCGCGGGCGATCCCGAATTGCGGCTCGAGGTGACGCGTCTCCTGGACGCGCACTTCCGCACGAGCGGCTTCATCGAGGAGCCCCTCGGTCAAGTGTTCGAGAAGATCGCGGAATCCCCGCCGAGGAGCTTCGAGGGGCGTCGGATCGGGGCGTGGCGCGTACTGAGGGAGATCGGACGCGGCGGGATGGGCACGGTCTGCCTCGGCAAGCGGGCCGACCGGCAGTTCGAGCAGCGCGTGGCCATCAAGCTGATCCACCCGGGCATGGACAGCGCGTCGGTCCTCCGCCGATTCGTGACCGAGCGCAGGATCCTCGCCAGCCTCGACCACCCGAACATCGCGCGGCTCTACGACGGCGGATCGACGGACGACGGTTCGCCCTACTTCGTGATGGAGTTCATCGAAGGGGTACCTATCGACCGCTACTGCGACGAGCGGCGGTTGAGTGTCACGAAAAGGCTCGACCTGTTTCGGCAAGTCTGCGCGGCGGTTACATTCGCTCACCAGAGCCTTGTCATCCATCGCGATATCAAGCCATCCAACGTGCTCGTCACAGGCGACGGAACGGCGAAGTTGCTCGACTTCGGGATCGCGACGATCCTCCACGACACCGAGGCAGGGACCGACCCTCGCACGGCCACGGTGCAGCACCTGATGACCCCGGAGTACGCAAGCCCCGAGCAGATCCAGGGCCTCCGGGCGACGACCTTGAGCGACGTCTACTCGCTGGGAGTGATGCTCTACGAGCTCCTGAGCGGGCGGCCGCCGTATCATTTCGCGAGTCGGTCGCTCGCCGAAGTCGCACGCGTCCTGAGCGAGGCGAAGCCCGAGCGGCCGAGCACGGCGATCACGTCTCCGCGTCGGGCGGAAGCGGATTCCGCGCGCGCCGCCGAGGACGCGGAACGGATCAGCGCCGTGCGCGAGGGAAGCGTGGACCGGCTGCACCGCCGGCTGCGGGGGGATCTGGACAACATCGTTCTCAAGGCGATGCACGCGGACCCGCCGCGTCGCTACGCGTCGGTCGAGCAGTTCTCCGAGGACATTCGGCGGCACCTCGTCGGGCTTCCGGTCATCGCCCGTCCCGACACATTCACGTATCGCACTCGGAAGTTCGTCGGGCGGAACCGCGTCGCGGTCGGCGCTGTGATCCTGGTCGCGCTGGCGCTCGTCGGGGGCGCGGCGGCCACGATCTGGCAGGCGCGGCGCGCCCGCGAAGCGCAGGCCCGCGCCGAGCGGCGCTTCGGCGATCTGCGGAAGCTCGCGCACGCGGTGCTGTTCGACTACCACGACGCCGTCAAGGACCTTGCGGGCGCGACGCCGGTTCGCGAGCGTCTCGTACAGGATGGGCTCGAATACCTGGAAGGTCTCGCGCGCGAAGCGGGAGACGATGTTTCGCTCAAGCGGGAGCTCGCCGATGCGTACCTGCGGATGGGCGATGTGCAGGGCGGCTTGAGCGCCAATCTTGGAAACACGAGTGGTGCGCTGGAAAGTTATCGGAAAGCGAAGGCGATCTACGCGTCGCTCGTGTCGGCCGATTCCGCGAACGCGGAGAACCGGCGTGACTTCGCCCAGAGCCTTCTGAAACTATCCAAGATCTTCTGGCATACGGGCGCTCTTCAGGAGGCGGTCCAAAACGCTGGGAATGCAGTACTGATCTTAGAGCCTCTCGTGCGCGAAGCGCCCTTGAACGTCGAGTTGCGCCGGCATTTGGTCAGCGCCCTGGACACCCAAGCCATGCTGCTTATAGAGACCGGCGACCCCGCCAGGGCCGTGGAGCTTCACAAGCGGCAACTCGAGCACTGCGACGCGATCGCGCGAAACGATCCAGCCGATCCCGCGGCGCGCCGCTCGCTATCCAATGCGAACGACCATATCGCCACTGCCTTGCGCGTGCTCGGTGATTACGAGAATGCACTGGAATACAATCGGGTGGCACTGCGGCTGCGGGCCGGGCTTGCCGCCGAGTTTCCGCTGAACGCCGATTACCAACGCGCCCTGTCCGTGGCCTATTTCAGCGATGGGGCGAACCTCGCCGGACTCGGTCGGACCCGGGAGGCCCTGGAAAGCTACGAGCGCGACCTCGCAATCGTCGAAAAGCTCCTCGCCGCCGACCCGAAGAACGAGGCATACCGGAGCGATTTCGCCTACGTCTTGGTGCGCATCGGCGACATGCTCGTCTTCCTCGACGAATCGCCCGGAGCGCTAGAGCGCTATCGCACTTCGGTCTCGATCAGATCTGTCGATTTGGACGCGGACCCTGAGAATCTCCGCAAACGCGCCGCGCTCGTCGAGGTTCACGTCAAGTTGGCCAAGGCACTCGCGAGAAACCACGAGTTTGCGCCGGCGGTCACCCATTGCACGGCAGCGGTCTCGCTCTTGGACGCGACGACCCTCGAACCGACGTTCGCGTCTTTACGAGCTGCATTCGCGGTGAAATACGCCGAGATCGGAGAGGTCTACTCGATCGTCGCTGCCGAGTCGAGTCGAGGCAACGAGACGACTCGCGACAGTTGGCAGCACGCGCTCGACATGTATCGGCGAAGCGCCGCGACCTGGACGGACCTTCGTGATCGCGGGATCTTGGCCGAGGCCGATGCCGGTCAGCTGGACGCCGTGAACCGCGAGATCGCCCGCTGCTCGTCTGCGCTGGGCCGATGATGGATGCTGCATCGCGATCTCCGGTCGGAGGTCGCGCGTCGCGCTCGAGCGCGAGTGTCCACCGTCCGGCGAGCCATGGCAGCGCGACTCTGGCGAGATACCGCACGCGCGTCCGAGAGCCCGAAGTCGGGCGCCGCCCCGCGGCCGAGTTCAGCGCTGCACGATCAGTTTGGTCGCGCTCTTGTCCGATCCGTGTTCGAGCCGAAGAAGGTAGACCCCCGATGCCACGCGACGGCCCGCCGCGTCGCGCGTGTCCCAGGACGCAGACTGCGCCCCGGACCCCACCACCCGATCGACGAGCGTCGCGACGCGGCGGCCGGTCACGTCGTGCACGGTGAGGCGCGCGGCCCCCGCCGCGGGCATCGAGAACCAGATCGTCGCCTCGTCGCGGCAGGGGTTCGGGCCCACACGGGAGAGGACGAATCTCGCGCCGACGTCGTCGGCGCCGTCCCCGCCGGGCCCCTCCACGCCGGTCCCCGCGGGCGCCGTCCGCACGTCGGCCTCACCGGGCGCGTTCCCGGCGATTGAGAACCACGGCATCCGCGGGAAGTACGGCGAGTCGCCCAGGGCGCGCATCCGCCAGCGGTACGCCGTGCCGCCGTCGAGGCCCGAGGCGGTCACGGAGACCGAGTAGGCGCCTTCCCCCCCGTTGTGGGGGTCGGTGTCGAACGTCCCTGCCGACATCGGACTCCCGATCCATACGTTCCCAGGTTCGGAGATCTGGTATTGGACTTCCAGCGTGGACCGCCCGCGCGCGGAGCGCGCGAGCGTGTGGATCGTGAACCCATCAGCGGCGTCCGACGCCCCGAGCGGCCTGATCCAGAAGCCGCTGTTCCTCCTCTGGAACGGAACTCGCTTGCATCCGTCTTCGGCCGCGGGCATCCCCTCGCGCGCTCCGTAGTAGCAGTACGCGCGCCCGGAACGGTTCTGATAGACTGGCTGCCCCACGATGAGGTCGGCGAATCCGTCCGCGGTCCCGTCTCCGGCCATCGACAGCGCGGCGCCAAACTGACCGCCGGATTCGGTTCCCCAGTTCACCCATACGGGGTCCGGATTCTCGCAATAGCCGAACCGAACGCACGTGTAAACATAGACCGCGCCGCCGTCCGGGTGGCCGTAGTCATCTCTCGCCGCGCCGATGGCGATGTCGCTCCGACCGTCGCCGTTGAGGTCGCCGCCGCCGGCCACGGCCATACCCATATAGGTGTTCGCGCTCGACCCCTGCCAGCGCCGCCCGAAGCTGACGTCGAAAGTCGGCGTGCCCCCGTACGCATCGACGATGCCCCCATCGAGGATCCCATCGGGGTCGTAGAACGGAGCGCCCACCAGAACGTCGCTGTAGCCGTCCGCGAGGAAATCCCCACCGGCGGCGACCCTCATGCCGTAGAGCCCGCCGGCCTGGTCGCCCTTTTGGGTCCACATGTTGCTGATGCCCGTGGGCGAACCGAAGAAGAAGAACGCGTAACCCTCGTCCACCAACGAGGGCGACGATTCCTTCTTGGGAGCCCCGACCGCGATATCGCCGAACCCGTCCGCGTTTAGATCGCCGACTCCGGCGACGCTGTAGCCGAACCAATCGCCGGTGACGCCGCCGAATCCGGTCCAGACGGCGTTCGTGCTCAAGCCTCCGGCCGAGCCGAGGTAGAGATAGGCCGCGCCGCCGCGCTCGAACGGGGCGAATTCGTGGTTCGGCGCGCCGATGACGACATCGGCGTAGCCATCGCCGTTGACGTCTCCAGCGCCGGCCACCGCGAATCCGAACGTGCTCGGCTGGATGCCGCCGGTCTGATACCACCAGGGCGTCGTCCCGAGCCCGTTCAGCATCGATCCCTTGAAGATGTGCACCGCGCCGATGTCCGGGTAGTCGAAGGTCCGGTAATAAGGTTCCCCGACGATCAGTTCATCGCAGCCGTCGTTGTCGATGTCTCCCGCGTTGGCCACGGCCAAGCCGAAGTAGCCGTTGGCTTGAGCGCCCGTCAAGAACAGGCTCGTGCTGCTCGCGTAGCCATAGAAACCGCCGTAGTACACGGACACCGCGCCGGTGTTCGTCGCGCCAGCGTCGTAGTCCGGGGAACCGACCGCGAGGTCGGTGTAGCCGTCGCCGTTCCAGTCCCCCTGGGCCAAGGTGGCTCCGAATTCCGAGAGGGCCTGGCCGCCCTGAGGAGACCACGCCGCGCTGAGGTTAGGCGCGCCCGCATGGCCGAGGTACACGCGCACCGCCCCCTCGTCCGTGTTCCCGTTGTCGTAACGCGGCGCTCCGACGATGACGTCTCCGAAGCCATCGCCGTTGACGTCGCCCGCGGAGCGGCAGTCGATCCCGAACTGCTCGCCAGTCTGCACGCCGTACCGCTCGGCGAGAACGGGGAAGACCGACCCCACTTCGAGTCCGCCCAGGATGGTGATCTTCCCCGTCTGGCTGCTCGCCGACATGTCTCCCGCGATGAGATCGGAGAAGCCGTCGCCGTTCAGGTCGCCGGCCGTGTAGACCGCGTCGCCGAAGGCGCCGGCGCCGCTCGCGAACGAGCGGTCCGGGCTCGCGCCTGGTCCAGTCTCCGAGCCGAAGAAGACGTGGACCGCGCCGGAGGCCGGGTTGTTGGTGCCGACATCGAAGACGATGTCGGCGTACCCGTCGCCGTTGACGTCGCCGGCGCAGCCGAGCCCCCAGCCGGCGCGCCCGCCGACGATGTTCGACTCGTAGGACCACGATGGCGAGAGTGCTGGACCGGTCTCGGAGCCGAGGAAGAGATAGACCTGTCCCTCGCCGTTCTGGCCGTTCGCAAGTTCGGGCGCGGAGACGATGATGTCGTCGTAGCCGTCGGCGTTGACGTCTCCGGTCCCGGCGACGCGCCGACCGAAGTTGGCTTGGGCGATGTCGCTCTCGAACGACCAAACCGGCGCGTCAGCGACGCCGGCGGCCGATCCGAGATACACGAGGGCACGTCCCTCCCCGGACTCGCCGTTCGCGTACGTCGGCGAACCGACCACGATGTCGTCGTAGCCATCGCCGTTGACGTCTCCCGCGGTGTCGAGGTAGGCGCCGAAGGCGGCGCCCGCGATGTTCCCCTCGATGAACCGCTGAGTTGTCGCGGCCAATCCGGAATCCGAACCGAGGTAGACGAATGCGGCGCCCTCGTTGAACTCCCCGTTCGCGTAGAGGGGAGCGCCAATCAACACGTCGCCGAATCCGTCCCCGTTGACGTCGCCGGCGGGGGAGACGCGGGCATTCAGCAAGGCATTCGGCGCGCCGCCGGTGAGCACCCACTCTTCCGTGAACGCGACCGTTCCCACGACGTCCACGCTGGTGTGGTAGCACCAGACCATCCCGTTGTTCTGCGGGCCGCTGAAGAGAACGTCGCTGTAGCCGTCGCCGTTCACATCGCCGGCGGTCGCGACGGAGAACCCGAGCATCGCGTTGTTGGCGTCGCCTTCGCGAACCTGGATGTAATTGTCGGCGAGGATGTCGGCGCCCGCAGGCCGCGGCCGCAGCGCGAGCCACGCCGCCAGGGCCAAGCCGATGTATGGAGCAATCCGATGGATCGTCATCTCAGTGTCTCCTCCTCTCGTCGGAAGAAAAGCCAGCGCATGGCCTGCCGTTCGCCTACGGCGCCCGGACTCATGCTTCAGCCCTCAAGCGCCGGAATGCTCTCGGAGGTGACACGCCGTCTTCGTTCCCCATCGCAAAGCGTGATAGAGTGGTCGCTCGGCGCGCCGCCCGGCGTGGGATAAGACAGGTTCGACGAGGACTTACATGAACGACGAGCAGTGGAAGCGCCTCCGCGCGCTCTTCGACAGCGCTCAGGGGATGTCGGAGGGGGAGAGGGGGCCTTTCCTCGATCGGGAGCTGAGGGACGAGCCGGAGCTTCGCGCGGAGTTGGATACGCTCCTCGCCCACGCCGCCTCGGCGTCGAGTTTCCTCGTCACCCAGGGCGGGGGAGAGACGGGAACCCCGGGCGCCTCGCCCGCCGCCGGGTCGTCGATCGGGCCGTACCGGATCCTCGAGGTGCTCGGCGAAGGCGGCTTCGGAGTGGTCTACCTCGCCGAGCAGACACGCCCCATCCGCCGCCGCGTCGCCCTCAAGTTGATCAAGCCCGGGATGGACACGAAGCAGGTGATCGCGCGCTTCGAAGCGGAGCGTCAGGCGCTCGCGCTCATGGACCACCCGGGCATAGCCCAGGTCTTCGACGCGGGCGAGACGGACGCGGGCCGTCCCTACTTCGCGATGGAGTTTGTGCCTGGGGCGCCGATCACCGCCTTCTGCGATCAGGAGCGGCTCCCCATCCTCGAGCGGCTCGATCTGTTCCTCAAGGTGTGCGACGCGGTGCACCACGCGCACCAGAAAGGGGTGATCCACCGCGACATCAAGCCCTCGAACGTGCTCGTCGCCCGGCGCGACGGCGTCGCGGCCCTCAAGGTGATCGACTTCGGCATCGTGAAGGCGACGAGCGCGGCGATCGACGACCAGACCCTGTTGACCCGTGAGGGGATGATCCTCGGGACGCTCGGCTACATGAGCCCCGAGCAGATCGGGGCGATCGAGTCGCCGGTGGATACCCGCTCCGACATCTACTCGCTCGGGGTTCTGCTCTACGAGCTCCTCGCCGGCGATCTGCCGTTCGACCGCGCCCGACTCCGCAAGGCAGCCTGGACGGAGGCGGTGCGGATCATCCGCGAGGAGGACCCGCCGAGCCTGACCTCACGGCTCGCACGCATCCGTCACGTGGCGGAACCGACGTCGAGCCGGCAGGGCGGCGCGGGGGATGAGTCCAGCGGAGCCGATCGTCTGACGGAAATCGCGCGGCAACGCTCCGTGGACGAGCGCGCCCTGATGCGCGAGCTGAAAGGGGAGCTCGAGTGGATCACGCAGCGCGCGCTCGAGAAGGACCCCGATCGTCGTTACGCGTCCGCGTCGGAGCTTGCGGCCGACGTCCGGCGCCATCTCACGAACCAGACGGTGCTGGCGCGAGCGCCGAGCACCATGTACCGCGTGCGGAAGTTCGCTCGTCGCCACCGCGTCGGCGTCGCCGCGGCCGCGCTCGTGCTGCTATCGATCGTGGGCGGAAGCGTCGCGGCCGGGATCGGATTCGCCCGCGCGGTCCGCGCCGAGCGCGCGGCCCGGCGGGAGGCCGATTCCGCGCGTCGCGTCGCCGACTTCCTCGTCGACCTCTTCCAGACCGCCGATCCGAACCGCTCGCGCGGCGAGACGATCACCGCTCGAACGCTCCTCGATCAGGGCACTCGCCGGATGAAGGCCAGCATCGACCAGGATCCCCAGATCCGCGCTCGACTGCTCACGACGCTCGGCAACGCGCATCTGAGCCTTGGGCTCTACGACGAGGGGCTTCTGCTCCTGCGGGAAGCCCTGGCGACGAGCGAAGCGGCGAGGCCGCCGAATGAGAACGAGATCGCCGGGCACCTCCGCGAGCTCGCGCGCGGGATGCTCGCGGCCGGCAAGACGGATCGCGTGGACAGCCTTCTCGAACAATCGATCGAGGCCACGCGCAGGTTGAAGGGTTCGGGCTCCGCATCGCTGGCGGCTGCTCTCGCGCTCAAAGCGGAGTGGCTGGGAGGCCGGGGAGAACTAGGGCCCGCGGATTCCGTGCTGCGGCTCGCGATTCCGATGGCGGAGTCCCAGCCGGGACCGGACACGCTCCAGCTCATCCGCATGTATTCGACCAGGGCGAAGGTCAATCATCGCCGTTTCGCGCTGAGCGACGCGGAGAACGACTACCTGAAGGCCCTCGACTTCTGCGCCAAGAGCGGAGGCCAGCCGACCACGGCCGTCGTCCTGCGCCGGCAGATCGCGAACCTCTACTCGGCGCTACGCGATCCGGTGAAGGCGCTCCACCACGCCGAAGTGGGCGTGCGTCTGGCTCGCCAGCTCTACGCGCCGGAGCATCCCGGCATCGCTCTCGCGCTCAGCGGGCAAGCGTCGGCGCTGACGAGCGAGGGCGAGTACGCGCAAGCCGCGGCGGTCCGAGAGGAGGCCGTTCGAATCCTGCGGGCCGGCGAGGGGCGCCACGACATCCTCTGCGACGAGCTGAACTCCCTGGGGATTCTGTATCGAGCCACGTTGCAGTTCGACCTCGCGATCGCTCGCGCGGAAGAGTCCTGCGCGCTCGCGCGTGCGCTATACGGTCCTCGGAGCGCACGGACGGCCGACATGACGTCGAACCTCGCGCGATACTGCGCCGACGCCGGACAACTGGTCCGTGCGGATTCGATCTACCGGCAGACCCTCCCTCTGTTCGATCGACTCGATACGATTCATGCGGCCTACGCATTCATGGGGTACGCGAACCTGTGCCGCGACCTCGGGCGCTTCGCCGCCGCCGACAGCCACTACGCGCTTGCCGAAGCCGCGATGGACACGTCGCAAGCGGGTTTTCGCCTCTATGTCGCCGAGTGTTCCAAAGACCACGGGTACTTGCGATCGCTGCAGGGGCGGCACGCGGAGGCGGAATCCCTCATGCGTTACGCCTTCGGGCTCGCGTCCCGAGAGTATGAGGAGACCGATGCGGCGCTGGCGGAGTTCTTCGTGTCCTGGGCGGCCGCGCGGGCGCGCGCCGGGAACGCCGACGGCGCGATCGAGGCGCTCGAGAAGGCGGCTCGATGCGGCGTCACTCGACAGGACGTATCCAAGTATCGCGAGCTCGCATCGTTGACGTCGCGGCAAGACTATCCCGACGGCCTTCGCAAATAGAACGCGTGGCCGGACCACGGCACTTGTCTGGATACGCGTGAATCGTTAGCATCGGGCCCGTCCAAGGGCCGACGATCATGAAAGCCGATCCGCCACCAGGTTCCTCCCGGAAACGTGCGGACCGGGCTGCCCCGGCGGGCGGCTCCGACGCCTTTTTCGCGCAGGTCTACAACGAGCTGCGCGCGATCGCGCACGCGCGCATGAGGGGCGAACGGACCGGCCACACCCTTCAGTCGACCGAGCTCGTGCACGAAGCGTACTTGCGCCTCCATCCAAGAGAAGCCGTCGAATGGCGGGATCGCCCCCAATTCTTCGCCGCAGCCGCCGAAGCAATGCGGCGCATCCTGATCGAGCGGGCCCGCGCGAAGGGTCGCATCAAGCGCGGCGGCGACTCCGAGGGGAGGTGGGCGGCGAAGCTGCCGCTCGATCTCGCGGAGGTGGCGGTGCTGGCCGAGGATCGAGACCCCGAGTCGATCCTCGCACTCGATCGCGCGATCGAGCGGCTCGGCGAGCGCGACGCCCGGGCGGCGCAGATCGTGAAACTGCGCTTCTACGCCGGGCTCAGCGTGGAGGAGGTCGCCGAGATGATCGAGGTGTCGGCGCGAACCGTTCTGCGCGACTGGGAATTCGCCCGAGCCTGGCTCCACCGACAACTCGCGGACGATGCGAGCGGAGAGACGCGGGCAGAGCCCGAGGGTTAGTCTCTCCTCATGGAGCCGAGCGACATCACCGCATCTCTGGCCGCACTGTCGCGAGGGGACCCGGCCGCGTTCGAGAAACTGCTCCCGGTCGTCTACAAGGAAATGAGACGGCTGGCCGCCGGCTATCTCAGAAACGAGAGGCCCGACCACACTTTGCAACCGACCGCGCTCGCCCATGAGGCGTTTCTCCGAATGGTCGTGCAGAAGGACGTCGCGTGGCAGAGTCGGGCGCATTTCCTCGGAGTGGCGGCGCAGGCGATGCGGCGGATCCTGGTGGACCATGCGCGCCGCCGGAAGGCCCTGAGGCGCGGCGGGGGGCAAACCGTCCTCTCGCTCCAGGACGCGAGCGTGGAGGGCCCGAACCAGGTGGCCTTCGATGATCTCGATCGCGCGCTGCTCGATCTGGCGCGCCTCAGCGAACGGCAGGCGAAAGTCGTCGAGTTGCGCTACTTCGGCGGGCTCACGATCGAAGAGACCGCAGAGGTGCTGAAGGTCTCCACGATCACCGTCAAGCGCGACTGGGCGCTCGCTCGGGCCTGGCTCTACCGGGAACTGAGCCGGGAGGGCGGCAGGGAGACATGACGGCGTCGCGGTTCAGCCGCCGGCCCTGAGCGCGGCGAGTTCCCGGGCCGTCTCGGCCGGCGCCGCGGCATCCTCCCCGGTGAGGCCGCCGTCACGTTCCAGGCGCTTGTAGATATCGAGGCTCTTCTCGAACCAGCCCGCGCAACGCGCCCGCCATGAGGACCGCCGGCCGCTCGACGCCGCTCGCTTCGACAATTCCAGGCAGGCCTGGCCGGCCCGGCGCCCGCACCGGGCCATGTTGAGGCGGTTCTCATGGTTCGCAGAGTCGGCGGCCACGAGGACCGAGAACCGGTCGAACGCCTCGCGAAACCGCGCCTCCGCGGCTTCGTAGCGCCGACCGTCCATGAGCACAGTCCCGATCTCGAAATGTCCCGCCGCCACGTCGGCCTGGAAGAGCATGTTGGCCGGGTCCTCGGACGCCATCTCCTCGGAGAGCGACATCCCCTGGTCGTACACGGCCAGACCGGAGTCGATCTCACCGCCGCGCGCCAGAAAGATGCCGATCATTCCATAAACGATCGAGAGATCGCGTCGGGCTTCGGTGTTGTTGGGGAACGCGGCCACGGATTCGCGGGCAAGAGTCTCCGCGCGACCGTAGGACGCGAGCGCGCCGGCCCGGTCTCCTCGGCTCGCCATGAGATTCGCCACCTTCGTGCAGGCGATCAGGACTCCGCGCCGCCGCGCCGGGTCCCGGGGATCCTCGCGGAAGATCTCCTCGGCGAGGTTTGCGGCGAACCTCCAATCATCGATGGCGCCCTGCGTGTCCGCGGCCGCCAGCTTCATGTCGCTCATTCGATCGTAGGCCAGGAGCAGGTCCCCCTTCAGGTCGGTGTTGTCCGGATGGCGGTTCAACTCCGACACGATGCGCTCCCGCGCGGCGAGCGCCTCGCGCATGGCCTCATCACGACGTCCCATGACGCCCAGCAGATCGGAACGCCGCTGCGTCGTGACGATCAGGTCCCGCGAGACTCGCAGCGAATCCGGTTGCGCCTCGGAGACGCGCCGCAGCAGGGCCAGCGCCTTGTTGTAGTTCTCCAGAGCCTCGGCGGTCTGTCCCAGATTGGGGAACATCGGGCGCCCCTGGACGTCCGCGATCTTCGCGTAAGCCACCGCGAGCTCGTGTTGCAGGGCGAGGTCGCCCGTCGCCTCGCCGCTCAGGCTGTTCAGGTACTGCAGGGCGTGCTTCACCAGAGTCTCGCGGGCTTGCGTCGAGCCCGGAAGGTTGACGATGTCGTCATGGATGTCGAAGACGACCGCATGCGCGAGCGCCTTGACCTCGTTGAACCGCCGGGTCGCCCGATCGCGCTCGCGGCCGGCCACGCCGGCCTGCCACGTGGTTCCGGCGAGGCCGGCGATCAGGGAGAGGGCCACGAGTGAACCTGCGACGACCGCCGCGCGATGTCGCCGAACGAAGCGGGACACGAGGTAGGCGGTCGACCGGCCGCGGGCCAGTACGGGAAGCCCTTCGAGATGCCGCCGAATGTCCTGGGCCAGTTGGTCCACGGATCCGTAGCGGCGCGCCGGGTCCTTCTCGAGCGCCCTGAGCACGATGTAATCCAAGTCGCCGGCGAGCCGGCGCCGCAGGCGCTGGGTCGTCTCTCCGCGCCGCGTGGCCGCCTCGGGGGTGGGCGCGCGGGCCATGGCGGTGCTCGGCGAAGCCGGCTCCTGCGCGCAGACGACGCGGAGGATCTCCTCCGGCGTCCGCGTCGCGAACTCGAGCGGCCGCCGGCCGGACAGGAGTTCGTACAAGATGACCCCGAGCGAGTAGACGTCGCCGGCCACCGTGACGAGATCTCCCCGGACCTGCTCCGGGCTCGCGTAGTCCGGCGTCAGGAGCCGGTTCATCGGCGCCGTGACCGTCGTGGGAAGCGCGCCCGCATCCGGGGAGACGAGCCGTGCGATGCCGAAGTCGAGCAATCTCGGCGAGCCGTCTTCCGTCACGAGGATGTTGTCGGGTTTCAGGTCGCGGTGGATCACGAGCCGCTGGTGGGCGAACTGGACCGCGTCGCAGACGGACAGGAAGATGGCGAGCCGCCGATCGATCCCGAGGCGATGGCCGTCGCAGTACTCGTGGAGCGGCTTTCCGACCACATTGTCCATCACGAGGAACGGGCTCCCGTCCGGCGCCGTGCCCCCGTCGATCAACTTGCAGATGTGGGGATGATCGAGCAGGGCCAGGATCTGCCGCTCAGCCCGGAATCGTTTCAGGATCTCCTCCGAGCGCATCCCCGGGTAGATCAGTTTGATGGCGACTTCCTTCGTGTAGCTTTCGTCGTCTCGGACCGCCCGGTAGACGACGCCCATGCCGCCGCGGCCGATCTCCTCGATGATCCGGTAGGGGCCGAGTCTCTCCCCGGGGGAGACGGCGCTCGGGTCATCGGGAACGGGCGGGTGGGCGAGGAACCCGGTGGCTTCCTCGTGCGCGGAAAGGAGGGACCGCACTTCGCGGGCCAGCGCCGGATCCCCCTCGGCGATCGTCGCGAGAAGCGACTGCCGTGCGGCCGGATCCAGTTCGAGGGCTTGGTGGAACAGCGCGTGAACGCGCTCCCAGTCGGGCGATCCGTTCACCGGCGGATGGCCTCCTCTATCAGTTTGCCCAACCCCCACATTCGAATGGTCCGATCGAGCGGATTCCTGCGCGCATTGTTCCATGAAGCGCGACGACGCCTCTCCGCCGGCACCCGACCGCGACCCGCCCACCGGACGGCCGCCGGTCTCCTGGGAAAGAGCCGCGGATCTCTTCGCCGCCGCGCTCGAGATCCCGGTCGCGGAGCGGCGGCAATGGCTGAACGGTTTGAGCGAGGTCGACGAAGCCCTGCGTCGGGAAGTGGCCTCGCTCCTCGAGGCTCACGAAAACGCCCGGGACTTCCTCGTCTCGGATGAGTATTGATCGAGATTCGGAATGAAAATCAACTGGCTTGTGACGCCGCTCGCGGGCGCGGAGCGATTCCGCGGCATCGCGCCCCTCGGAGAATCCACCTTGCGCGCCCCCCGTTGAACCGATAGATTCGCAGGCTTGGACGTGGAGGACGGCGGATGAGGCCGAGGTGACGAGCCTCCGCGAGAACCTCGCGCGGGTCACCGAGCGGATCCGCGACGCCGAGCGGCGCGCGGGCCGCCCGCCGAACAGCGTGCGGCTCGTTGCGGTCACGAAGGGCGTCTCGGCGGAGCGCGTGACCGAGGCGATCGCGGCCGGCGCGCGAATCCTCGGCGAGAACCGCGTGCAGGAGGCGTTCGCGAAGAGGCCGCTGGTGGCCGGCGAGGCCGAGTGGCACCTGATCGGGCACCTCCAGACGAACAAGGCGCCGCGGGCGCTCGAGACGTTCGACGTCATCCAGTCCGTCGACAGCCCGCGGCTCGCCCGGGAGATCGACGATCGGGCGTCGCGCGACGGCCGCCGCGTCCCGGTGCTGGTCGAGGTGAACGTCTCCGGTGAGTCGTCGAAGACCGGCGTGACGCCGGAGGATTTCTTCCGTCTCCTCGAGGCGATGGCGCCGCTCGGGGGGATCGAGACGCGCGGTCTCATGGCGATGGGGCCGCTGACCGCCGACGAGGGTGCGATCCGTCAGGCGTTCGCGCGGCTCCGGTGGCTCGGCGAGGCGGCGGCGCTGCAGGGGCTCGTCGCGACGCGCGACCGGCCGGTCGAGTTGTCGATGGGCATGTCGGACGACTTCGAGGCCGCCATCCTCGAGGGGAGCACGATGGTTCGGATCGGGCGCGCGCTCTTCGGGCCGCGGCCGACCGCGTAGCCGGCGGCGCTTCGGCGCGCTCGGCGCGGGGAGGAACTGATGTTCGTCGTCGGGAACCTGGTCGGCGCGATCGCGGGCGTGATCAACACGCTCCTCGGCCTCTACACGTTCATCATCATCGGCGCGGTGATCGTCTCGTGGGTGAACCCGGACCCCTGGAACCCGATCGTCCGGTTCCTCCGCGCGGCGACCGACCCGTTTCTCAACGTGTTCCGCCGCGTACTGCCCGGCTTCCTCGTCGGCGGCTCGGGGATCGACTTCTCGCCCCTGGTCGCCCTCATCGTGGTCGAGTTCGTGCGGCGCTTCGTCGTGGGGAGCCTGAACTCCGTGGCTCTTCGGATGGGCTAGACGGCGCCGCGCGCGTGGAGGTAGCGAGGGTCCCATGAAGGTCTCTCCGCTCGACATCCGAAAGCAGACGTTTCGACGCACTCTCCAGGGCTTCTCGCGGGACGACGTGATCGCGTACCTCGGCCTGATCGCCGACGAGATGGAGGCGGTCCTCGCGGAGAACAAGACGCTCTCCGAGAAGGCCTCGTCGCTCGAGTACCAATTGGCGAACTACCGCGAGATCGAGTCGTCGCTCCGGAACGCGATGGTGAGCGCCGAGCGCTCCGCGGAGGAGACGCGCCGCCAGCACGCGCGCGAGGAGGACGTCCGCCTCCGCGAGACTGAGCTCAAGGTCCAGCGGATCGTCGGAGAGGCGAATGACCGCGTCCGCGATCTGAAAAAAGACATCCTCGAGTTGGGGAAGGAGAGAACGGCGTTCCTCGCGCGCTTCCGGCTCCTCCTCGAGACGCAACTCAGGATGCTCGACCTGAGGGAGGTGGACGGGGGAGAGGGCGACATGGAGCGGCTCGCGCTCCTCGAGGCGGAACTCTTGAAGGAGATGCGGATCGTGTTGCCGCCGGAGGAGGGCGCGGCGGAGGAGCGGCCGCGGATCGAGCCGCGCATGCCGTGACGGCGGGAGCCGGGCGCGGCCGGCCCGCCGGCGCTCTCCTGTGCGTGCGCGTCGCGCCACGCGGCGGCCGAGACGCCGTCGTCGGCTGGGAGGGCGACGCGCTCCGCGTGCGGGTCGCGGCGCCGCCGGCCGAGGGCCGCGCGAACGCCGCGGTCGTCGCGCTCCTCTCGCGCCACTTCTCCGTGCCGAAGAGCGAGATCGAGATCGTGCGCGGCGCCGCCTCGCGCGAGAAGTGGGTGCGCGTGGACGGGCTGGCGCCGGAAGCGCTCCGGGCGCGCGCCGCGCGAGACGCGGTGGACTGAGCGGTGCGCGGCGCGCCGCGAAGCACGAAGCACGAAGAACGAGGAGATCGACGTAACATGGAAGAAAACCTTCGAGGACTGATCGACGAGGCGGTCGCGTTCATCCGAGAACGCGTCGACGCGAGCCCGCGGATCGGCATCGTGCTCGGGACCGGGCTCGGCGAGGGAGCGCTCACGACCGAGTTGAAGGCGCGCGCGCGGATCCCGTACGCGGAGATCCCGCACTTCCCCTCCTCGACGGTGGAGAGCCACGCCGGGAACCTGATCCTCGGCGTCCTCCGCGACAAGGAAGTCGTCGTGATGAGCGGCCGCGTGCACTACTACGAGGGCTACACGATGCGCGAGGTGACGTTCCCGATCCGCACGCTGCGCGGCCTCGGCGCCACCACGCTCATCATCTCGAGCGCGGTCGGCGGCATGAACCCGCTCATGAGGAAGGGCGAGATCGTCTGCGTCACGGACCACATCAACCTCATGGGCGACAACCCGCTCATCGGGAAGAACGACGAGGCGCTCGGCCCGCGCTTCCCGGACATGTCGGAGCCGTACTCGCGCGAGTTGATCCAGGTCGCCGAGCGGAGCGCGCTGCGCCTCGGGCTCCCTCTCGACAAGGGCGTCCTCGCCGGCGTCGCCGGCCCGAACCTCGAGACGCGCGCCGAGTACCGCTTCCTCCGCTCGATCGGCGCGGACGTCGTCGGGATGTCGATGGTCCCGGAGAACATCGTCGCGGTGCACGGCGCGATGCGCGTCCTCGGCCTCTCCGTCATCACGGACGAGTGCTTCCCCGACGCACTCAAGCCGGTCGACATCCAGGAGATCCTCCGCATCGCCGCCGAGGCCGAGCCGAAACTCGCCCGACTCGTCTGCGAGATCATCCAGGAGATCTGAGGCGGCTCGCGTGAGCGTTTCCCCGCAAGACCGGAGCCTCTTCGCGCCGTTCCCGTCCGGCGAGCGCGCCCCCGAGCGCGAGGAGCGCGTGCTCGCCTTCTGGGACGGGCACGACGTCTTCCGCAAGAGCATGGAGCGCGACGGCGAGAACTTCGTCTTCTTCGAGGGGCCGCCCACCGCCAACGCGCTCCCCGGCGTTCACCACGCCGCCGCGCGCATCGTGAAGGACCTCTTCTGCCGCTACCAGACGATGAAGGGACGCCGCGTCCTCCGCAAAGGCGGGTGGGACACGCACGGCCTTCCGGTCGAGCTCGAGGTGGAGAAGGCGCTCGGCCTCAAGAGCAAGGGCGAGGTCGAGACGTACGGGATCGCGGCCTTCAACGCGAAGTGCCGCGAGCGCGTGATGACGTTCGCCGGCGAGTGGACGCGCCTATCGCGGCGGATCGGGTTCTGGACCGACATGGACGACCCGTACATGACGTGCACGAACGAGTACGTCGAGTCGGTTTGGTGGATCCTCAAGCGGTTCTTCGAGACGGAAGTCGAGGGCGGGCGGTTGCTGTACGAGGGGCACAAGGTCGTGCCCTACTGCCCGCGTTGCGAGACGTCGCTCTCGAGCCACGAGGTCTCGCAAGGCTATCAGGACGTGCAGGACCCGTCCGTCTACGTGCGCTTCCGCGAGCGCGGCGGCGGCGGCGCCGGCCGCTCGTTCCTCGTCTGGACGACGACGCCGTGGACGCTCATCTCGAACGTCGCGCTCGCCGTGCACCCGGAGATCGACTACCTGCGCGTCGCCGCCGGAGGCGAGGAGTTGTGGGTCGCCGAGGCGCGCGCGCCGCACGCGCTCGCGGGGGAGTGGACGATCGTCGAGAAGCACAAGGGGCGCGACCTCGTCGGGCTCCGCTACGAGCCGCTCTTCTCGTACGCGGACGCGGGCGAGGCCGGCTACCGCGTCGTCGCGGCGGAGTTCGTCTCGACCGAAGACGGGACGGGGATCGTCCACATGGCCCCCGCGTTCGGCGAGGACGACGCTCTCGTCGGCCGGCGCGAGGCGCTCCCGATCCTCCAGCCGGTCGACGCGAGCGGCCGCTTCACCGCCGCCGTCACGCCGTGGGCCGGCCGCCCCGTGAAGGAGGCCGATCCGGAGATCATCAAGGACCTCAAGGCGCGCGGGCTTCTCTACAAGCGCGAGACCGTCGTCCACTCCTACCCGCACTGCTGGCGCTGCGAGTCGCCGCTCCTCTACTTCGCGAAGAAGTCGTGGTTCGTGCGGACGACGGCGCGCGCGGCCGCGCTCGTCGAGCAGAACCGAAAGATCGACTGGCACCCCGAGGAGATCGGCGTCGGCCGCTTCGGGCAGTGGCTCGAGGGGAACATCGACTGGAACCTCTCGCGCGACCGCTACTGGGGGACGCCGCTCCCGATCTGGCGCTGCGCCGAGTGCGGCCCGGAGGCGGACGTCTGCGTCGGTTCCGTCGAGGAATTGCGCCGTCTCTCGGGGAAGCCGCTCGACGGCCTCGACCTCCACCGACCCTTCGTCGACGAGATCGTGTTGGCGTGCGCGCGCTGCAAAGGGCCGATGCGGCGCGTCGCGGCCGTCATCGACGCGTGGTTCGACTCCGGCGCGATGCCGTTCGCGCAGTGGCACTACCCGTTCGAGAACGCCGACCTGATCGACGCGGGCGGACAGTTCCCCGCGGACTTCATCTCCGAGGGCCTCGACCAGACCCGCGGCTGGTTCTACTCGCTCCTCGCGATCTCGACGCTCCTGCGCGGCGTCTCCTCCTACAAGCGGTGCGTCGTGATCGGCCTCGTCCTCGACGAGCAAGGAAAGAAGATGTCGAAGTCGAAGGGGAACGTCTTCGATCCGTGGAAGGTCGTCGACGCCGAGGGCGCGGACGCGCTGCGCTGGTACCTCCTCTGGACGAGCCCGCCCTGGGTCTCCAAGCGCTTCTCCCTCGAGGGGGTGGCCGAGGCGGGCCGCAAGTATCTCGGAACGCTCGAGAACCTCTACAACTTCTTCGCTCTCTACGCCGGGATCGACGGCTACGACCCGCGCGTTCATCGAGCGAACCCCGCGGATTTCTCGGAGCTCGACCGCTGGATTCGCTCCCGATTGCAAGAGGTCACGGATCAAGTGGACAGGACGCTGTCCGAGTACGACGTCACTCCGACCGCGCGCGGTCTTCAACAGTTCGTGATCGAGGACCTCTCGAACTGGTACCTCCGTCGTTCGCGCGAGCGCTTCTGGACCGAGGGCGTCGCGAAAGACAAGATCGCCGCATTCGAAACCCTTCACCTCTGCTTGTCTCGCGTGGCGCACCTCACCGCGCCGCTGACTCCGTTCATTGCCGAGGATCTCTACCAGCGGCTCGTGGTGCCTCTCGACTCGGGAACCGATCCGGAGAGCGTTCACCTTGCCCGGTTTCCCACGACGACGGTCGGACAGGTTGTCGATGAGGCCCGGGATCGCTTCATGTCCGCGATGGAGCTCGTCCGCGACGTCGTCGTCCTGGGGAGAGCCGCTCGGAACGCCTGCGGAATCAAGATCCGGCAACCCCTTTCGAGGGCATGGGCCGTGATTCCCAAGCGGAGACTCGATCAGGCGGGGGATGTCGAGGAGAGCATGAAGCGAATCATCCTCGACGAACTGAACTTGAAATCGATCGACGTCGTGGGAGAGAATGCCCTGGCGGGCCGCCTGCGGGTGGGGCTCCGGCTCCGCTTCGACAAGTTCGGGCCGCGACTCGGAAAGAAGGCGAAGGCGTTCGCGGCGGCGCTGTCGGCGCTCCCCGAGGAGAGCCTGCGCGCCTACGCGACGGGCGGCCTCCCGGCGCTCGACGTCGAGGGGGAGCCGGTCGCGCTCGCGGGCGACGAGGCCGAGGTGAAGCGCGAGGCGGTCGCGCCGCACGAGGTGTACGTCGAGGACGGCGAGGTCGGCCTCCTGCTCGACAAGACGATCACCGAGGACCTCCGCGACGAGGGCTTCGTGAGGGAAGTGATCAACAAGGTGCAGTTCATGCGCAAGGAAGCGGGCTTCCAGGTGACGGATCGCATCCGCATCGGCATCGCGACGCCCTCGGCGCGCTTGCGCGCGGCGATCGATCGTCTGCGCGGCCACCTCGAGCAGGAGACGCTGGCGGTCGAGGTCGGCTTCGGCGCCGCCGAAGGCGAGTGCTCGCGATCATGGGACATCAACGGCGAGGCGGCGGAGATCGGGATCGCCCGAACGACGAGCGCGCCATCCGCAGGAAGGGGCAAAGCGAGTTGACGAAGGATGAGCTCAAACGATTCGAAGTGCGGCTCCTCGAGGAGCGCGGCCGCATCATGAAGGAGCTCGGCATCTTCGAGGACGAGGTGATGAACAGCACGCAGCGCGATGCGGCCGGCGACCTCTCGGCGTACTCCTACCACATGGCGGACCTCGGGACGGACGCGATGGACCGCGAGAAGGCGTTCCAGCTCGCCTCGCGCGACGGCCAAATCCTCCACGCCGTGAACGAGGCGCTCCGCAAGGTCTACAACGGCCACTACGGCATGTGCGCCCGCTGCGCGAAGGAGATCCACCCCGAGCGGCTCGAAGTCGTCCCCTACACGCGGCTCTGCTCGCCGTGTCAGGAGAAGGAAGAGAAGGGGCGCGCCTGAAGTCTTCCCGAACTCGGCTCCTCCTCGCGGCCGGGAGCATCCTCCTCGTCGACCAGGCGGCGAAGCTCCTCGTGTCGCGGCACATCGCGTTCGAGCAGACGATCCCTGTCCTCGGCGATCTCCTGCGCTTCCGGCACATTCGCAATTCGGGCGTCGCGTTCGGCCTCCTTGGGGACCGCGGCATCCCCTTCGTCTTCGTCTCGCTCGCCGCGATGGCGCTCGTGGTGATCTCGCTCCGGCGCGTGCCGCGCGGCGCGCACGCCGTCCGCTACGCGCTCGCTTGCATCCTCGGCGGCGCCTCCGGCAACCTCGTCGACCGCGTCCGCTTCAGAGAAGTCATCGACTTCATCGACATCGGCGTGGGGGGACTGCGTTGGCCCATCTTCAACGTCGCCGACATCGCGGTCACCGCGGGCGTCGGCCTCTTCATCGCCGGATCGCTCCTCGGCCGCCGCGAGCCCGAGACGGGGACCGAGAAGGGGAGCGATGAGGCGGGAGCGACTGTCGGTCCCACCTGAAGCGGCCGGCGAGCGCCTCGACCGCTACCTCGCCGCGCGCTCCGGCGGCGAGCCGTCGCGGAGCCGGTTCGCGCGCCTGATCGAGGGCGGCCACGTCCGAGTGAACGGGCGGGCGGTGAAGCCCGCGCACGCCGTGCGCGCGGGCGACGTGGTGGACGTGGAGTTCCCGCCGCCGGAACCGAGCGACCTCGTGCCGGAGGCGATCCCGCTCTCGATTGTCTTCGAGGACGACGACCTCCTCGTCGTCGACAAGCCGGCCGGGCTCGTCGTCCACCCCGGGAGCGGCGTCCGGACCGGCACGCTCGTCCACGCGCTCCTGCACCACACGCGGAGCCTCTCGCGCCTCGGCGACCCGGAGCGTCCCGGGATCCTCCATCGCCTCGACAAGGAGACGTCGGGGCTGCTCCTCGTCGCGAAGAACGAGACCGCGCACCTGCGGCTCGCGCGCGACCTGGCGGCGCGCCGAATCGCGCGCGGGTACGACGCGGTCGTGTGGGGGCGCCCGCCGCGCGACGGGCGCATCGAGGCGCCGATCGGCCGCCACGCGCGCGACCGCAAGCGGATGGCGGTCCGCGAGGATGGGCGCGCGGCCTCGACGACGTACCGCGTCGTCGAGGACCTCGGGTTCGCGAGCCTCCTCGAGGTGACGCTCGGCACCGGGCGGACGCACCAGATCCGCGTCCACCTCGCGCACGCCGGCCACCCCGTGTTCGGCGACCCGCAGTACGGCGGCCGCGGGGGCGCGATCCCGCGCTTCCTCCCGGCCGCGCGAGCGGCGGAGGCGCGCGCGCTCCTCGCCCTCATCCCGCGGCAAGCCCTGCACGCCCGCCGCCTCGCGTTCGTGCATCCCGCGACACACCAAGAGCTTTCGTTCACCTCTCCCTGGCCGCCCGACCTCGAGGCCCTCGTCTCGGCGCTCCGCGCCCTCCTTTGACTCCCCCCGGGGATTGTGTATGCTCCGCCGGTATGTCGGCGAACCACCGCGAGACGATTGAGGTCACCATTCCGTCCCGCACGGAACACCTCTCCATCGTCAACCGCGTGACGGAGGAGATCGCGGACCAACTCGCGCTCGGCGACGAGGACCGAAACGCGCTGGCGACGTCGGTCATCGAGGCCGCCACCAACGCGATCCAGCACGGCAACCGGAACGACGCGAAGAAGAAGGTGAGCGTGCGATACGTGGTGACGCCGAACAAGCTCGAGGTGATCGTGAAGGACCAGGGGAGCGGGTTCGATCCCGACGCGGTCGCCGATCCGTTGCGACCCGAGAACCTCCTGCGCGAGCGCGGCCGCGGCATCTTCATCATCCGCGCGTTCATGGATCAGGTCCGCTTCTCCCAGCAAGGGAAGAACGGGATGATCGTCCGCCTCGTGAAATACCTCCAACCGACCCCCGCCGAGAAGGAAGCCCGAGGATAGCCTCTCCACGCAGCCGGCGGGGCCCCGCGTGACCCGCCTCGCCGCCGCCGCGCCCGTCGCGGTCGAGGGTCTCACGAAGCGGTACGGGACCGTCACCGCGCTCGACGGCGTGAGCCTGTCGGTCACTGCCGGGGAGATCACCGGGCTCCTCGGGCCGAACGGCGCCGGGAAGACGACGCTCCTTCGTATCCTCGTCGGGCTCGCGCGCCCCGACTCGGGAGGCGCGACGATCCTCGGCCGGCCGATCGCAGATCCCTCGGCGCGCGCGCCCGTCGGTTTCATCCCCGAGGTCGTCGCTTTTCCCGCGGGCGCCACACTCGCCGAGTTCCTCATCTTCCATGCGCGCCTCCTCGGGATGACTCGCCCTGCCGCGCTCTCCCGCGTCGACGCCCTCGTCGCCCGGTTCGGGCTCGGCGAAGAGCACGACCGCGCGATCGCGAGCCTCTCGAAGGGGCTCCGCCGGCGCGCCGGGCTCGCGCACGCCCTGCTCGGCGATCCGCCCGTCCTCCTCCTCGACGAGCCCACGGCCGACCTCGATCCGGTCGCCCGCCGCGATCTCGAATCGCTCCTCGTCGAGGAGAAACGGCGCGGCCGCGCGATCCTCCTCTCGAGCCACCTCCTCCTCGAGATGGAGCCCCTCACGGACCGCGTCGCGATGCTGAACCGCGGCGCTCTCCTCGCGGAGGGGAGCGTCGGCTCGCTCCTCCCGACGAGCCACCTCGTCGAGGTCTCGCTCCCCGATGTGCCGCCCGCGCTGCGCGAGGCGACGGCGCACCTCCTCCCGGTCTTCCACGAGGGGGGTCGCATGACCGTCGCGACGAACGATCCCAACCTGGGGGGCGAGATCACGCGCCTCCTCGACGGGCTTGGCGTCCGCTACGACGCGGTGACGACTCGTCGGCCGAACCTTCGCGACCTCTTCTTCTCGCTCCTCGAGGGGAAGGGGAGCGGGTGATGCGCTCGCCGATCCTCCTCCTCGCGGGCGACACGTTCCGCTCGCTCGTCTCGCGGCGCGCGAACGTCGCGATGGCGGTCCTTCTCTTCGGGCTCCTCACCGTCGCGTCGTGCTCCCTGCAGCTCTCCGGGGAGACGGTCGTGAACGGCCAGGTCGTGCCGATCGGCCCGGAGGAGCGCGTCGGGCTTGCCGTGGGGACGACGTTCGGCGGGCTCCACTTCTTCGGCGCGCTCCTCGCGCTCTTCCTGCTCGTTCCCTCCCTCTCGGGCGAGGTCGAATCCGGCCTCGCCGGATGGATCCTCGTGAAGCCGATCCGGCGCGAGACGTTTCTCCTCGGGCGGCTCCTCGGCGCGCTCCTCTTCCTCGCCGCGTTCCTCGCCCTCGGACTCGTCGGGCTCGAGGTCCTGCTCGCGCGCTACGCCGGCGGCATGCGGGCCGCGCCGCTCCTGGGCTGGGGAATCCTCGCGCTCCTCTCCGCGGCCTATCTCGCGTGGGGCTTCCTCTTCGCGCTCCATCTCGGGAGCGGGCTGGGCGGGCTCACGCTCCTCCTTCTCGCGCTCGCGGGCGCCGTGGTCGACTTCGACGTGATCACGCGGTACTTCCTCTCGGCCCCGGCGGACGCCCCCGCAGGCGGCCTCCTCGATGCGCTCGTCTTCGCGCTCCGCCATGGGGAAGGGCCGCCCACGGCGGCGCGGGCGGTCTACGGGGTCCTGTACGCGGTCCTCCCGGGAACCGGGAACGTGCACGATCTCGCCGTCGCGGTCGCGACGGGGCGCGCGCTCTCCATCGCGACGGACCACGTTTCGCTCCCCGTCGTCGTCGCCGGGATTCCGATCGCCATCGTCGCCGCGCGGCGGGCGCTCACCCGGCGCGAGATGTGACCTCGCCGCTCCCCGAGGCCCTCACGGACGGTCGTCGCCGCCGGGCCGCCCGCGACGTCCGTTCGGAGTGGCTTCGCTGATTCGCCCGCTTATAATCGAGGAATGATCGTCCTCGGCGTCGACCTCGGCGATCGTCGGATCGGCCTCGCGGTCTCGGACCCCAGCGGCACGCTCGCCGTGGGCGCGGGGACCCTCGCCGTGCGCTCGGAGAAGGAGGCGATCGCGGCGCTGCGCGCGGTCGTCGACGAGCGCGAGATCGGCCGGACGATCATCGGGCTCCCGCTCTCGCTGAGCGGCGAGCGCGGGCCGCGCGCCCGGAAAACCGAGCGCTTCGTCGAGCGTCTCCGCGAGTCGCTCGCCATCCCCGTCTCCCTGTGGGACGAACGCCTGACGACCGTCGAGGCCGGGCGCGCGCTCCGCGCGGTCACGCCCGCGGGGCGGCTCCGCGCCGGGCGGACCGACGAGTCGGCCGCGATCATCATGCTCCAGAGCTGGCTCGACGCGCGGCGAACCCGCGGGGAAGAGGGCTGAGAGCGGCGTGCGGCGCGGGCCGGTCATCGCGCTCGTCGTCATCGTCGGCGCGCCGCTGATCGTCGCGGCGCTCCTCGCGAGCGCGTACCTCACGCCGATGCGCACCGCGGGGGGGACCGTTCACCTCCGCTCGGGGATGGGCGCCCGCGCCGTCGCCACCGAGCTCGCGAGCCAGGGCCTCCTCTCGCACCCGCGCACGTTTCTCGTCTTCGCGCGGCTCCGCGAGGTGGACCGCGATCTCCGGGCGGGCCGTTACGTGATCCCGCCGAATGCGAGCATGAAGGACCTGCTCGCGCTCCTCTCAGCGGGGCCGAACCTGCGCGAGCGCGTCACGATCCGCGAGGGGAGCCGCGTGGAGGAGATCGCGAGCGTGCTGGCGCGCGCAGCGGCCGTCGACTCCGCGGCGTTCGTCGCGCTCGCGGGCGACGAGGAGGCCGCGCGCTGGCTCGGCGTCCCGGGCCCCACGCTCGAGGGCTACCTCTTCCCGGAGACGTACGAGTTTTCCTGGGGCGTCACGCCCGAGGAGGTGGCGGCGATCATGGTCGCCGAGTACCGCGAGGTCATGACGCCTGTCCTCGCCGCGCGCGCGGAAAGTCTCGGCTTGGGCGAGCGCTCGGCGGTGACCCTCGCCTCCGTGATCGAGGCGGAGACCGGCCTCCCTGACGAGCGGGCGCGGGTTTCAGCCGTCTTCCACAACCGTCTGCACGCCGGGTGGAACCTCGAAGCCGACCCCACGGTTCGGTTCGCGACGCGGAACTTTTCGAATGAGATCACCGTCGACGAGCTCGCTTTCGACTCGCCCTACAACACGTACCGCTTCCCGGGGCTCCCGCCGGGGCCGATCGGCAGCCCGGGGCGGGCGGCGCTCCACGCCGCTCTCTTTCCACTCATGCCCAGCGCCGAGTTCTTCTTCGTGGCGAGCGGAGACGGCGGGCACATCTTCTCGCGGACCGCGGAAGAGCACGCGCGGGCGAAGGCGCTCGCTCGGAGGCGGGCCGCCGCCAACGGCGAGGGGGGCGACAAGGACGACGGCTCTTGACGCGTCCGTGGGCCCGTCCTAGACTGCCGCTACCGCTCGCTCACTCACGGAACCGCGTCCCTCTCGGAGGTCTTCTCTCGTGTCGCGTCCCGAGACGAAAAAGCCCGCACCGAAAGGCCGCCGCGCCGGCACGGGAAACACGCTGCCGTTCGGCAAGAGAAACCAGGTTCTCTTCGGAGTTGGCTTCGGAGTGATCCTCATCGGGTACTTTCTCTTGAGCAGGAACGACACGACGCTCGCGCCGCTTCTCCTCGTCGTCGGGTATTGCGTCCTCATCCCGCTGGCGATCATGGCCAAGTAGGGGATCCCGGCTCGCGGGAGCCCCCTCGTTCGGGAAGGCGGGCGAATAGCTCAGTTGGCGAGAGCACCTGCCTTACAAGCAGGGGGTCAGAGGTTCGAGTCCTCTTTCGCCCACCATCCCTCGGCGACGCCCGGCCGCTCACGCGACGTCGCAATGTGCCACGTGCGAGGACGATTGTCCTCGCCTGGATACACTTCGGGCCACCAGGGAGACGTCCTCGCGCTCGTGGCGCCACTGGGCGTCCGCCAAAAGGCCTTCGAGTCAAAACGTTACGCGCGTCTCTCCCCCCAAGGCCCGCGCGGCCCCCATGGAACGTAATTTGCATCACACTTTGTCCGACCTCCGGAGGGCATTCCGCGGGGAGGGTTCGTGGGCGGCGTAATCGACTGTGGGATGATGACGTTACCCCACTCCCGGGCCCGTGAAAGTCGTTGACACTCAAAAAAGCACTTTGGTATAATCGCCACGTCGTTTCGCGGGGATTCGGCCACAGGCGGAATGGCGAGGCGGTCGGTACCGCCGATCCTTGACATCGCGTTCCGGAGGGTTCCCGTCAACCCGTTTCCCTTCGCGCACTTGATTGACGTACTTATACTGCGAAGAATTGATTCAGACCTCGAAAGGAGGTGCTGGGGAGATCGCCTAGGGCTTCAGGGCCGTTTAAAACGCACCTTCGCGATTTTGGGCTTCAAGGCGGAGCGTGGTAGCCGTCAGACCTCAATAGACTCTGCAGGAGGTAAAACGATGTCGAAAAAGCTGATCGCAACGATCGGAGTGGTAGTCGGGCTCACGACTTGCCTGGCGGCGGTCGCGTTCGCCGGTATCCCCTTCGCTCCATTCTCGACGTGCGGGGTGTCGATCGTTCAGAACCCGTCGCGCTCGCAGTGCATCAACAACTGGAACCCGGACGTCGTCCGTCTCTGCCCGTCGCTCGCCACCCCGGTGTTCGACAGCGTGACGTTCAACCTGACGATCCTCGATGCGCTCGCGGCCCCGGTCAACGGCGCAACGCTCACGGCCTATGAGACCTCGGGGACCACGAACATCGCCACCGGCGGCTCGGTCGGCGGAGTGACGAACGTGTTGGGCAAGGCGTCTGTCACGGTTTCTCAGGCTAGCGGCCCCGGTCGGATCGGCGTCTGCGCGGCCGGCGTGCTGATTTGCGAGGTCGAGGTCCGGAGCCCGGACGCGGCGTTCAGTGCCCTTCCGTCGGGCTGCAACCTCCCGACGACGGGATCGAGCGTCATCAACGCGAACGATTACTCGAACCCGTCCTGCGGTTTCGGCGCGAAGTTCGGGGCGATCACGGTCGGGGTGAATTCTTCTTGGGACCTCGACTGCAGCAACGTGGTGAACGCGAGCGACGTCACCGGGTCACTCGGCAAGGGTGGGTTGCTCCAGCACTTCAACCACACTGCGCCGCTCGGGGCGAAGAGCACCTGCCCGTAATTCTGGGCGCGATGGAAACGAGAACGGGGCGTGGCGCGATGCCCGCCCCGTTTCTTCTTGTGCAATAACGGGTTGCGTGATCGACGAGACCGGAGAAAGTCATTGACAGGTGCCGGCGCAGCCTGATATAATGCCGCTACTTGTTCAGGTGCCCGAATAATGTGGGCTGGTTGGAAGTTAGCAGCAAAGATTTTGCTTGAACCGGGCACGCGCTCTTTGATACAATCGCAGTTGATTTAGTGAAGAGATCAGATCACATCAGTTCACATCAGTTTGATTCGGCTGTACGTGAAGAGTTCAAGATGCTGAGAGGAGGTGGCGATAGGAACCCAGCGGATTCATCGGCAGTCAGGTTTCTTCGTCAGGCCAACGTCACTACTCGTGAAAGGAGAATCAACACCATGCGTCGACTGATTACGATGGTCTTCCTGCTCGCGCTCGCGCTGGCGCCGGCGAGCGTCTTCGCCGGTCAGATCTGGACGGACGGCAACGGCGACGGTCTTCCCGACTGTCACTTCAACGATCCGTACTGCAACGTCCACTGCCCGGCTCCGCAGAATCACCTGGAACGGCGAGATAGCGATCTGATTACGATCGACGTCTACCTCGACTCGCAGTCGTTCCAATGGACGAACTACCAGGCGTGGGTCCAGCGCGATGGCTGCTTCCAGTTCGTGAGCGGCCAGTACCGCGTCACGGGCGGCACGAACTTCCCGCTCGACAACGTCTCCAACCCGAACGCGACCGGGTTCGCCGGCTTCGGGTTCAACCAGCACGGTGTCGTGCTCGTCGGGACGCTCACTGTTCACTACAACGGCCTCGTGAAGTGGTGCCTCTGGCCGATCATCGAGATCGACAACCCGTACGGGACGTTCTCCGTGCTCGGGACGACGTCGAGCTACTTCCTCTTCAATACCCGGTGCGGTACGTGCGTCGCGCCGCCGCCGAGTTCGACCGAGCCGACGACGTGGGGCGCCATCAAGGGTATTTACCAGTAGTCTTCTCTCAGCATCGAACGCGGACGGGCGGCTCGGACGAGCCGCCCGTTTCGTTATCACCGGCGGCACGAATTTCCCGCTCGACAACGTGTCGAACCCGAACGCGACCGGGTTCGCCGGCTTCGGGTTCAACCGGCACGGCGTGGTGCTCGTGGGGTTCCTCGTGGCTCACATTGCAGGCCCGGTGAGGTGCTGTTTCTGGCCGATCGTAGAGACGGACAATCCGTACGGGACGTTTTCCGTGCTCGGGACCCAGACGAGTTACTTCCTCTTCCAGTCCCGATGCGGTACTTGCGTCGGGATCATCGATCACTCCACCGAGCGGACGACGTGGGGCGCCATCAAGGGGATCTACAGGTAGTCGCTTCTCGGCGGTCACTCGGCCGCCCGTAGGCGAGACCGGATCCGATCGAGCGCTTGCTGGAGCGCGGTGTCCGCCGGCGCGTTCGCGAGACCTTCGACGAGTAGTCGGTTCGCCTCCTCCGCGTTTCCCTCCTCGCCGAGCAGGTAGGCCAGATTGATCCGGGCGCTCGTCAGGGCGGGCTCTCGATCGAGCGCCGCCCGATAGCGGGATTTCGCCTCGTCCCTCCGCCCGAGCCGCGTCACGAGGAGCCCCAGGTTGTACTGGAGATCCGCGTCCCGCGGGTAGACCGCCTCGAGGGCGAGGAAGTGCTCCTCGGCCTCCTCGAGCCGTCCGGCCTCGGCCAGGAGGGTGGCCAGGTTGTTCCGGGCGTCCGCGTAGCCCGGGTCGAGCCGGATCGCCTCCCGGTAGGCCAGGATCGCCTCTTCGGGGCGCTCGCGGGTCGCCAGCGCGTGACCTCGCCCATAATGGGCGATCGCCGATCCGGGGGAGAGCCGCGCGGCGTGCTCCCAGAGCGTCAGCGTGTCACGCCAGACCACGATCTGGCGCGAGGTCAAGAGAGCCAAGGCCGCCGTCGCCACTGCGACCCCGGCCCACGCCCCGGAGGCGTGCCGCCCCGAACGGCCGCCCAACCGCGCCGCGAGGGCCCCGATCAGAATCGCCCAGGCCAGGCAGGGAAGGTACGTGTAGCGGTCCGCGGCGATCTGCGTGCCGACGTGCAGGAGCCCCGAGACGGGCGCCAGGAGGACGAGGAAAACGAGCCAGGCCACCCCGAAGGCCGGCGCCTTCCGTCGGGCTCGCCAGGCCGCGACCGTGCCCGACAGAATGAGCGCCGCCCCGAGAGCGATCCCCATCGTGACGGAGCGGAGGTCCGGAGGCGCTTCGTAGTGCGGTGAGAGTCGAACTGGGAGAATCGTCTTCCACAGGTAGAACCCGGTGGCGTACACCGCGTAGCCGACGCGCTCCGCGAGCCCTGACTCCTGGAGGGTCCGCACGGCGCGAGCCGCCCACTGCCCATAGACGGCGACCGCCGCGAAGACGAGCGAGAGGAGAAGGAAGGGTGCTTTCTCGACGAGAACCGGGCGCGCCTCCCGCGACGACCACCCTCTCGGGTCGCTCGGCAATCGCTTCAGGGGGAACACATCGAGCATGAGGAGAACGATCGGGAGCGTCATGACGCTCCCCTTCGACAGGAGAGCGAGGAGAAACATCGCGATCGAAACAACGGGAAACGGCGCCGCCCCTCGCATCGTTACTCTCTCCGTCCCCGCCCGCGCTCTCAGGTATGCGATGACCGAGAGGAGGAAGAAAAACGCCGACAGGACGTCGCGCCGCTCCGTCGCCCAGACGACCGACTCGACGCGGAGCGGATGGAGCCCGAAGAGAAGCGCGGCGGCGGACGCGCCAAACATGACCCCGCCGGGGGAGGAGAGGGCGAGGGAGGGCATGCCTTGCTCGAGGAGTCGCTTCGCCGCCCAGTAGACCAGAACCACGTTCGCGGCGTGGAGGAGGAGGCTCGTCAGGTGGTAACCGGTCGGGTCGAGGCCCCAGACCGCGTGGTCGAAGGCGAGGCTCAGCCATGAGAGCGGCTGATACGGGCCGAGGAGAACCGACGAGAACATCCAGCGAATCTCCGCCCACCCGAGGCCGCGGATGTTCGCGTTCGTGACGATCGTCACGTGGTCGTCCCAGTCGACGAAGCTGTTTCGCACGGAGGGGAGAAAAACCGCGACGACGACGGCGAACAGGAACCAAGGCACCGCGGAGAGGGCGGGTTGCGCGCCTCGAGCCCGGTCGAGACCTCCGCTCATCGTGCTTCGGCGGCGCCGACGCCCTTCGCCAGTTCCGGGAACTCCTGCTCGATTTGGTATCGCATCTCTCTCGCCGCCTTGTTCTCCGGCTCGAGCCTCACGGCTTCGCGGATCGCGCGGTAGGCCTCTTCCGCGTGGCCCTTCTCGTAGAGGAGCCGCGTGATGAGCAGGAGCACCGGCACCTGCTTCGGCTCGATCCGGAGCGATTCGCGGAGCGCCACGATCGCCGAGTCGGGCATTCGTTCCTGGACGAAGAGCCGGCCGAGGTTGAAGTGCGCGAGGTGGCTTCGCGGGTCGAGGGCTAGCGCGCGCTCGAGCGCATCGCGCGCCGAGGGAAGAGCCTGCAGCGCCAGGCACGCGACGGCGACGTCCACGAAGGCTTCGGAACTCTCGGGCGCTCGCCGCGTGAGCTCCTCTCCAATCTCGCGCGCGGCCGAGTACTTCTCCCAGAGCATGAGCGTCCCGATCGCGCTCACCTTGATCGGCATCGACGCGTCCTCGCACTCGACGATCATGCGCGCGAGCGCGATCGCCGAGTCCCCGCGCCCGGCTCTGAGAAGGTCGCCGAGAGCCTCGTGGGCCGAGAACCACCTCAAGCCGGCCTTCGGGTCGATCCCGACGGCGACCTCGTCGTCCAACCGGGCCGCCGTCCCCCGTAGCCGTGCCGATCCGACGTAGCCGAGCGCGGCGAGCGCCTCGGCCTCCTCGCGCGTCATCTCGACGACGCCCGCGGATTCGGGAAGGTCTGGTTTGGTTGCGAGGATCGGACGGAGGTTCCGCCCGAGTTCCTCGACCCGAGACCGCTCCAGGTCATGCACGTTCCGCGTCTCGCCCGGGTCCGACGCCAGATCGTACAACTCCGGCATCGGACCGACCACGAGCTTCCAGTCCCCCGTGCGGATCGCGCGTAGGTCGCTCCATGAGTAGGTGAGTTTTCCGTAGAGCGTCTCCGCATAGGCCAACGAGTCGGCGGGCGGCCCGCTTCCAGCGAGGTTCTCGCCCTGAAGCGGCCCGCTCCAGCGGATCCCCGCGAGCCCGATTAGCGTGGGCATCAGATCGACCGTCTGCGCGAGATCCTGGCGAATCGAGCCGACGGGGAGCCGTCCCTCCGCGTGGAGGATGAGAGGGACCCGAAGGCATTCCTCATAGAGGAGAAACCCGTGGGTTTCCTCACCGTGGTCGCCGAGGCCCTCGCCATGGTCCGCCACGACGGCGGCGACGAACGGGCCGCGAGCGGACATCGCCTCGAGGAGCCGATCCATCTCGCGGTCCATCGCGGCGATCTCCCCCCGATAGGGATCGCTGGGATAGAGCGAGTCGTAGGGCTCGGGGGGATGATAGGGATCGTGCGGATCGAAGAGGTGGACCCAGAGGAATGTCGGCTTTCGGGAGGAGGCTCCGAGCCACGCGATCGCGCTATCGATCGTCGCGGACGCCGGACGCTCTGGGTAGAGCAGTCGTCTCGTTCCCGCGACGTGCCCCTCCGTGAGGTGGTCCCTCGTCGCGGCGACGTCGTCGTAGACGTCGAAGCCCTGCGCGAGCCCGTAGATGTGATTCAGGGAGAACGAGGAGAGAAAGGCGCCGCAGCGGTAGCCGTCCCCTCGGAGGATCTCGGCGATGGTGTCGAACGCGGGATCGAGCGCGAAGCCGCCGTTCTTCCGAACGCCGTGATACGGCGGGTACGTGCCTGTGAGGATCGAGCAGTGGGAGGGAAGCGTGAGCGGGACCTGGCACGTGGCGCGCGCGAAGAGGACGCCGCGGAGCGCGAGGCGGTCGATCGTCGGGGTCCGCGCGAGCGGGTCTCCGTAGACGCCGAGCCGATCTGCGCGCACCGTGTCGATCGTGATTAGGAGGATATCTGGTCGCCGAGCCCGGCCCGCGCACGACACGGCAAGGTGAAGCCCGATGAGGAGGCTGCCGATAAGGAGCAGGGCGGTGGGGGGTAACCCTGTCCTGGCGGGGGGTGTGGTGGGTGAGGGTGGCTTCACCCTGTCCGAGGGTAGGGGCCTTCCAAGCAGGGGTCAAGGCTCAGCCGGTCTCCAGAGGCCCTTCGGTTCAGGAGAAAATCCTTGACACCCGGGAGGGGTTTTGGTAGTGTGGCAAAGGGTTGTACCCGTGAAGGTTACGCAGATTTCGAGTCGAGATTGTTCCATAGTTAGCGATGACACCCCGCAGGGGAACCGGAAGGAGAGTCTCATGAGGCGTTCACTCTGGGTTTTGTCCGTTGCTCTCGTCCTCTCGATGCCCGTGGTCGCGTTCGGTCAGGCGCCTCGCTGCTGGACCGATGCGGCGCCGTTCGACGGGCTTCCGGATGCAGTACCGATCTCCGTCGGGAACAATCAGGACGTCATCGTGGATATCTATCAGGACAGCGACTCCTTCAACTGGACTTACTACCAGGCGTGGATCCAGCGAGACGCGGGGCTTTCGTTCGTATCCGGAACGTACACGATCACGGGAGGCACGAACTTTCCGCTCGACAACGACGTCTCACGACCGAGCACGACCGGATTCACCGGCTTCGGATTCAACCGGCACGGCCAGGCGCTGATCGGCAGACTCACCCTCCACACCAATGTGTCGGGGATGCAATGTGCCAACCCGGTCGTCGATCCTGCGGATCCCTTCGGCGTCTTCTGTGTGCTTGGCACGCAGCCGACGTCCTACGCGTTGTTCACGGGCGTCAACTCCGGCACGTGCTGGGATGTGAGCGGCGGCACGTCGACCCAGCCGACGACTTGGGGTCAGGTGAAGGGGTTGTACAGGTAGTCTGGTCCCCGTCGAAGACGACGCGGCGGATTGGGTCTGGAATCGAGAGCGTGATGTCCCGGACCCGATCCGCCGCGAGTTTTTTTTCCGCGCTCCTGCTGCTCGCTGCCCTGACGTCCCCCACGGCGGCGCTCGCCGAACTGAGGACCCTTCCGGTGCGCCTTGGGGCCGAGACCACGTGGCCCGCCGCGTGCGCCGACGGTCGCCGGCTCGCGTTCGGCCAGAACGCGGACAAGAGCGGCGACGTCTTCGCGCTCGATCTCACGGACTCGGCGGCGGCGCCCACGCGCCTGACGGATTGGGCGAAGTGGGACGGGAAGCCGTCGTGGTCTCCCGACTGCTCGCGGATCGCCTTCATGTCGAGCCGGAGCGGCGACGAGGACATCTGGGTGCTGACGCTCGCGTCCGGAGAGTTCACGCAGATGACGTTCTCGCACGAGGGCACTGGCGTGCGCGCGCAGGAGTGGGGGCCGGCGTGGTCGCCGGACGGCTCTCGGATCGCGTTCTCCTCGGACCGATCGGGGGACGACGACATCTGGTGGGTCCCCGCGGCGGGCGGCGAACCGACGCGCGTCACGAAGCGAACGCTCGCGCGTCAGCGCGACCAGGACCGCTATCCATCGTGGTCTCCGGACGGCAAGCGGATCGTCTATGCGTCCCACGCCAGCGGGAACTGGGGCCTCTGGATCGCGACGGTCGACGACACGTCGGGTGCGCCGGTCCGGCTCACGGCGGATTCCACCGGAGAGTGGAGCCCCGCTTGGTCCCCGAACGGCCGCTGGATCGTCTTCTGCTCGGACAGGACTGGAAGCGTCGATCTCTTCGTGATGCCCGCCGAGGGCGGTGAGGCGAAGCGGCTCACGCAGCACTCGGGGCCGGACCTTTACCCCGGCTGGTCGCACGACGGGCGGAAGATCTACTACTGCGCGACCCGCGACGAGGAGAGCGGGATCTGGGTCATGGACGGGCTCGAGGCGATCCTCGGCGGCGATTTCGCCGCGCGATCGGGGCCGCGGCGATCCGGACGGGCGCCCGAGCGCACCGAATGACAACGCGCGCGGGCGCCTTCCTCGCCAGAGGCGTGCTCGGCTTCACGCTTCTCCTCGCTGTCGCCGCCGCGGCGTCGGGTCCGGCGGGCGCGACCGACGCAGCGCCTCCGCAGCCGAAGGCGCTCGAGGCGCCGGTCGTGGCGCTCACCCGGACGCCGACGTTCTCCGAGAGGCAGCCGGCGTGGTCGCCCGACGGGAAGTGGATCGCGTTCGTCGGCTCGGACTCCGTGGGCGTCGTCGATCTCTGGATCATCTCGGCGGACGGCGCGTCGCAGCGCCGTCTCACCGACGATCGCTTCATCGACGGGTCGCCCACGTGGTCCCCGGATGGCGCGCGGATCGCGTTCCACTCGGCGCGCGAGAAGAGCATCTTCCAGATCTGGGCGCTCGCTCTCGCGGATTCCACGGTCGCTCCGATCACTCGCGAGGCGCGTCGCGCGATGAACCCCGCGTGGTCGCCCGACGGCGAGTCGATCGCCTACTTCGGCGTGTCGAGCGGAGACGAGCAGGTTTGGTCGATTCCCGTGAAGGGCGGGGAGGCGCGCCGCCTCACGTTCCACCCGACGCAGAGTTGGAGCGCAGCGTGGTCGGCCGACGGGAAGGAGATCGCCTTCTCGGGCTACCGCAACGAAAAGACAGGCGGATCGCTCTTCATCATGCCGAGGGATGGCGAGGGCGCCGCGTGCGAGCGGTCGCGCGCGCTCACCAAGCGCGTCGACCACAGGTGGGACCGCTTCCCGTCGTGGTCGCCGGACGGCCGGTGGGTCGCGTTCGCCGCGCGCAACCCGGCGGGGGATGCCACGAACTTCGACATCTGGCTCGTCGCGATCGATGGCTCGGTCGAGGTCCGCGTGACGGAGGGCCCCGCGTCGGACACGGAACCCGCGTGGGCCCCGGACGGTCGGCGCATCGTCTTCCAGTCCGACCACTCCGGGAACGACGATCTCTGGATCCTCGACGTCAGCCGCTGGACCGGCGCGTCCCGATCCGCGCGATAGCGTGACCGCGGCGCCCGCGCTGATTGCGCTGCTCGCGCTCCTCGCGCCGCCCACCGTCGCGCGCGCCGCGTCGGCCGCGCCTTCCGACGCCGCGGTGGGCGTCGCGATCGCCGAGAGCGCGGGGGCGGGCGTGCCCCGCTCCGCGCTCCGGCAACTGACGCGCTCCTCCCCGCACGACTACGCGCCGGCCTGGTCACCCGACGGCGGGCGGATCCTCTTCTTTTCGTGGCGAGAAGGGGTCCGCGATCTCTGGATCGTCCCGTCGGCCGGAGGGGAACCGCGCCGCCTCGACTCGGGGCCCGGCATCGACCAGTTCGCGTCGTGGTCGCCCGACGGCGCGTCGATCGCCTACACGACGCAGGTCCCGGTCACGAACAACCAAGAGATCCTCGTGCTCCCGATCGGCGGGGCCCCGCGCGCGCTCGTCGCGGACGCCTCCGAGGACTACCATCCGTCCTGGTCGCCCGACGGGAGATGGATCGCGTTCACCTCGGACCGCCTCGGCTCGCCGGACATTTGGATGATCGGTGCGGCTGGTGCGGACTCGGCGCGTCTCCTCATCGGCGGCCCCGCCGTCGAGGGCTACGCGTCGTGGTCGCCCGAAGGGGACCGCGTCCTCTTCCAGTCGAGCCGTTCAGGGACAATGTCGGTCTGGATGGCGCCTTTCCGCGACGGAGCGTGCGGCGAAGCGGTCACGCTCGTCGCGGGGGAGGGGACGTTCGGACAGCCGAGATGGGCGCCGTCCGGCGATCGCGTCGCGTTCGTTCGGATGGAGGGGACGCGGAGACGCCTTTTGGTGCTCGACGTCGCGTCCGACGGGCCGGCCGAACCGCGCCCGGTCCCGCTACCGGACAGCCTCCCCGTCTTCTATCCGGATTGGTCACCGGACGGGCGCTCGATCGCCTTCTCCGCGTACGCGGAGGGCGCCTCGAAGATTTGGATCGTGAGCGATCCGGAGGGCTTCGCGCCCTACCAGGTGCGCGACGCGCCGAGGAGGAAGTAGACCTCGCCCGTGTGAGGGCTCACGTTCTCGCGGCCGGCGGCCACCGGCGCGCCGATGACGATGTCCATCTTGCCGTCGGCGTCGATGTCGAGGATCTCGAGGGCGCCTGGGATCTCGTCGCCCGGCTCCGCCCCGCGGATCTCGTGATCGAACGTCGCCGCGAGGAGGTCGAGGGAATCCGGACCTACGGCGCGCGCGCGGCCGGTCACGATGCCCACGACGCCGCATTGGAGGCGCAGCGCCCCGGCCGGTTCCTCCGCGTCGCCGAAGGGGACGCCAATGAGCATTTCCGCCCGCCCGTCGCCGTCCAGGTCCCGCGCCGCGAGATATCGCCCCAACGTGTCGAAGTAGTTCGCGCCGAGGACGCGGTACTCCATCCTCTCAGCGAGATCGATCGATGCGGTCGGCTCCCGCCTCCCGAAGACGACGTCGACGGCGCCCGCGAGGGCGCGACGGTCGTCCGCCTCGCCGGGGGCGCGGTACGCGCCGACCAGGAAGTCTCCGAGGCCATCCCCGTCGACGTCGCCGGCCGCGGCGGCTCGACCGAACGCGCCGCGCGTCCACCCGCTGTAGATGGGGATCGTCACTCCGGGCGTCGCGAGGTCGACCGACTTTTTCTTGACCCCCTTTTTCGTCCCGCCGAGGAGGATATACGCCTCGCCCGGATCCGTGCGCGTGTTGTCGGGGCCGTCGCCGTAGTAGGCGGCGATGAGGAGGTCGTCGCGACCGTCGCCGTTCCAGTCGGTGAAGACGAGGCAGCGGCCGGACGTGTCGTCGCGCTCCGCGCCGTGGATCGTGAGGTCGGCGGCCCGATCGAGCGTGACGCGGTCCTTGATCTTCCTGCGCGGCCGGCCGTAGTAGAGGTACGTCGCGCCGGCGTGCGGCCGGATCCCGCCCGGTCCGTTCGCGTACATCGCGCCGATCGCCGCGTCCGCGAGCCCGTCGCCGTTCCAGTCGCCGAAGGCGACCGCTTCCCCGACGTGGATGTCCGCCGCCGGCGCGAGAAGGATGATGTCGGCCGATTCGGGGATCTCGATCACCGGGGGGAACGCGCCCCGCTCGCGCCCCAAGAGGATGTAGGCGGCGCCGCCTTCGTGAACGGTCGAGTCGCCCCCCGTGGTCCACGGGGAGCCCATGATGAGATCGTCGCGACCGTCGCCGTCGAAGTCGCCCGCCGCGATGTTCATGCCGAGCATCTGGCCGGCGCGCGTGCCGACGATGCGGTTGGGGATCGCGCTCAAGCCTCCCGCCAGGCGCTGTGCGAAATCGCTCCCGCCGAAGAGGAGGTAGACGGCGCCGTTCCTCATCCTCGATTGCGGGAACGGGGAGTCCGAGGGGACGCCGAGCGCGAGGTCCTCGACGCCGTCGCCGTCGAAGTCGCCCCGGGCGAGGGCATGGCCGACGAGATCCCCTTCGCGCGATCCGTAGATCGCGAGAGCGGCCGCGCCGGGGAGCTCGACGACGGCGGCCCGGGCGGGGGAGGCGGTCAGCCCAAGAGCGACGAAAAGCCAGCATGAAACTCGCATGAGAGCCCTCTTGTGGGGAGTGAGTTTCCGGTAAACCCTGGCTCCGAAAGGACTTTGACTTGGGGCGAGCGGTCCCCTATAGTGGACACCCGGCCCATCCCGGCCACAAAACGACTTGATTGAATCACCGGCGGGGCCTCCCCGTCAATTGGAAAGGCTTGCCAGATCAGCTCCTCGCGCGCTCCAAACCGGACATTGCCGTGGGCCCTCGCGGCGGCCCTCCACCTCGCCGGCTGCGGCGGGGGTCGGGGCGCACTCGATCGGCTCGTCGAGACGGGCACGATCGTCGAGGACCGCGCCGTCGTCGCGCGGACACTCGAGAGGCGCCCCCGCGCGAATCTCCTCCTCATCACGATCGACACGTGCCGCGCCGACGGCGTCGGCTGCCTCGGGAACGGGCGGATCCGAACGCCGAACCTCGATGCGCTCGCGGCGCGCGGCGTCGCGTTCACGCAGGCCGTGTGTCAGGCGCCGACGACCCTCCCGTCGCACGCCTCGATCTTCACGGGCCTCTACCCTTCAGCGCACGGGGTCCGCGACAACGGCCGCTTCCGGCTCGGGGAGGCCGCGACGACGCTGACCGAGCTCCTGCGCGACGCCGGGTACCGGACGGGGGCGTTCGTCGGCGCGTTCCCTGTCGCCGCGCAGTTCGGGCTCGCGCAGGGCTTCGAGGTGTATTCCGACGAAATGCCAAGGCTGCGCTTCCGCGGGCACACCGCGATGCCGGAGCGGCCCGCGCCCGACGTGACGGCGCGCGCGATCGAGTGGCTCTCGCGCCAGGGCGCCGAGCCGTTCCTCGCGTGGGTCCACTACTTCGATCCGCACTGGCCCTACGAGCCGCCGGAGCCGTACCGCTCGCTCTACGCCGACCACCCGTACGAGGGAGAAATCGCGTTCGTCGACGCGGAGATCGGGCGGCTCCTCGCGGCGCTCGAGGACGGGGGCCTCGCCGACGAGACGCTCGTCGTCGCGATGTCCGATCACGGCGAGGGGCTCGGCGAGCACCTCGAGTTCAGCCATTCGGTCCTCGTCTACGATGGGACGATCCGGATCCCGCTCGTGATCGGTCCGGCGGGCGCGGCGGGCTCGACGGCGGCTGGAGGGGCGCTCGTGACGAGCCAGGCGCGCTCGATCGACGTGATGCCGACGGCGCTCGACATCCTGGGCATCCCGGCGCCGCCGGGGCTCGACGGCGTGAGCCTCCGCGGGGACGGCGGCCCGGTCCCGCTCGAGGAGCGCCTCTCCTATCTGGAAACCTACACGCCGTGGTACGGGTTCCAGTGGAGCCCGCTCCGCGGACTGCGGTCGGACGGGTGGAAGTACATCGAGGCGCCGCGCTCGGAGCTCTACGACCTCGCCGCCGATCCGCGGGAGGCGACGAACGTGCTGGCGACCCGCGCGAGGAAGGGGAACGACTGGCGGCGGGCCCTCGCGGAGATCGGCGTCGAGCGGGGCGCGTCGACGGAGACCGAGATGGACGCGGAGACGATCGAGAAGTTACGGTCCCTCGGGTACGTCGGGATGGGGCGCGCGGTGGCCTCGTCTCGCCCGAGGGGGGCTGACGCGCGGCTCGCGAACCCGATGAAGATGATCGACACGTACTTCTACTTCCTCGCCCCCGCCGCGGGGCACTACGGCCACGGCGAGTTCGCGGCGGCGGTCGCGCTCTGCGACTCGGCGCTCGCCCACGACCCGACGAACCTCCAGGCGCTCGTCACGAGGAGCCACGCGCTGTATCGTCTCGGGCGGCTCGACGAGGCGCGGGCGTCGTACGAGCGGATCCTCACGCTCGACCCCGAGAGTGTCGGCGCGCACTTCTCGCTCGCGGCGATCGCGTACGTGCGCGGCGACCACGAGGCGGCGGAGCGCGGGTATCGATTCGTGCTCTCGGTCGAACCGGGGATCGTCGAGGCGCGTCACGACCTCGCGCTCGCGCTCAAGGCGAGCGGGCGCGCGGCGGAGGCGGAGACGCTCCTGCGCGAGGCGGTCGCGGTGGATCCGGATTTCACGCCGGCGCACAAGTCGCTCGGGAACCTCTACCTCGAGCAGGGGAGAGATCGGGAGGCGCTCGCCGCGTACCTGGATGGTCTCATGGCTGAGCCGACGAACCGCGAAGTGGAGGGAATGGTGCTCTCCCTCGTGGCGAACGACACGCTCGGCGAAGGGGCGCTGCGCGGTCTCGAGGAGGCGTACCGCGCCGATCCGAAATCCGAGCGGACGCGGCTCGCGCTGATCGAGGTCGCGTTCGCGCTCAGCCGGAAGGAGCGCGCGCGCGCGCTGGTCGCCGAGGGGCTCGCGGCGGCGCCGAGCGCGGCCCTCCACCGGCTGCGCGCCTGGATGAACCGCACCGAGGGGCGCGACGACCTCGCGGTGCGCGATCTCGAGGAGGCGGTGCGGCTCGAGCCGCGGAGCGCGGCGGCGCACGCGGGCCTCGCGGCGTTCTATCGGTCGCGCGGGCGGCTCGAGGACGCGAGGCGCGAGTACGACGCCGCGCTCGCGATCGACGCGCGCTTCGAGCCGGCGCTCGTGGGGCTCGGCAACATCCTGGCGGAATGGAAGCAATTGGGTCGGGCGATCGGGCTGTGGGAGCGGGCGCTTCTCGAGAACCCGGAGAGCGCGGCCCGGGAGAATCTCGAGACCGCGCGCCGGATGCTCGCGGGCGGAGGAACGGACGGATGAGACGATCGGTGGACGAGAGGAGACGCGCGTGGATCGTCGGATGAGAACGTTCGTTGCTGTGGGGATCGTGCTCGCGACGGCGGCGCTGCTCTCGGGAGAGGCGGCGCCGGCGCACGCGGCGGCGCGGACGCGGATCGTGGAGTCCGCGAGCGACCGCGTCCTCATCGAAGTCCTCGTGCCGGCACCGCGCTTGACCCTCGTCGAGGCGGGGGGCGAGCGCTTCACGCGGATCGCCGTGGACGGCGCAGCGTCGTGGGGCGATCCGGGGAAGCCGGGCGTCGTGCGGATGCCGATCCTCGTCGGCGTCCCCGCGGGCGCGCGGCCGACCGCGCGCGTGCTCGAGGCGACGACGCGCGTCCTCACCGACGTCCTCATCTACCCGACGCCCGCCGAGTCGGTCGTCGCGAGCGACGGCCTCCTCACGGCGATCGAGGTCTTCCGCTGGGACCGCGCCGCGTACGAGGGAGACGCGCTCTTTCCAGCGGAGCACGCACGCGTCACGAACACGTCGCGGATGCGCTTCCAGAAGATCGCCGCGGTCGAAGTGGTCCCGGTGCGCGCGCGGCCGGCGCGCCGCGAAATCGAGATCGCGTCGCGTCTTCTCGTCGAGGTGCGGTGGGACGGCGCGGGGCTCGAGAGGGGCGGCGGCGCGGCCGTGGAGCCGGCCCCCGCCGACGAGCGCTGGGAGTCGATCTACCGCGGACTCCTCGCGAATCCGGAGCAGGCGCGCGCGTTCCGCGGGCGCGCGGGGCGCCCGGCGGTGCTCCCCGAGGGCGGGCCGCGCAAGGCGGGCGCGCGCGCCGGCGCGAACCCCGAGTGGAAGATCGCAATCCTCGAGACCGGGCTCTACCGACTGTCGTACGAGAGCCTCTCGGCGAAGGGATTCCCGGGCGGGATTTCCATCGACGAGATCCGCGTCTTCCAGCGTTCGGTGAACGACAGCCTCCTCTGGGCGGGGGCCAATCCGTTCCTCTCCGTCGAGATCCCGCTCGACGTCGTCGACGCAGGGAACGACGGCGCGTTCGGCTCGGGCGACGCGGTCTACGTCTACCTGCGCGACTTCCGCGAGCAGTTCATGCCGGGTGACTACGAGGACATGTTCACGACGCGCGCGGTGTACTGGCTGACGTACACGCCGGGGGAGGCGGGCGCGCGCGTCGCCGAGCGGAACGGCTGGCTCGGCTACGGGGGCCTCACGCCGCCTTCGTCGTTTCTCTCCGAGGTCCGCTTCGAGCGGGACGTCATCTTCAACCCGGACTCGCCGAGCGGGCAGTACGATCTCTGGTTCTCGACCGATTACCTCGCGGCGAGCGCGAGCCTCGGGATCGATCTTGTCGATCTCGACCAGAGTCGTTCGTTCCGGTTCCGCGCGCAGGCGGTCAGCCGACTTGAGACGTTTTCGGCGAATCCAGCGCGCCTCCGCTTCGCCGCCAACGGCACTCCCTTCGCATTCTTCCAGTTCACCGGACGAACCCGCTTCACGTATGCACCGGACACCACGTTCAGCGGGACGCTTCTTCGAGAAGGGGCGAACACGATCCTCTACACGGGGAGCATCGGCGATGACCCGATCGCGGGCTCGGGCGCGTACCTCGACTGGATCGAGCTCGATTACCCGAGGTTCTATCGCGCGCGCGGCGACCGCCTCGCGTTCACGAGCGGCGACGCCGCGGGGCAGAGCCAGTTCCACGTCGGCTCGTTCGCTTCGGCGGACGTGCGCCTCTACGACGTGACGGACCCGCTCGCACCGGTGCGCGTGGTGATCGACTCGCTCGTCTCCGCGGGTGGCTCGACCGAAATCCGCTTCCAGGCGGACGTCGCGTCGGCGCGGCGCTACGAGGCCGCGACGCCGGGCGGCGCGCGCACGCTCCCGGATTCGCTCCTCGCGGCCGACACGCCGAGCGCCCTCGCGACGGACGAGGCCGACCACGTGATGATCGTCTACGACGAATTCGAGAGCGGGCTCGCGACGCTCGTCGCGCACCGCCAGGCGCAGGGCCTCCGCGTGAAGGTCGCCCGCATCTCCGACGTCTACGACGAATGGAGCGGCGGGATCCCGCACCCGGCCGCGATCCGGCGCTACATGAAGTACGCCTTCGAGCGCTGGGCGACGCCGCCGACGTACCTCCTGCTCGTCGGAGACGGCAGCGAGGACCATGCGCGCCGCGACAGCCGCTACGACCTCGACTACGTGCCCTCGTTCCCGTCCTACAGCTCGGTCGTGTTCCTCTCCGGCGATCACTGGGACGCGAGTGACAACTGGTACGTCCTGCTCGACGGGCCGACCGTGGACGACGCCGACTTCGATGACCTCTACTTCGACGCCCTCGTCGGGCGATTGAGCGTCGCCTCGCTCGCCGAACTGTCCGTTCAGGTGTCGAAGACGATCGCCTACGAGACGGCGAGTTACGCGGAGGCATGGCGCCGTCGGTACCTCCTCATCGCCGACGACGCGTGGGCGACCGAAGGCAGCCTCTACCGAAACCTGGGCCAGGTCCAGTTCGAGAACGAGTCGCGGTTCCATGCGACGCTCATCGACTCGCTAACGACGGCCATCGACCTCGATCCGATCCTCATGCTCCTTTCCGACGTGACCGACAGCCTTCACATTGCTTGCGATCCGGACACGATTCCCAATGAGATGCCGTTCGGGCCGACGCCCGAGGGACTCGGATGGACTTGTGTGATCGAGGGCGTCCGCGCGCGGCTCACTCCGGCGATTTTCGACACCATGAACGCCGGGGTTCTGTTCGCGAGTTTCCAGGGACACGGGAACCGCTGGGTCCTCTCGCACGAGGCGGTCATCCTCGACGGGTTCCACTATATTTTCGAGGGCCGCGACATCGGGCGCTTCCAGCCGACGGGCCGCCCGTGCATCTTCATGGCGTACGGCTGCTCGATCAGCGAGTTCGAGCGGGCGAGCCCGAACCCGAACTTCTATTTCGACGACTGCCTCACCGAGAAGATGATGAACGTGCCGAGCGGCGGGGCCGTGGGATGCATCGGGAGTTCCGGGATCGAGTTCCTCATCCCGAACCTCGACTTGAATCGGGCCGTTCTCGATGCGCTCCTGGCGGGTGGCGAGGAGTCCCCTGCCCGGTTCATCCTCGGGGACATCGCCGCAATCGGATTGGGGAACTACGCCGCGCAGTCTCGCTTCTTCAACCGATCCTCGATGCTCCGCTACATCCTCTTCGGCGACCCGGCGCTCCAGATCCGGCTCGTGCCGGCGTCGTACACGGTGCGCGTGGACGACGACCTGGACGTGCCGGACGTCTACTACCTCGCGGGTCACCGCGACGGGAGCCCCGTTCGGATCAGCGCGGCGTCGAACGATTCGACGGTGCTGGAGGCGCTGACCATCTCGCGGAGCGACCTGGTGCCGATCGATCCGTCGCTCTACCCGGTGACCGGGGACAGCGTTCACTACCTGCACACCGTGGAGTTCAAGCAGTACGACGTGATTCTGCGCGCCCCCGCGATCGGCGGCGGGACGCGCACCGTCACGCTCAAGGTCGACGTCCGCGCCACGTTCACGTTCGACGGCCGCGAGGTGCCGGACGGGGAATTGGTCGATCCGGGCGCGGAGATCGTCGTGACTCTGATCCCGCCGATCCCGGTCTCCGCGAGCGACATCGCGATCCGGCTCGACGGCTCGCCCGTCGCAGCGAGCCCGGACTCGATCGGCCCGCGCGAGTGGCGGATCGTCCTCCCGTCGATGCCGCTCGCCGACGGCGCCCATACGCTCGAGTTGTCGGTCCTCGGCCTCTCGAAGACGAAAACATTCTCGGTTCAGAACAAGTTCGTGGTCTTCCAGCCGCTCAACTACCCGAACCCGATGCGCGACGAGACGACGGAGTTCTCGTTCTTCCTCACGGCCGACGTCGACCGCGTCGATCTCGCGATCTACACCGTGAACGGGAGGAAGGTGCGCGAGTTCAGAAACCTGATCGGGCGCGCGGGCTACAATCCTGCGCCGGGCGACCCGGCGATCGCGTGGGACGGGCGCGACGAGGACGGCGACGACATGGCGAACGGAGTCTACCTGTACCGCGTCCGCGCGGTCTCGGCCGGCCGGACCGCCGAGGCGATCGGGAAACTCGTCATCCTGCGCGGACGGAAGTAGGGTGGAGCGACTCGGCCGGTCGAAGATCCTCTTCATTCTGCGGGGCGTCGAGCCGGCGGACGTGGTGACGATCGCGGCGGAGGTGGAGGCCGCGGGGTTCACGCACCTCGAGATCACGTCGGACTCGCCCGGGATGCCGGCGCTCTTGCGGCGGGTGGGGGACGCGGCGCCGCGGCTCGCGCTCGGCGCCGGGACGGTGCTCGACATCGAGACCGCCGAGCGCGCGATCGAGGCCGGCGCGCGGTTCCTCGTCTCGCCGCACACGGACGAGGCGCTCGTCGCGGCGATCGCGGCGCGCGGCGTCGCGGCGATCCCCGGCGCGTTCTCGCCGACCGAGATCCTGCGCGCGCACCGCGCGGGGGCCGCGGCGGTGAAACTCTTCCCGGCGCGGGCGGCCGGGCCGGACGCGCTGCGCGACCTGCGCGGGCCGTTCCCCTCGCTGCGGATCATCCCGACGGGGGGAATGCTGCTCGAGGAGATCCCGCGCTGGCTCGACGCGGGGGCGTTCGCTGTCGGGGCGGGGCGCGGGCTCCTTCTGGGGCCGGCGGGCGGAGCGGGAGGCGCCGCCGCGCCCGAGCGCGTCGACCTCGCTCACCTGCGCACGACCCTCGCGCGCCTCTCGGAGATAGCCCGCGCGGCGCGATGAGCCATCTCGTCGTCGCCGTCGCCGCGCTCGGCGTCGCGATCCTCACGCTCTTTTCGGGGTTCGGCCTCGGCACGCTGCTCATGCCCGTCTTCGCGCTCTTCTTCCCGATCCCGGTCGCGATCGCGGCGACCGCCGTCGTCCATCTCGCGAACAACGTCTTCAAGGTCGGCCTCATCGGCCGCAACGCTGACTGGCGCGTCGTCGCGCGCTTCGCCCCCCCCGCGGCGGCCGCGGCCTTCCTCGGCGCGCTCGTCCTGCGCGCGGTCTCGGCGATCGAGCCGCTCGCCGTCTACCGCATCGGCCTCCACACGTGCGAGATCGCCCCGATCAACCTCCTGATCGCGACGCTCATGCTCGGCTTCGCGGTGCTCGAGCTCCATCCGCGCTTCGCGAACTTCGCGTTCTCGCCGCGCCAGTTCGTCCTCGGCGGCCTCCTGAGCGGGTTCTTCGGCGGGCTCTCGGGGCACCAGGGCGCTCTCCGCTCGGCGTTCCTGTTGAAGAGCGGGCTCGCGCCGGTCGCGTTCGTCGGAACCGGCGCCGTCTGCTCCGTCGTCGTCGACATCACGCGCCTCCTCGTCTACAGCCCGTCGTTCTTCGCGAGGGACTTCGAGGCGCTCGGCGCGGGGAGCGGGCGCGCGCTCGTCGCCACGGCGGCTGCGGCGGCGTTCGTCGGGACGTTCGCGGGGACGCGCCTCATCGGGAAGATGAGCCTCCGAGCGATGCAGGTCCTCGCGGGCGTCCTCCTCGTCGCGATCGCGCTCGCGCTTGGCGCGGGGATCATCTAGCCGGCGCCCCTCGCGCCCCTCGCGCCCCTCGCGCCCCTCGCGGGCCCTGCGCGCCGGCCGCCCCCGCGGGTGTACAATCCCACCGCGCGATGCATGACGCCCCGCGCGACGAAAGGAGGCGGTCTCCATGGCGGACGCGATCCGTTCCGTGCAGTACGGCTACATCACCGTCCCCGACAAGGCCGGAGAGGGGGCGCGGATCCTCTCCGCGCTCAAGGGGGCCGGTGTGAATCTGCTCGCCTACTCGGGATTCCCCGAGGGGCGCGGGAAGGCCCAGATCGACCTCGTGGCCGACGACATGGCCGCGGTCAAGGCGGTCGCGAAAGCGAACAAGTTGAAGATGTCCGCGGTGAAGAAGGCGTTCCTCGTGCAGGGGGACGACCGAGTCGGCGCGGTCGGCGACGTGATCGGGAGACTCGCGAACTCGAAGATCAACGTCACGGCAGCGGACGCGGTGTCGGCGGGGGCCGGTCGGTGGGGGATGATCCTCTGGGTCGAGCCGCGCGCCTACGCGAAGGCGGCGAAGGTGCTGGGGGTCATGACGCCGAGACCGGAGGCGCCGCGGGACCCGGAGCCCGTCCTCAGCGGGGGAATACGCTGACGCCGGCCCATCGGGCGAAATAAATGGCGGGGCCGACGGGGCTCGAACCCGCGACCTCTGGCTTGACAGGCCAGTGTGCTAACCAGCTGCACCACGACCCCGCCGAATGGCGTTCCCTGGAGTGCAGCCTAAGTTAGCACCACGCCTTGCGCTGGTCAATCGGTTTTGGGCTGGGGGGTCAGCGCGCGGGGGTCGCCGAGAGGGCGCGGGCGTGGCCGCCGAGGACGCGCGCGAGTGCCGTCATGCACTCCGGCTCGATGCCGAACGTGGCGAGCCCCGCGGCGTGGTGTGCACGATGAGGTGCACCATGCGGACTCGGTAGGTCATCGAGCACGAACGGGTTGAGAAGCGCGATGGGGAGCGTCGGCCCCGGCCGCGCGAGGAGACGCTCGGCGAGGCGGGCCTGACCGGGGGGGAGCGCGGCGCGGGCGAGGAGGCCGAGCGCGACGGGCCGCGCCGGCCCGAGCGCCGCGACGAGTCGCTCGATCTCCGCGTCGCTCGGGTCGGACTCGAAGCGCGCGACCTCCGTCACGCGATCGGACACCGCGTGTCCGGCGTCGCGCGGCCACGGGACGGCGCGCGCGCGCCGCCCTTCGAGTCGGGCGGGAAGAAGGAGCGCCGTCCCCGCGGGGACCGGGAGCGCTGGCGCGCCCGTCGCGACGACGATGGTGAGGCGCGCGCGCGCCGCGCGGTCGTCCTCCTCGAACGCGGCGAGCGCGGCCTCGCGCGCGCGCGGCCCCGCCGCGCGGCTCGAGCCTTCGGTCGCGCCCGCGAGCGCTTCCTCGGACGCGCGCGCGAGACGGTCGAGCCGCTCGAGCGCCTCCGCGACGCGCGCCTCGGAGACGCGCCCGTCCTCGAGCGCGCGCCCGAGTGCTCGCAGGGCGCACCCGGCGGTGCCTGCGTGCCCGCCCGCGTCCGCCGACAACGCGCCCGCGACTGCCGCTCCGCCCGCGCTGCCGAACCCCTCCGCGTAGAGGAGCAGGTCAGCGCCCGCGGCGAGCGCGCGCGCCGGCACCTCCTCCGCGGGGCACGCCTCCGCGAGCGCGCCCATCGCGAGATCGTCGGTCACGACCGCGCCAGCGAAGCCGAGCGACCCGCGGAGGAGAGCGCCGAGCACCTCCGGCGAGAGCGACGCGGGCATCATCGAGCCGCCCGCGAGCCCCGGCGCCGCGAGGTGCGCGACGAGGATCGCCGGCGCGCCCGCCTCGACGGCGGCGCGGAAGGGAGCGAGGTGCGGCTCCGCCGCGTCGGCATCCGCGGCCGGGCTCCGCGGCAGCCGATCGTGCGAGTCGACCGCGACGCCCCCGTGCCCGGGGAAGTGCTTCGGCACGGGGAGGACGCCCGCCGAGCGAAATCCCTCCATCGCGGCGAGCCCGAGCCGCGCGACGAGCGCCGGGTCGTCGCCGTACGCGCGGAACCCGATCACCGGGTTCCGCCGCTCGGTGTTCACGTCGAGCACCGGCGCGAGCGCGAGCCCGACCCCGAGCACCGCGAGCCGCCGCCCGGTCCGCCACGCCCACTCGCGCACGAGCCCAGGCTCGCCGAGCGCGCCGAGCGCCATCGCCGCCGGCGCGGGCGTCCCGATCCGCCACGACTCGGTGATGAGCCCGCCTTCGTCGTCGATCATGAGGAGCGGCGGCCTCCCCGCCGCGCGCCGGCCGAGGTCGTGGAGCGCGTCGACGAGCCGGAGCGCCAGGACCGACTCCGCGAGGTTCCTCTCGAACAGGATGAACGCGCCGATCCCGTGCTCGAGGATCGCGCGCTCCTCGGCGGGCGTGACGCGCGTCCCCTCGATCCCGACGGCGAGGAGGCCCCCGAGCGAGGCCGCGCCGCGGCGCGCGCTCATCGTCTCGCGACGTCGGGAGCGGCGCCGGGCGGCGGCCCGGTCCACGCGAGGATCCGCCTCACCGGGTCGCGCGCCGACAGCGCGAGCGGGAGCCCGCGCACCTCCGTGAACGACCGCACCTCCGCCCCGCGGTAGTAGTGCTTGAGGATCTCGCGGAACGAGTAGCCGAGCTCCGCCATGTGGATCGAGCCGGCTTGGCACATGCCGACGCCGTGGCCGTTCCCGCGCCCGCCGATGACGAGGCGGCGGACGCGGCCCGCCTCGCGCTCGACGACGTCGACGCGGATGAGCGTGCTCCGGAGGATCGCGTTCTGCGTGCCCGGCCGGCGGAGCACCCACCGGATGCGGTCGTGCCGGACGACGTAGCGCCCGGTCGTCGTCGTGAGTTCGACCGCGAGCGCGCGCCCCGAGCGCCCCCGGCGGAGGATCCGGATGTCCGTGAGGTGTCCCACGCGCGCATCCGCCGGGAGCCCGACCTCCGCGGGGAGGTTCTTCGCGAGCAGGTCGTCGATCTGACGCGCGTCCCACTCCTCCGTCCAGGAGAAGTGCGGCGACCACGCGCAGAGCGCCTCCTCGACGTCGCGCCGGAGCGTGCGATCGATCCCGCCGCGGAGGTAGGGCGCGCCCGCGCGGTCGGGCCAGGGTTCGGCGACCTCCGACGTGCGCCCGCCGCAGGTCGACGAGTAGTACGTGCGCGCGAGCGCGCCGCGGTACGCGACCACGAGGCCCGCGGTCTCGAGCACCGCGCTGCTCACGAGCGGGTCCTCGCCGAGAGCCCCCTCGTAGACCTGGTCGATGACGCCGGCGACGAGGTCGTATCCCTCCGACCCGTACTGCCCGAGCGACGAGAGGGAGTACGTGCGCGCCGCCACCGCCTGAGCCATCGCCGCCTCGATCTGGATCTCATCGAGTCGGCCGATCTCGCCGGGGACGACTCCCAGGAGATAGTCCTCGAGGGAGATCTCGTTCACGACGCGGAGCGCGCCATCGACCGAGCGGACGACGACCGACCCTCGGTACGGCCGCTTCGAGACGGAGATCATCGAGGCGTCCGGGGTCGAGACGTGGACCTCGGAGCCCACGCGCCGCTCGGCGCCCGTCGTCGGGTCGACCAGCGCGAGACCGCCCTCCCTCGGGTAGATGATCACCTCGCCGTCGTAGACGGACGGGTCGTCGATCGTCGGCTCGACGTGGAGCTCGGTTTCGGCGGTGAGACGCGCCTCGCGCGCGCGGTCCGCGAGGAGGACGCGGAGGCGAGGCCCGCCCGCCGGCGGTGCGGGCGCGGCGTCGCGCACCGCGTGGAGGCCGCAGCCCGGGAGAGCGAGGGCGCACGACAGGAGGAGCGCCGCCGCGGATGCGCGGATCGGGGAAGCGTGAGGGCGCATCGGGTTTTGGGGGAAGGTCATCGGCCGGTGATCATAACTCGCGTCTCTTGCGCGACGCGCGCGATCTCTTCTTATCGGCCGGCCGGGCCCGCCGCGCGAGTGGGGCGGGCGTGAAGGCGCCGAGCACGACCGCGCGGCGCGCGCCGGTCGCGCGCGGCACGTTTCCCGCGCGGCCGAGCACGTGCTCGCGCGCGAGGTACGCGAACAGGAGCGCTTCCTTCGCCTCGCCCGCGTCGGGGAGCGGCGCGATCCGCGTCGCGGGGAGGCGCGCGGCGAGCGCGGCGAGGAGCGCGCGGTTGCGCGCGCCGCCGCCGCTCACGAGAAGTTCGTGCGGAGGCGAGCCGTCGAACGCGCGCTCGACCGCGCGGCCGGCGGCCTCCGCGGTGAACGCGGCGAGCGTCGCGAGGAGATCCGCGAGCGAGAGGCGCTCGCGCCGCGACGCGCGGCGCGCGTCCTCCCACCACGCCCCCTCGAAATCGCCCCGGTCGGCGGACTTGGGCGGCCGGAGCGCGAGGAATGGGTGGCGCAGGAGCCGGTCGAACAGCGCGCGCGACGGGCGGCCGCCGAGCGCGATCCGTCCGCCGCGGTCGTACGCGAGGCGCCCGCGCGTCGCTTCCGCGACCGCGCGGTCGAGGAGGATGTTGCCGGGCCCCGTGTCGAACGCGCGGACTCGATCGAGCCCGCGCGCGCCCGGGAGGAGCGTCACGTTCGCGATCCCGCCGATGTTGAGGAGCGCGCGCCGGCGCCCCGGCGCGGCGTAGAGCGCGTGGTCGAGGATCGGGACGAGCGGCGCGCCCTCGCCGCCCACCGCCATGTCGCGTCGCCGGAAGTCGGAGACGACGGGGAGTCCGGTCCGCTCCGCGACGACTGCCGCGCTTCCGATCTGGAGCGTCCCCGCCGCGGCGCGCGACGCGGCGCGGCGCGCCGGCAGGTGGAGGAGCGTCTGCCCGTGGAGCCCCACGAGGTCGGCGCCGCGGCCGGCGTCGTCGAGGAGCGCGAGGATCGCGCGGGCGAAGCGCTCGCCGAGGAGCGCGTCGAGCGCGACGACCTCGGCGAGGAGCGCCGGCCCATCGAGGCGCCCCGCCGCCGCGCGGTGGATGCGCGCGCGGAGCGCCGCGGGGAACGGCGCGCGCCGGAAGCGCGCGACGCGCGCCCGCGTGGCCGCGCCCTCGCCCGAGATCCGCGCGAGGCACGCGCTCACGCCGTCGGCCGACGTGCCCGACAGTGCGCCCACGACCCAGAGCGCGTCGCTCGCCGCGCGTCGCGCTCGCGCGCCCGCGAGCCCGCGCGCGCGGCCCGCCCGGCCGTTCATCCCGTGAGCCCACCCCGCAGGAGCCCCTCGACGATCCGCTTCTGGAACAGGAGGAAGAGCGCGACGACCGGCGCCGTCGCGATCGCGGCGCCGGCCATGAGGTGCGGCCAGTCGACGGAGTGCTCCCCCTGCGACAGGAGCGCGAGCCCGACCGGGAGCGTGCGCATCGACTCGCTCGATGTGAAGAGGAGGGGATAGAGGAAGTCGTTCCAGTGCGCGATGAAGGTCGTCACCGCGAGCACCGCGAGGCCCGGCCCACAGAGGGGGAGGACGACGCGGAAGAAGACCGCCGTCTCGCCTGCCCCGTCGATCCGCGCGGCGTCTTCGAGGTCGCGCGGGATCGACGAGATCACTTGCCGCATGAGGAAGACGTTCATCGCGTCGACGAGGAACGGCGCCGTGAGCGCGACGTACGTGTCGATCAGGCGGAAGCGCACGATGAGGAGGTAGAGCGGAACCATGAGCACCTGCTTCGGCACCATGAGCGTCGCGAGCACGAGGAGGAAGAGCGGGTCCTTCCCCGGGAAGCGGCCGCGCGCGAACGCGTACCCGACCATCGACGCGAAGAGGAGGTTCCCGGCGAGGATCACGGCCGTCACGACGACGGAGTTCGCCACGAAGCGGAGGACGCGCGGATCGGAGAGGAGATCGGCGTAGTTCCCGAAGTCGGGGAACGAGCGGCCGGCGCCTGGCTCGAGCGAGGTCGTCACCATGAAGACGAACGGCGAGAGGTAGAGGAGGGCGAGCAGGACGACGAGCGCGCGGGGAGCGAGCGCGCGAGGAGCGAGCGAGCGGAGGGGGAGAGCGCGGGAGGAGCGCGCCCGGGAGGCCGGCGCCTCGCGCGTCATCGGGCGCCCTCGGTGAGCGGCGATCCAAGCCGGAAGCGCGCGATCTGCGCGAGCGAGAGCGCCAAGATCACCGCGAACAGGATGTACGACGCCGCGCACGCGCGCCCCATCTCGAATCGGAAGAACGCCTCCTCGTAGAGGTAGTAGACGGCGGTCACCGTGCTCCCGAGGGGGCCGCCGCGCGTCATGATGTACACCTCGACGAACACCTGGAACGCGCGGATCGTGTTGATCACGACCGCGAACAGAAGGACCGGGCGGATCGCGGGGAGCGTGATGCGCGTGAACGTGGTCCAGGCGCCCGCGCCGTCGATGCGCGCCGCCTCGTAGAGGTCGCGCGGCACGGAGAGGAGCCCCGCGAGGAGGAGAACGGCGTAATAGCCGGCCGCCATCCAGATGTCCATCGCCATCACGGCCGGAAGCGCGAGCGAGGGATCGTTCAGGATCGTGGGCCGCCGAAGCCCGATCGCCGCGAGGAGATCGACGGCGGGGCCGGCCGGCGCGTAGAGGCTCTTGAAGACGAGCGCGACGACCGCGAACGAGACGACCGACGGGAAGAAGACGATCGCGCGCGCGAGGCCGCGGGCGCGCATCGGGCGCGCGAGGAAGAGGGCGAGCGCGAGCGCGAGAAGAATCGTCGCCGGGACGGTGCCCACCACGAAGAGAGCGGTTGTCGTCATCGCGCGGCGGAAAGCCGGGTCGTCGAGGAGCGCCCGGTAGTTCTCGAGCCCGACCGCGCGCGGAGCGCCGGCGCGCAGGAGGTTGCGGTCGGTGAAGGAGAGGAGGAACGAGTGAGCGAGCGGGACGATGTGGAAGAGCGCGAGCGACGCGAGCCACGGCGAGAGGAAGAGGAGCGTGGCGCGGCTCCCGAGGCCGGCCGGGCGGCGTCGCGTCACGCGCCCGTCACCGCCGCGCGAGGACGGCGCCGATCGCCGCGTTCGCGCGCGCCAACGCCTCGCGCGGTTCCGCGCGTCCGAAGAGGACCTCCTCGATCGCCGTGTTGATCGCCTCCTGCATGTCGACCCATCCGGGATGCGGCGGCGGCGCCTTCGACGCGCGGAGAACCTCGAGGTAGACGCGCTCCTCGGGGCGCGCGTCGTAGTGCCTCATGACCGCCGCGTCGGTCGCCGCGGGGAGGACGCTCCGCTCCGCCTCGGCGATCGCGAGCGCGCGCGCGCCGTCGACGAGGAAGCGCGCGAGGAGGAGCGCCTCCTCGGCGTGGGCCGACGCGCGCGGGACCGCGAGCATCTCGGCGCCGGCGAACGAGGCCGACGGCGGCGAGTCCACGCGCGGCCTGGGGAGCGGGGCGATCCGCCACCGGAACGCGACGCCCTTCTCGCGCAGCCGCTTGTCGAGCCAGCCTCCCGAAATGGTGAACGCGAGGCGCCCGTCGAGGAACGCCTGGTCGAGCTGGTCTTGCCGCTCGAGGAGCGAGGATGGGACGAGCGAGCGGTAGAACGCGAGCGCCTCGACGCACGCGGGGGACTCGAGGTTCGGCCGCCCGTCCGGCGTGAGCACGTCGCCGCCGTTCGACCAGACGAACGGCAAGAACTTCTTGTAGAGGACGTGGCGCTCGCCCGCGTTCATCCCAAATCCGTAGACGCCACGGTCTGGCGCGTGGGCCGCGCGAGAGGCCGCGAGGAGATCCGCCCACGTCGCAGGCGCGACGGTATCGGCGCCTCCCGCCGCGAGGAGATCCTGGTTCACGAAGAGAACGCGCGTTCCGACGAGCCAGGGGATCGCGTGGACGCGGTCGCCGATGGTGCCGGACTCCCATTGCACGAGGGAGGCGCGCAGGGGCGCGACGTCATCCGTGAGGTCGCGGAGCGCGCCTTCGAACGCGAACTTGGGCACCCACGTCGAGCCGAGCTCCACGAGGTCGGGGGCCGTGTTCGACGCGACGGCGAGGACGATCTTGTCGAGGCCGCTCGCCCAAGTGAGCGTCTCCATCTCGACGCGGATGCCGGGGTGCTCCTTCTCGAACTGCGCGATCATCGGCCCGAGGAGGTCGCGGTTCCAGAACTGCCAGAAACGGATGACGCGCTCCTCGGGCTTTCGCGCGCAGCCGGCGAGAAGTGCAAGCAGCAAGATCGCCGTGATCGTGATCCGTGCGGGCCCGGCGGGTAATGACGCTCGCCATCGCGACGTCGGCCCGGCCATCTCCTCGATCCGTCCAGTCGCCCGGCCAGATCGCGTCATGCTTCCTCCTCACCAAGGGCGCGAGCGACGAAGCCATCCGCGTCAACAAGCAACCGTTCCGCTTCCGCGCGCGCGACTCCCCGTTTCTGCATGACGATCGCGGTCTTCACGTGTCCGCCGGCCGACTCGAGGAGATCGGCGGCGCGCGGGCGGTCGACGCCGGCGACGATCATGAGGGTCCGCACCGAGCGCTCGCGGAGTTTTCGGCTGGTGGCCTTGAGGTCGACCATCATGTTCCGGTAGACCTTGCCGAGACGGATCATCGTCGTCGTCGAGAACAGGTTGAGGACCATCTTCTGCGCGGTGCCGGCCTTGAGCCGCGTCGATCCCATGATCGCCTCGGGCCCGACGACGGGACAGACCGCGACATCCACTTCGATCGGGATCGTGTCGCGCGGCACGCAGGCGATGAGCGCCGTCGTCGCGCCACGCTCCCGCGCGCGGGCGAGCGCCGCGACCACGAACGGCGTCCGACGGCTTGCCGCGAGGCCGATGACGAGATCGCTAGCCGCGACGCGAGCGTCGTCCACCGCGCGGCGCCCGGCCTCCTCGTCGTCCTCGGCGCCCTCGGCGGAGAGTCGGATCGACCGATCGCCCCCCGCGATGATCCCGACGACGAGCGCCGGGTCGGTTCCGAACGTCGGCGGGCATTCGGCCGCGTCGAGCACGCCGAGCCGGCCACTCGTTCCGGCCCCCAGGTAGACGACCCGCCCCCCGGAACGGATGGCCTGAACGCTGTGCTCCACGAGGCGAGCGATCATCGGGATCTCGCCCGCCACCGCCGCGGCGACCAGGGCGTCCTCCGCGTTGAGCTTCCTCAGGATCTCCTCGACGGGGGCACGGTCGATGCGCTCCGTGCGGGGGTTCCGAGACTCGGTGACGAGCGACGCGAGCTCCTCGAAAACGCCGTCGTCGCGGAGGTTGGCGGTCACAGCGCTACCTATACGCGGCCGGACCGAAGCGCGGCAAGGGATTTGGGAACTCGGCCCGATTGACGGCCTGATCGGTGGCTGCGGCCCCCGAGCCAAGTCCCTGCCGGGCCTTCTTGGCGCAGTTCTGTCACTTTGGCACCGAGTCGTTCGCGGACCCCCGTCCGCTCAACGCCGCAACTCACTGATCGTGCAGTCGTTACATCGCTCACGACTCGACGGCACACTCCTCGCGTAATGCAGAACGTCGCCAGTCCAACGACCCGCCGGGACTCGCGCTCGATCAACCCAGGATTTCGGATCTCAAGGAGGCCATTCGGATGAACAAGGTCATCGGCATCGACCTCGGCACCACGAACTCGTGCGTGGCGGTCATGGAGGGCAGCGACGCGACCGTCATCGTCAACTCGGAGGGGTCGCGGACCACGCCGTCGGTCGTCGCCTACGCTAAGGACGGGGAGATGCTGGTCGGCCAGATCGCGAAGCGCCAAGCGGTCACGAATCCCGAGAACACCGTCTCCTCCGTGAAGCGCTTCATGGGCCGCCGATACGAGGAGGTCCAGGAGGAAACGAAGCGCGTCCCCTACAAGGTCCTCCGCGGCGCGAACGGCGACGCGGCCATGCGCCTCTCCGTCGGCGACAAGACGCCGCAGGAGATCTCGGCGAGCGTCCTCCAGAAGATGAAGAAGACGGCGGAGGATTACCTCGGCCACCCCGTCACGCAGGCCGTCATCACGGTCCCCGCCTACTTCAACGACGCGCAGCGGCAGGCGACGAAGGACGCGGGCCGCATCGCGGGCCTCGAGGTCCTGCGCATCATCAACGAGCCGACCGCCGCGGCGCTCGCCTACGGCCTCGACAAGAAGAAGGACGAGAAGATCGCCGTCTACGACTTCGGCGGCGGCACGTTCGACATCTCGATCCTCGAATTGGGCGACGGCGTCTTCGAGGTGAAGTCGACGAACGGCGACACGCACCTCGGCGGGGACGACATCGATCAGCGGGTCATCGACTGGCTGGCGGAGCAGTTCAAGAACGACTACGGAATCGACCTCCGCGCCGACAAGATGGCGCTGCAGCGCCTCAAGGAGGCGGCGGAGAAGGCGAAGATCGAGCTCTCCTCGACGCTCGAGACGCAGATCAACCTCCCGTTCATCACGGCCGACGCGTCCGGCTCGAAGCACCTCAACGTGACGCTCACGCGCTCGAAGTTCGAGCAGCTCATCGAGGACCTCATCGACCGCTCGATCCGCCCGTGCGAAATCGCGCTCCGGGACGCGGGCCTGTCGAAGGGCGACATCGACGAGGTGATCCTCGTTGGCGGGATCACGCGCGTTCCCGCGGTGCAGAAGGCGGTGCGCGAGTTCTTCGGGAAGGAGCCCCACAAGGGGGTGAACCCGGACGAGGTCGTCGCGGTCGGAGCGGCGATCCAGGGGGGCGTCCTCCAGGGCGACGTGAAGGATGTCCTTCTCCTCGACGTGACGCCGCTCTCTCTCGGCATCGAGACGCTCGGCGGCGTCGCGACGAAGCTCATCGAGAAGAACACGACGATCCCCACGCGCAAGAGCCAGGTCTTCTCGACTGCGTCGGACGGCCAGGAGGCCGTCACGATCCACGTGGTGCAGGGCGAGCGCGAGATGGCGTCCGACAACCGGACGCTCGGCCGATTCGATCTCGTCGGGATCCCGCCTGCGCCGCGCGGCATGCCGCAGATCGAGGTCACGTTCGACATCGACGCGAACGGGATCGTGCACGTCTCCGCGAAGGACCGCGGCACGGGCAAGGAGCAGAAGATCCGGATCGAGGCGTCGAGCGGACTGAACGAAGCCGAGATCCAGCGGATGATCAAGGACGCCGAGGCGCACGCCGACGAGGACCGCCGCAAGCATGAGGAGATCGAGGCGATAAACGCTGGCGACGCGATGGCGTATTCCGCCGAGAAGGCGATCAAGGAGAACGGCGAGAAGGTCTCCGCGGAGGTCCGGGAGCGGGTCGAGAAGGCGACCGCGTCGCTGCGCGAGGCCCTGAAGTCGCGGACCGTGTCGCAGGTGCGGTCCGGCACCGAGCAGGTGCGGGACGCGCTCATGAAGTTCGGCGAGGAGATCTACAGGAAAACGGGCGGCGAGGCCGCCGGCGCTCAGGGCGCCGAGGGCGCCGGCGGGAGCGCGGGACCAGGCGCGTCGGGCGGCGCGTCGGCTGGCGGCACCCCCGGCGGCCAGAAGGTCGAGGACGCCGAGTTCGAGGTCATGGACGACAAGTAGAGAGACGGATTCCACTCATCCTCACACACAACTCGATCACCGCGCTCGGGTCGGGGGGGCTATTGGAGATGGCCCCGCGATCGGGCGCTCGATTCACCTACAATGGGGCGGACCCCTCGCGGGGTCTCCGCCGGGAAAGGAGTGTCGCGCAGTGAGCACCAAGACACAGGTCACGATCAAGCCGCTCCAGGATCGCATTCTCGTGAGGCGGCTCGAGCCGGAAGAGAAGACGAAGGGCGGCATCATCCTCCCCGACACCGCCAAGGAGAAGCCTCAGGAGGGCAAGGTGGTGGCCGTCGGCCCCGGCAAGATCGACGACTCGGGAAAGAAGATCGAGGTCTCCGTCCGGGTGGGCGACCGGATCCTCTTCGGCCCGTACGCCGGCAACGAAGTCCGCATCCAAGCCGAGGAGTACCTCATCATGAAGGTCGATGAGGTCTTCGGCGTCATCGAGTAGCACCAGGACGATCGTCCATTCCATCGCCCGGGCGCCAGCGTCCGGGATTCAGAGGAGGAATCGAGAAACATGGCTGCGAAACAGATCATCTTCGATGACGAGGCCCGCAGGAAGGTCCTCTCGGGCATCGAGAAGCTCGCCAAGGCGGTGAAGGCGACGCTCGGCCCGCGGGGACGGAACGTGGTCCTCGACAAGAAGTTCGGCGCGCCGGTGATCACGAAGGACGGCGTCACCGTCGCCAAGGAGATCGAGCTCGAGGATCCGTACGAGAACATGGGGGCGCAGATGGTGAAGGAGGTCGCTTCCAAGACCTCCGACGTCGCCGGTGATGGAACCACCACGGCGACGCTCCTCGCGGAGGCGATCTACCGCGAGGGTCTCAAGAACGTCACGTCGGGTGCAAATCCCATGTCCCTCAAGCGGGGCATCGAGAAGGCGGTCGATCGAGTCGTCAAGAACCTCGAGACCCAGAGCAAGAAGATCAAGTTGGACGACCCCACGGAGATCCTCCAGGTCGCGAGCATCTCGGCGAACGGCGACCCGGAGATCGGTGAGAAGATCTCCGCGGCGTTCGGGAAGGTCGGGAAGGACGGCACGATCACGGTCGAGGAGGCGAAGTCGATCGACACCACGCTCGACGTCGTCGAGGGGATGCAGTTCGACCGCGGGTATCTCTCCCCGTACTTCGTCACCGACGCCGAGGCGATGGAGTGCGTGCTCGAGGACGCCTACGTCCTGATCCACGAGAAGAAGCTGTCGAGCCTCAAGGACCTTCTTCCGCTCCTCGAGAAGGTCGCGAAGACGGGGCGGCCGCTCCTCGTGATCGCGGAGGACGTCGAAGGCGAGGCGCTCGCGACGCTCGTGGTGAACAAGATCCGCGGGACGTTCCTCTGCTGCGCGGTGAAGGCGCCGGGCTTCGGCGACCGCCGCAAGGCGATGCTCGAGGACCTCGCGGTCCTCACGGGCGGCAAGGCGATCACCGAGGACCTCGGGATCAAGCTCGAGTCGGTGGAGCTCTCCGACCTCGGACGCGCGAAGCGGGTCACGGCGGACAAGGAGAACACGACGGTCATCGAGGGGGCGGGCAAGAAGACGGAGATCCAGGCCCGCGTCGCGCAGCTCCGTCGCCAGATCGAGGACACGACCTCGGATTACGACCGTGAGAAACTACAAGAACGGCTCGCGAAGCTCGCCGGCGGCGTGGCGGTCATCAAGGTCGGCGCGGCCACCGAAATCGAGATGAAGGAGAAGAAGGCCCGCGTCGAGGACGCGCTCCACGCGACGCGCGCGGCGGTCGAGGAAGGGATCGTGGCCGGCGGCGGGGTCGCGCTGCTGCGGGCGGGCGAGGCGCTGAAGACCATGAAGCTCGAGGACGCGGACGAGCAGATCGGGGCGGAGATCATCAAGCGCTCCCTCCAGGAGCCGATGCGGATGCTCGCGCAGAACGCCGGCGTCGAGGGCTCGATCGTCGTCCAGAAGGTGCTCGCGGAGAAGGGCTCGTTCGGCTACAACGTGGCCTCCGACACGTACGAGGACATGTTCAAGGCCGGGATCCTCGATCCGACCAAGGTGACGCGGACGGCACTCCAGAACGCGGCGTCGATCGCGGCACTCCTCCTCACGACGGAGGCGCTCATCACCGAGATCCCGGAGAAGGAGAAGGCTCCGGCGGCGCCGGGCGGCGGGTACGGCGGCGAGTACTAGGCCGACTCGATCGACCGATCGTTGCACGAAGGGCGCGGGCTCAACCCCGCGCCCTTTTCCTATCCTCGCCCGGAGGTCGGGAGGCGCGCGGGCGCCGGAATTCCGTCGACACGCGCGGCCCGCGATGCTAACGTCTCGCGGTTCGAGCCCGCGCGTGTCGCGGGATCCTCGAGGGGCAGAAGCGTGATCCGATCCATGCTCGGAAAGAGAGTCGCCTGCATCGCCGTCGTGGTCTCTCTCGCGACGGTCGCGGCCACGGCGATTGCTCAGGCGCCCGTCCTCACCCTCTCCCGCGCGATTGCTTTCCCGAATCCCTTCGACCCCACGATCGACGGCCCCGTGACGATCCAGTGGGACCAGTCGCGGGACGCGACCGACGTCACGATCGAGGTCTACGACTTCGCCGGGGACCAGGTCGCGCGGCTCGCCGTCGGCCCGATGACGGCCCTCGCGGCGCGCGTCACGGGCGCGCTCTGGCACGGGCGCGACGAGGACGGTGTCTTCGTCGCGGACGGCGGCTACCTCGCTCACATCGTCGCGCAGGACGCCGGCGGAGCCGCGTCGACGAACGTGAAGATCGCGGTCCTGCGCCGGTAGGCGGATCGATGCGCGCCGCCACCCGCGTTCCGCCGCCGCGCCGGCTCGCGCCGCCGCGCCGTCACACGCTCCCGCTCGCGCTCCTCATCACGCTAATCGCCGGGGCCGCCCGCGCCGAGGACCCCTTCGGCGAGTCGTACCTGCGCGTCGGCGTCGGCGCCCGCGCCCTCGGCATGGGCGGCGCGTTCGTCGCCGTCGCGGACGACGCGACCGCGGGCTACTGGAACCCCGCCGGCATCTCGCGCGTGAGCGACGTCTCGATCGCGTTCATGGCGACCGGCGGCTACGCGTTCGAGCGCGAGCACGTCTACGCCGGCGGCGTGAAGACGCTCGCCGATCTCTCCGTCGGGCTCGGCTGGGTGCACATGGGCTGGGAGGGCTTCGAGCGCCGCGTCGACGGGACCGAGACGTCGCCCGAGTCGTTCGACGTGAGCGGCGACGCGATCCTCGTGTCGGTCGCGAGGCGCTACGGCCTGTTCGCGGTCGGCGCGACGGGCAAGATCCTCGAGCGCACGATCGCGAAGCAGTCGGAGACCGGCGCGGGGCTCGACGCCGGGGCGATGGTCCATCTCGGCGCCCTCGCGACGCTCGGGTTCGCGCTGCAGGACATCTTCTCGGACGTTGGGGCGACGGATGTCCCGATCGGCTTCCGCGGCGGCCTCGCGGTGACCCCGTTCGGCGGCCTCACCTTCGCCACCGACGTCGAGCGCGCCGAGGACGAGAAGGACTGGTTCTGGCACATCGGCGGCGAGATGGTGTTCGAGTCCCAGTCCGGGCACCACCTCGCCGTGCGCGCGGGCGGCGACCACATCGGGCGCGCGAACGGCAACGGGGCCGTGTCGGCCGGGCTCGGCATCCGCTTCCCCGGTCCCGCGGGCGTGGGCCTCGACTACGCGTTCGTCGAGGAGCGCCAAGAGTTCCTCGGCGAGACGCATCGCTTCTCGGTGAGCCTCGCTCTCGGCGGCGAGGAGAGCGACCGCGACGGTGACGGGATGCCCGACTTCGAGGACCAGTGCCCCGACACGCCGGAGGACTACGACGGGCTCGAGGACGAGGACGGCTGCCCGGATCCGGACAACGACGGGGACGGCGTCGCGGACCTCGACGACGTCTGCCCCGACCAGCCCGAGGACTTCGACGGCGTCGAGGATGACGACGGCTGCCCGGAGGAGAACGATCGGGACGGGGATGGAATTGCCGACGAGGTGGACGCGTGCCCCGACGAGCCGGAAGACTTCGACGGCTTCGAAGACACGGACGGCTGTCCCGACATCGACAACGACGGCGACGGGATCGCCGACGACCTCGACGCGTGCCCGAGCCAGCCGGAGACGAAGAACGGGTTCCAGGACGAGGATGGGTGCCCGGACCTCGCTCAGCGCTCGGTCCTCAGGGGCGTCCACTTCGCGTCCGGGCAGGCCGACCTCTTGCCGGGCTCGTCGGCCCCCCTCGACGAGGTCGCCGCGGTCCTCATCGCGGATCCGACGATCCGCGTCGAGATCCAGGGCCACACCGACAACCGGGCCTCGGCGGAGTCCAACCTCGCGCTCTCGCAACGGCGGGCGGACGCCGTGATGGGCTACCTGATCGAGAAGGGAGTCGATCCCGCACAGTTGGCGGCGAAGGGGTACGGCGAGTCGTCGCCCGTCGCCGACAACGCGACGGAATCGGGCCGGCTAGAGAACCGGCGGGTCGAGTTGGTGCGGACGGACAAGAAGTAGAGAAGTCTGCCGAGACCGGCCGCTCTCCCGCGGGTCTCCGCTTACTTCGAGAGAACCTCGAGCACGACCATCCTGTCGCCTCCGTCGCGACCGTTCGAATGGATCATACGGAGGCCGAGGCGATCGAGCGCGTCGGCGTCCTCGCGGAACGCAGCCTCGAGCCCAGGTCGCAAGGAGTAGCGCAGGCGTCCGTCGAGGACGAGGTATCGAATCCCCTTCTTCCGCGCGTACGAGACGATCGCGTCGGCCGGCGCGGCCGGCATGAACGTGTACTCGGGGAGGCCGGCATAGTAGGAGACATACGTGCCGGAGCTCGCCAGCATGCGTCCGCTCGGCAGGTTCTCGCCGATCCACCGCCCGACCTCTCTGTACTCCATCGGCACCTCGCGCCCTTCCCGGATCGGCCGATGCACCGCCCACGGCAGCGGGATCGCGATGAGAAGCGCTGCCATCAGGATGGCACGTCGGCTGATTCTCCGATCTGGCTGCACTGGCTCAGTGGCGGGCACGTTTCCCGCCATGAGGCGGATCGCACCGCCGGTTCCAAGGATCACACAGTATGGGGTCGCCGAAGCGAGGTAACGTAGGTGTGGGGCAACGCAGGCCGCCATTGCGAGTGGCGCCACAGCCATGAAGGCGATGCCAGCGAGGGCCACCCGATCGCGTTTGCAGCGGCTGACCAGGAACGCCAATGGAGCCAATAAAAGGGGGATTGGTGAGGCAAGAGCCCGCAGCAAATTCCCGGCGACGTCCGGCCAGATCCGCAACGCTCGCCGTGCGACGGCGATGAGACCCGCTAGAGTCAATCTCCGCCCCGGCTCATCGATCGCTCTCTCGCCATCAGGCGTGAGGGCATACACGACGCGCTCTAAGTCTTCGGGATCCTCGAAGACGCCGCGTGCCGCCAGCGAGACGTTGACCGTTCCCTTGAACAGATAGCCGCCCGACCAGCCGACGGCCGCCATGGCGCCAAGCGCCAGGCCCCCGGCGATCAGGAGACCCGCGAGCAGCGCCACGACGCGTCGACCACGGCCGCGTGAGCCTGAGAGAGCGAAGACGAATACCACGGGGATGACGTACAACAGTTCCGGGCGCACGAGAATGGCGAATGCGGCGCTCGCCCCCCCCCCCCCCCCCAATTCCCCCCCGGCCCTGCCCGCCCCTCGCCCCGGGGCC
>Ga0247727_10000888_pt1 | contig 72619 bp, 68 predicted proteins | sample WisWelCaveWW1625_FD_202498 | JGI IMG/M metagenome (GOLD analysis project Ga0247727, IMG submission 202498) | Biofilm microbial communities from Wishing Well Cave, Virginia, United States - WW16-25 | ecosystem: Environmental > Aquatic > Deep subsurface > Groundwater > Cave microbial mat | place... | reverse complement strand
AAAGGGGGAGTGCAGAGGGGCGCAGCCCTTCTGCCGGGGGTCTGGGGGTGTCCCCCAGATTCAACAAACTTCTCAGGGCGGGTGGGTGGGAAGAAGGGCATATCGTTTTCAGCACCCTGCTAGAGCCGTCGGTGGCCTGATCGACTGCTAGGCTCCTGTCGCTGCTCAGTCGCTCGGCAGCTGGGCGATGTACTCCACATCCGCGTCACGCGGCGACCAAAGCAGCGCCGCGTTCGACTCGTTCTCGCGCAGGTACGAGGCGAAGAGGCGGACGAAGAGTCCCGGCGTGAGCGAGCTGGGCGACGTGCCGCCCTCCGGCCCGCGCAGGCGCAGGCGGGGCAGCGTGCGCTGCACGTCGTCGGCCACCCACTCGCCCGGGTTGCCCTCGATCGCCTGGAGGCGGTCGGCGAACGGCTGCAGGTCGATGCGCGGGGGCGGCCGGCGGCTCTGCAGCTCCACCCACGATTCGTAGCGATAACGCGCCTGATAACGGTCGTCGCCAATGACGAGCGCGACGCGAGAGCAGGCGGTCTGCTCGTAAAGCGCTATGTCGTGCACGGGCTGCGGCAGCTCGAAAACGGCGAGGTCGAGCTCCGGCGTCTCCTGCACCGTCGCTTCGCCGCGGGCGAAGAGCGCCCGGCCGGCCTCCACCTTGCCGAACTCGTCCCGCCAGTACTCCTCGAAACGGTCGACGTCATCGAGCAGGGCGCGCACCAGCGGCAGCGTCTCGCGGTACAGATACGCCGTGCGATCGAGGTAGTCGCGCTGGCCGGCGAGGCCCCGGCGGACCGGCGAGGGCAGCGACTCGAGGCCGTAGAGCGCGCAGGTGACCTTCGTCGCCCGCTCTCCCGACCAGCGGTCGAAGTCGCCGCACTCCCCGACCGCGACGAGCAGCTCGGCCCGCGCGAGCGCCGCCTCCGGCTCCAGCATCGCCCAGACCGACATCAAGCCGTCGACGTCGTAGTGGTTGTTGGAGACGGCCTCGGCGTCCGCGCGGTACTCGTCGCGGCGGGGCGAGCGGAGGTAGTTCAGCACGATCTCGGTACTACTGTCGGCCCTCAGCTCCGGCGGCGTGCGGTTGCGCGGCCAGTGGCTCAGCACCAGCACCGTCGCCTCGTTGCCGCGCCCGTCGACGACGACGTTAGGGACGCCTTCCAGCTCAGGACCGAAGGGGACGTAGCGCATGGGGCCCTCGGCAGCGCCCCTATTGTAGCGCCCGGCGAGGCGGCTGCCGTGGGGAACTGGCGCGAGGTAAGGGAGCTCCCGAATGCACAGACGTGCCTGCCCGTGACGATCATTCGTTAGCACGTCAACGGAGGGACGGCAGGCATGGCAGATGCGCACGGGTTGCCTCCCGTCAGCAAGATCCTGGTTCCGGTCGATCAGTCGCCGCGCGATGGCGTCGTTCTGCCGTACTGCGTCCGGCTGGCGCAGCCCTTGAGCGCGACGTTGGCCATCCTCAGCGTCGTTTCCCTCACGAAGACGTTTTTCCCGAACGCCATCCGGCTGGCCGAAGCGTACCTGACCGCCACCGAGCTGGGCCTGCGAGAGCAGGGCGTCGCCACGCAGACCATCGTCCGGCGGGGTGACCCGTCGTCCGTCATCGTAGCGCTCGCCGATGAGGTCGGGGCGGACCTGATCGTCATGGCCACGCGGGGACGGCGCGGCGTGGACAAGCTGTTCATGGGCAGCGTGGCCGATGCCGTGCTAACAGCCTCGCAGCGGCCCGTCCTGCTGCTCAATGAAAACGCCAAGCTTGTCCAGTCGAGCGAGGAGACGCGCTTAGAGTCGGCCTACGTTGCGACGGTCGTCTGGAACAAGCGGGCGCGCGGCCTCCTCACGGAGGAGGAGGCGACTCGAGATCTGGAGCGCCTGGCGATCGCGGGCCTCGATCGGGGCGTCCTCTTCGCAACCTACGTGGCCCAGGACGAGGGCCAGTCGCCGCTGCCCTGGCTCGACATCGACTTCCAGGTGAGCACCCTGCGCCGCTTCCTGCCCGCCGAAGCCAGCGCGGTCGAAGCGGTTGGAGACAGGGCGTTCGCCAACGACGAGACGCGCGCGGCGTAACCTCACGGGGGCAGCGAGTCGCGCGGCACATTGCGGGGAAACCCCGATTTCGCTGGCAGCGAATCCTGTAGATAACTCGATCAGGGTACCTGCATGTTCAAACGGGCGGCAAAGCAAGAGGTTGCCCCGATCGGGCTCGGCGGCGGCGGTCCCGGTGGGGCAGCCGTCCTCCAGGATGAGCTGGGACTGTCTCAGCTCTGGTATCTGGAGCTGCGTCTGTCGCAGGAGCTGGCCCGCTCGGCGCGCACCGGTGCCGTCTTCTCACTGGTGGCCTGGCGGCGGCAGCTCCTACCGGGCGAGAGCGAAGACCCCGAGCTGATCTGCCGCGCCGCGGCGTTCATCGCCGGCAGCCTGCGCTCCTACGACATCGCCGCGCGCCTCGACGTCCACCGCTTCGCCGCCATCCTCCTCGACGCCAACGCGGCCGACGCCAGCACGGTGGCGCACCGGATCCGGGGCGATCTGCAGATCCGGCTGGCCGGCGCCGGCCGGTGGCAGGCCGGCGTGGCCACGTTTCAGCGCGACGGCGTGGATGGCGAATCGCTAATCCAGGCTGCCCTCCGCCGGCTGAGGGAGGACGCCATCGGTTCGCCTGTCACGGCGCACGCCGCTTAACGTCCCCCACCGCCCGCGGAGAGGCCGCCTTCTCGCCGAACCTGCGCAAACCTCGCTTGCCCCGGTTCGCCCGCGCGCCTATCATGCATTTGCGAACTCCGTCACGAATCGAGCAGGTGCCACATGCCTTTCGAGTCGCTCCTCCCGCGCAACCGAGATCGCGACCGCGAGCGCTACGGCGAGCGCGTGCCGCCCGGCCAGCGCGTCACCGACGGCTGGCCGGTGCTCACCTACGGCAACGCGCCGCGCGTCGATCAGAAGGATTGGCGCTTCGGCGTCACCGGCCTAGTCGAAGAGGACGTCTCGTTCACCTGGGACGAGTTCCTGGCGCTGCCGCAGGTCACCATCGTCTCGGACATCCACTGCGTCACCCACTGGAGCAAGTTCGACAACGAGTGGCGCGGCGTGGCCTTCAGCGAGCTGCTGAAGCGCGTCCGCCCGAAGCCAGAGGCACGCTTCGCCATGGCGCACTGCTACGGCGGCTACACGACGAACGTCCCGCTGGCTGACCTCCAGGGCGACGACGTCCTCCTCGCCCACGCGCACAACGGCCAGCCGCTGGCGCCGGAGCACGGCGGACCGTTGCGCCTGGTGGTGCCGCGCCTCTACTTCTGGAAGAGCGCCAAATGGGCGCGCGGCCTGGTCTTCATGGCCGAAGACCGCCCCGGCTTCTGGGAAATGTACGGCTACCACCTCCGCGGCGATCCATGGCAGGAGGAGCGCTACTCCTGATGGTCACCGCCTCCCTCCCGGTCCGCATCGACGACCCGGTGAACGCCACGATCCTCGCGGTGTCGGAGGACCAGCTCGAGGGCTTCCAGCGCGACCCGCTGGGCGAGATCGCGCGGCGCTGCGGCGTCGAGCTCGCCGTCGTCGTCGAGCGCGTGCGGGCGATGCTGGAGGCGGGGACGATCCGTCGCGTCCGCCAGACGCTCCTCTCGACGAACCTGGCGCAGGGGGCGCTGGTGGCCTGGCAGGTACCCCAGGAGCGCCTGAACGACGCCTTCGACTTCATGTTCCAGCGCGACCCCTTCAGCGGCCACGTCGTCATCCGCAGCACCGACGGCGAGACGCCCGGGTCCGACTACAAGCTCTGGACGACGCTCAAGGTGCCGCAGGGCTACTCGATCGATCAGCACTGCGCGTACCTCGCCCGGCAGACCGGCGCGGAACGCTATCGCCTCATGCCGGCGAAATGCCTCTTCGTGCTGGGCGTCGGCCACGTGCGGAGGCGCGGCATGGAGCCGGGCAGCCGCTCGGACGCGCCGGCGGAGGTCACGACGGTGCAGCTCGTCGAGCTGAACGAACTGGAGTGGCGCGTCCTCACCGCCCTCAAGCGCGAGTTCGCCCCCGACGAGCTCACGCCCGACCTGTGGCCGGCGCGCGCCGGAGAAGCCGGCGTCCCGCTCGAGGCGTTCTACGAAGTGGCGGAGGCGCTCCAAGGTCGGGGCGTCATCGGCCGCTTCTCGACGTTCCTGGAGCACGTCAAGCCGGTCGCTGGTGGCCAGCGGGTGACGCGCTACAATGCCCTCTTCCACTGGGCGGTGCCGTTCGGCCGCGAGATCGAGGCCGGGCGCGAGGTGGGCCGCCACCACATCCTGACGCACTGCTACTGGCGCGAGGCGGGCCCGGAGTTCCGCAACGTGAACGTGATGGGCGTGGCCCACGGCACCGACAAGGAGCTGCTCCTGGCGCACAAGGCCACCATCGACGCGCACCTGGCCTCGGCTGGGCTGCCCGTGAGCTACACCAACGTCTTCTGGGGCGGCCGGAGCGAGATCAAGCCCTCGGAGATCTCACCGATCGTCTACCACCAGTGGTGCGTAGGCGTCGGCCTCGAACCCGACGCGATGCAGGGGTAACGCCCTCCAAACCTCGACCCCTCGACCCTCGACCCACGACCCCCTCGCCCTGCTATGATCGAATCGGAGCATGACGTACGCGCTGCTGATCACGATCGCCGCCGCGCTCGCGCTCGTCGCGCTCGTGGGAGGCGGGGCGCTGCTGGCGCGTCGCGCGGCCGGGACGGCTTCGCGCGGCGAGGCGCCGTTCGGCTCGTGGCGCTGGTACCCCAGCCCGCTGGGCCTGGCGCTGCTGGTGCTGCTGCCGCTGGCCGGCCTGCTGTTGTGGCGGGCGTTCCCAGTGTTCCTCTTCCTCCCTGTCGTCCTGCCCTTCTTCTGGCGCTGGCGGGGCCGCGCCTTCGGCCGCGGCTCGAGGGGCCACGAACGCCACGATGGGCGCGGCGGCCGGCCGGATGAGGAGTGACAGCCCTTCGCCCCGGTATGACGCGTGGGATCAGCCTTGGGGCTCCGTCGTCCAGCCAATACGGCGTCGACGACGGCTATGCTAAGATGCGCTCGGCCCAAGGACCTCGGTCGTAAACGCAAGGAGGCCTGCCATGGCGAAGCGGCTCATCGTCTGCTCCGACGGCACTTGGGGCACGCTCGAAGGTCCGGGAGGCAGTATCTTCGCGCAGAGCAACGTCGCGAAGATCGCCCTGGCCATCCGTCCTCGCGGCCAGGACGATACGCCACAGATCGTGTTCTACGATCCCGGCGTCGGCACGGGCAACCTGCTCGACAAGTTCAGCGGCGGCATCTTCGGCGTTGGGCTGTCGGAGAACGTCAAGGACGCCTATCGGTTCCTCATGCACAACTACGAGGGGGGCGACGAGGTCTACTTCTTCGGCTTCAGTCGCGGCGCCTACACCGTCCGTAGTGTCGCCGGCTTGATTCGCAAATGCGGCCTGCTGCACAAGCAGCACGCCCGTCTCCTCGACTGCGCCTACGACCTCTACCGCAAACGAGACGGGCCGAAGCCAGACACGCCCGAAGCGATCGGGTTCCGCGGTCTCTACTCGCGCGACATCGAGCACATCAAGTTCGTAGGCGTGTGGGACACCGTGGGCGCCCTGGGCATTCCCATCGACCTACCGTTCCGCGTGTTCAGCAAGGGCCTCTATGAATTCCACGACGTGACGCCGACTCGCAGGATCGAGTATGCCTACCAGGCGCTCGCCATCGATGAGAAGCGGGGGCCGTTCGAGCCGACGCTCTGGGAGCAGAGCCCTGAGGCCGAGGCAGTGGGGCAGGTATTGGAACAGGCTTGGTTCGCTGGCGAGCACATGGACGTCGGCGGCGGGTGGCAAGCGGCCGGGCTGTCGGACTTCGCGCTGCGGTGGATGGTGGAGAAGGCGAGCGCCACCGGGCTGGCCTTCGAGGACGAAGCCGTCAGCGCCATGTGTCCCGACGAGTTCGCCACCGAGCACGATTCGTTCATCCCGCCGTTCAGCTTCCTGCCGCCGTATGTCCGCCCTATCGGCAAGGGCTACCAGGCCAACGAGGCGGTGCATCCGGCGGTGCTGGAGCGCTACCGCCGGAACCCCTGCTACCGGCCAGCGAACCTCGTCAGCTACCTGCTCAGGCACCCCGCTAGCGGCGGCCGGCGACGCCGCGGTACTCGATGACGCGGCGCGGGCGCAGGCGGATCGTGATCGAGTCGCCGGTTGTCGTTCGGGCGAGGTAGGCCTCGGCCAGCTCGTCGCCCAGGTAGCGGACGGCCATGCGGCGCCGCTCATCGTCCGTGAGCGGCAGGCCGATCTCGGCGCGGCCGGAGGCCATCGCCGCGTAGTACGGCAGCGTCCGCTTCTCCATGACGAGAGTCACCTCCGGGTTGCCCTCGACGTTGCGGTGCTTCTGGGAGCCGCGTCCGGTGCTGACGATCAGGACGCCGTCCTCGTACAGGTACCAGACGGGCACGGCGTGGGGCCGGCCGCGCGAGCCGACGGTCGCCAGCACGGCCACGTTGGGCTGGGCGACGAAGTCATCGAGGGTGGGGTCATCGGGCATGTGATCGCTCCTTCTCATGTGAATTCGGGGGAACCGAGCCGCGCGGTGTGGGGGCGTTCAAAATGAACGCCCCCACAAGGGCCTGCCTATTGTGGCGGCATCGGTCAAAAGAGATGCTTCGCTGGCGCTCAGCATGACCGTTGGGAGGCCCGATCTGCCGAGCGCCACCCTTCATACTGCTCAGGTTGCATGAGCATTAGCAGGTCGCCAACAAAACGAAACGCCCTTCTTCCACCCACCCGCCCTGAGAAGTTTTGTTGAATCTGGGGGACACCCCCAGACCCCCGGCAGAAGGGCTGCGCCCCTCTGCATTCCCCCTTGTCTTCAGCACCCCTGTTAGTACCCCCGCACCGGGTCGGCGAGGTTCATCAGCGGCTCGCCGGCCAGGTAGCGCCGCAGGTTCTCGCAGAAGATGCCGACGGCGCGCTGGTTGTAAATCTCCGTGCCGCCGGAGATGTGCGGGCTGATGATCACGTTCTCCAGACTCCAGAGCTCGCTCTCCGGCGGCAGCGGCTCCTGCTCGAATACGTCCAGGCCGGCGCCGGCGATCCAGCCCTCCCGCAGAGCCAGGACGAGCGCCTGCTCGTCGACGACGGCGCCGCGGGCGATGTTGACGAGCACGGCGGTCGACTTCATCGCCCGCAGCTCCGCCTCGCCGATCAGGTGGCGGGTTTCGGCCGTGAGTGGCACGGCGAGGACGACGAAATCGCTTTCCGCGAGCAGCGCCGGCAGGGCGGACGGCGGGAGCAGCTCGTCGGCGACACCATCGTCGTCCGCGCGCTGGGCGACAGAGCGTCGGATCGCGAGGACCCGGCAGCCGAAGGCCTTCGCCAGCCGCGCCACCTCCGCGCCGATGTGCCCCATGCCGACGACGCCGACGGTCTTGCCGTAGAGCTCCTGGGGCATGTAGCGCACCCACTCGCGGCGCTCCTGAGCGCGGACGAATCGATTTGCGCCCTTGCTGAACATGAGCATGAGGCACAGCACGTACTCGCCGATGGGGGTGGCGTGGAGGCCGCTGGCGCTGGTGACCAGCAGGTCGCTCTCCAGCAGGCCGCTGCGGGCGGCGCGGTCGAGGCCGACGCTGGTGAGCTGGAGCCAGCGCAGGCGCGGCGCGGCGTCGCGCAGCGCCTCGCGCGTGGGGTACAGCTCGTTGAGCCCGGGCCCCCAGAAGCCGAAGAGCACCTCGGCTTCGCCGATCGCCTCCTCCAGCTCGCGGCGGGCGGTCTGCGCCTCGAGCTCGCTCGGGTAGCGCGCCTGGCCGCGAAAGAGCTGCCGCGCCTCCTGGCCGAGCGCGCGGACGTCCAGGCGCGGATCGACGGCCTCGATCCGGGCGACGAGGTCCGGCTCCAGCGCGAAGGTCAGGAGCACACGGAGGCGGCGGTCACCCTCCTGTCCTGCCATCTCCTCCCTCAGTGCAACGGACGTTAGACTCGACATACGCGCGCCGTTCCTCGCCCCTCACCTGCAGGCCTCAATCCCCGGCAAGGGGTACGAAGGGCCAAGTTCGCATGCGGTGGCAACGGAGTAGATGTAGAGTGTGGGCCAGGCGGCAGCGCACAAGAAGCACGCGGCGCCGAGGACAGCCGCCACCAGCGCCAGACGAAGTACGCGCGCGGCCAGAATACATAGCGAAAGACTTGCGAGGAGCTGCGCGACATAGAACGCCCAGAACGTGATCTTGTACGCTGCGGTAACGTCCTCGAACTGGCCATACACTGGCCCGCGGAAGATGGCCCCGACGCCCAGGTACGGCACGGCTGCCACGATGAACGCCAAGAGGAACGCGCCCACGATCGGCAGCCGCCCTGGTCGAATTTGCGTTTTCGCCGTCACCATCAGCCGTTTACCCAAGACGCGGTACCGCCGACAATCAACCAGCAACTAGCGCCCAACACCCAGGCGTTCGCCCAGCCAGCGGGGGAGGCCAGCGGCTTCCATCGCCTGCTGCGTGGCGGCGATATCGTACTCGACACGGTGGAAAGCGGCGGCGCGTGCGTCGCTGTCATACAGGAGGTACGAGGCGCGAGGGTCGCCGTCGCGGGGCTGGCCGGCGCTGCCCGGGTTGAGGATGAGGCGCGCCTCGCCCAGCTCGACGCGCTCGCCGTCGGCGGCCGGGCGGAACATGGGCGGGCTGCCCTCGCCTTCGCTGCAGACGAAGGGCAGGTGGGAGTGGCCGACCAGCCCGTACGGCGTGCGCTGCAGCTCGAAGTGGGCCAGGGCCTGCTCGCCGGAGAGCAGGTACTCCCACTCTGGCCAGCGCAGGCTGCCGTGCACCAGTGTGAAGTCGCCCTCGCAAGCGGTGAGGGGCAGGGCTTCCAGATAGGCGCGAGCGGCGTCCGAGAGCTGCTCGCCCGTCCAGTGGGCGGCGGTGGCCGCGGCGTCGTTGAACTCAGCGGTGCCCAGCCGGCCGCAGGCGGCCAGGTCGTGGTTGCCGGCGACGGCCCGGTGCTCGCGCTGTCGCAGCAGCTCGACCGTCTCGTTCGGGTGGGGGCCGTAGCCGACGATGTCGCCGAGGCACCAGACGGCGTCCATCGGGCCCGACGCCTCGGCGTGGCGGAGGACAGCCTCGAAGGCGGGGAGGTTCGAGTGGACGTCGGCGACAATGGCGGCGCGCATGGCAGTCTGGGCGGATTCTAGCACACGGGCGCTTCGTTATAATCGACGGGTGAAGGTCTCCGATCTGGGTGAATTCGGGCTGATCGAACGGCTGGCCGCGCGCCTCGGGGCGTCGAGAGCGCCCGCCAGCGATCGTCTCGTCCTCGGCATCGGCGACGACGCCGCGGTCTGGCGGAGCGACGCCGGCGCCGCGATCGCCACGACGGACACGCTGGTCGCGGGCGTCCACTTTCTGCCGGAGACCTGTCGCTGGCGCGACGCCGGCTGGAAGGCGCTGGCCGTGAACCTGAGCGACGTCGCGGCGATGGGCGGGACGCCAGAGTTCGCGCTCGTCACCCTCGGGCTGCCGGCGGACGCCGTTGTGGAGCAGATCGACGAGCTGTATGCGGGCCTGGCGGAAGCTGCGGAGACGTACGGCGTGACGATCGCCGGCGGCGACATCGTGCGGGCGGCGGTGTTCTTCGTCACCGTCGCCCTCTTTGGCCGCGCCGAAGTCGACTCGAACGGCGAGCCACTGGTGCTGCGGCGCGACGCGGCCCGCGCGGGCGACGTCATCGCCGCCACGGGGGCGCTGGGCGGCGCGGCGGGCGGCCTTCGCCTGCCACGAGGCGGCGGCGGCGACAGCGAAGTCGCGCGCCGGCTCGTCGAACGACAGGCGCGGCCCCGACCGCGCGTCGAAGCCGGGCGGGCGGCGATCGCGGCGGGCCTCCGCTGCGCCATCGACGTGAGCGACGGGCTCCTGCAGGACCTGGGTCACATCTGCCGGGCGAGCGGCCTGGGCGCCGCCGTCCGCAGCGAGTCGTTGCCCATCGAGCCCGGCCTGCCCGAGACGCTCGGGGCCGGCGAGGCGCTGCGGCTAGCGGCGACCGGCGGCGAGGACTACGAGCTGCTCCTCACCGGCGGGAGGGACCAGATCGAGGAGCTGACGCGGCGCATCAATGCGCCGCTGACGGCCATCGGCGAGATGACGCCGGGCGAACCACGCGCGCGGCTGGTCGACGCGTCGGGCAGCGAGATCGCGTTCGACGAGCCGGGCTGGGACCACCTGCGTTCGGGCGAGAGGTCCTAGCGTGGAGTGCCTGGTCCTGCACAGCGGAGGCCCCGGTGAGACGCGACGCATCGGCGCGCGACTGGGTCGGCTGCTGGAGGCGGGCGATGCGCTGCTGCTCCAGGGCGAGCTGGGCAGCGGCAAGACGGTGCTGGCGCAGGGCCTGGGCGAGGGGCTGGCGGTGAGGGAGCCGGTGAAGAGCTCCTCCTTCGTGCTGCTGAACGAATACCACGGCCGCCTCACGCTCTACCACGCCGACCTGTATCGCCTGAACGACCCGTCGGAGGTGTACGACCTGGCGCTGGAGGAGGTCGCGGCGCCGGGCGTGCTCGCGGTCGAGTGGCCCGAGCGGGCGTGGGAGGAGCTGCCACGAGAGCACCTGCTGGTGCGCATCGAGGAGGAGGAGTCGGCGAAGGGGCGGCGGCTCACGCTCGTGTCGCGCGGCGCTCGCTACGAGGCGCTGGTGGCGCGGCTGGGGCAGCGCCGATGAGTGAGCCGCTCGAGCTGTCGCTGGACACGGCGTCGGACGTGGCGTCCGTCGCCCTGACGAGCGAGGGGCGACTGCTGGCGGAGCAGACGTGGCAGTGCGGCCGCGACCACAATCGACAGCTCCTCCCCGCGGTCGACGCCCTGCTCGTTCGCCAGAACGAGACCAAGGACGCCCTCACCGCCGTCTTCGCCTGCACCGGGCCGGGTAGCTACGCCGGCCTGCGGGCGGGCATGAGCGCGGCGAAGGCGCTCGCCTTCGCGCTCGACGTGCCGCTCGCGGGGGTGGGGCGGCTCGAGATCGAGGCCTACGCCTTCGCGGCGACGGGCGGGCCGGTCGTCGCCGTGCACCGCGCTGGTCGCGGCGAGTTGGCGTGGGCCGCCTACGCCGCCGACTCCGGCTGGCGCGAGGTCGCGTCGCCGCGCCTGTCGCCGCCGGACGAACTCGTCGCAGCGCTGCCGACGAGCGCGCTCGTCACCGGCGAGGTCGACGACGCGCTGGCGACGGCGCTCGCCGAACGGGGGCACGCGGTCGCGCGCGGCGCGGCGACGCTGCGGCGGGCGGCGCTGCTGGCGGAGCTGGGCTGGCGGCGGCTGGCGGCGGGACGAGCGGATGATCCTAAGACGCTCGTTCCCCTATACTTACGCGAGCCCGCCATCGGGCCGCAGTAGCGAATGGACCGCACCCTCGTCCTCGTCAAGCCCGACGCGCTCCAGCGCGGCCTCGCCGGCGATGTGCTTTCGCGGCTGGAGCGGCGCGGGCTGAAGATCGTCGCGCTGCGCCTGCTGCAGGTCGATGAAGCGCTGGCGCGGCGCCACTACGCGGAGCACGAGGGCAAGCCGTTCCTCGAAGGTCTCGTCGCTTTCATCACAGCGAGCCCGGTCATCGCGGCGGCCTTCGAAGGGCCGAACGCCGTGGGCGTCGTGCGCTCGGTGATGGGCGCGACCGACCCACAGCAAGCGGCGCCGGGAACGATCCGCGGCGACCTGGCGCTCTTCATCCAGTACAACCTGATCCACGGCTCGGACTCGCCCGAGTCGGCCGCGCGGGAGATCGCCCTCTTCTTCGACCAAGGCGACATCGTCTCCTGGGAGCGCGACACCGATCGCTGGGTGTACGAGTAGGGCGGCGGGCGGGGTCTATTCTGCATTAGAGGGGTGCTAGACGACTCTCAGGAACCAATGTCGCTCTTCCCGCCCACCCGCCCTGAGAAGTTGTTGAATCTGGGGACACCCCCAGACCCCCGGCAGAAGGGCTACGCCCCTCTGCACTCCCCCTTTTTCAGCACCATGTTAGGTCTCCAGGCTACTGGATGCGCACCACTGGCGTGGCCGCCTCCCAGAGCTCTTCCAGGGCGTAATACTCGCGCAGCTCCGGCGCGAAGAGGTGGACGATCACGTCGCCGTAGTCGAGGAGCACCCAGCCGGAGTCGAGAGAGCCTTCGCTCTGGACGCGGCGGGGGCCGCCCTTCGGCAGCTCCTTGGCCAGCGAGGCGACCAGCGCGCGCATGTGGCGCGGCGTCGTCGCGGTGGCGATGACGAAGTAGTCGGCGAAAGAGAGGACGCGCCGGACGTCGAGGAGCGCGATATCTTCGGCCTGGCGGTCGGCCAGGAGGTCGACGATCCTGCGGGCGGCGTCGCCGGCGTCCGTGAGCTGCGGTGCCTCCACCAATTGGAGCATCTGAGGCGAGTATAGCAAGTCTGGCGAACGTTTCGAGCGGGATGCGATAATGGATCGCCATGTCCCGCCAGCGCGTCATCGTCGCCATGAGCGGCGGAGTCGATTCCGCCGTCGCCGCCGGGGTATTGCTCCGGCGCGGCTACGACGTCGTCGGCGTCACGATGCGGCTGTGGACGCAGGACGATCCACTGGCGTCGCGCTACCAGCGTCGCTGCTGCCCGGTCGAGGACCTCGCCGACGCGCGCGCCGCGGCGGACGCCCTCAGCATCCCCCACTACGTCGTCAACATGGAGCGCGAGTTCAGTGCCCGCGTGGTCGACTACTTCGTCGACGAGTACCAGCGCGGGCGCACGCCGAACCCCTGCCTGCCCTGCAACGAACACGTCAAGTTCCGCGCTCTCCTCGATCGCGCCGGGGCGCTCGAGGCCGATTACCTGGCGACAGGCCACTACGCGCGCATCGACGAGCGCGACGGCGCGCGGCGGCTGCTGCAGGCGGCCGATGGGGAGAAGGACCAGTCGTACGTGCTATATATGCTGGGGCAGGAGGAGCTGCGACGCGTCCTCTTCCCGATCGGCGGCCTCCAGAAGCGCGAGGTGCGCGACCTGGCGCGCGAGTTCGGCCTGCCGGTGGCCGCGAAGCCGGAGAGCGCTGACATCTGCTTCCTCCCCACCGAGGACTATCGCGACTTCATCGCCCAGCGCGTGCCGCAGGCCGGCGGCGAGATCCTCGACAGCGACGGCAGCGTCGTCGGGCGGCATCGCGGCGTGGCCGGGTTCACGATCGGGCAGCGGCGCGGCCTGGGCGTGGCGCTGGGCGAACGGCGCTTCGTGACCGGCATCGACCCGGAGCGGAACGTGGTGACCATCGGGCCAGAGGAAGAGCTGCTCGCAGACGAGTTGGTCGCTGAGGACGTCCGCTGGGTGGCGGGCGCGCCGCCGGGCGACGAGTTCGAGGCGGAGGTAAAGATTCGCTACCGCTCGCCAGGCCGGCCAGCCGTCGTCCGCTCGAGTCCGGGCAGCTTAGAGGTGCGCTTCCGTCGCCCCGAGCGGGCGGTCACGCCCGGCCAGGCGGCGGTGGTCTATCGCGGAGACGAGGTGCTGGGCGGCGGCATCATCGCCTCGGTCCGGCGCGCGGCCAGACGTTAGGGGCCGCTGAAGAAGGAGGGTGCAGGGGCTTGCCCCCTGCCGGGGGCCTGGGGGTGTCAAACTACCTCTCTGGGGCGGTGGGTGGGAAGAGAGACATTACTTCCTGAGAGTTTTCAGCACCCTGTCAGGGGCTACGCGGCAGCCCTGCGCCGCTCCCCTTGCCGTGCTATGATAATGCGCACCGAAGGGAGGTGGTGCCCGTGCTGGTGGCCATACCGAACCTGCAGGAGTTCCGAGACCTCTTCATCATCATCGCCAGCGGCATCATGGCCGTCCTGCTGACGGTGATGCTGGTGTTTACGATCGTGATCGGGCTCACGACGCGTTCGCTGATGCGGACGCTCCAGACGCTGATCAAGGGCGAGGTGACGCCGGCGCTAGAGACGCTGCGCGATCTGCTGCGGAACGCCCGCGGCACCACGGTCTTCATCGGCGAAGCGGCGGTCACGCCCATCGTGCGGGTGTACGGAGCGGTGGCCGGCGCCAGGCGCGTCCTGGCGGTGATCACCGGCTTCACGAACCGGCGGGGAGCTGGTCGGTAGCCAGAGGAGGAGAGATGGCTAAGGACACTGACCGAGAAGAGAAGACAGCGAAGAAGCGAGGGTCCGGGCCCGGCTTCATCCTCGGCGTCATGCTCGGGACGCTGGCGGGCGCGGCGGCGGCGACGCTCTTCGCGCCAGCGACGGGCGAGGAGCTGGAGCAGGAGCTGGCCGGTCAGCCGCTGGCCGGCGAACGACCGCCCGCCGGCCTTGGCTTCGAGGCGGAACGCCCGGCGTCGATGCTTACGCAGGCGCCCGAAGCGCACACACCGGTCAACCGCGTGCGCGCCGTGCTGACGCGGGTGCGCTCTCGCGTGAACCAGGCGGCGGAGGAGGGGCGCCAGGCAAGCCAGGAGGCGGAAGAGGCGAGCCGGGCGCGCTACGCGGAGCTCACCCAGCGAGAAGGGCCGTTTGCACAGTAGCGGAGCAGATTACTGAGGGCTGGAAGCTGGAGGCTGGACGCTCGAAGGGCCGCTGCTCTAGCCTCCAGCGTCCAGCCTCCAAGACCCTCGCCCTGCGCCCCGAGCGCTTCGCAAAACGTGGCGGAGAGGGTGGGATTCGAACCCACGAGGGAATTGCTCCCCTACGCGCTTTCCAGACGCGCCTGTTCGGCCACTCCAGCACCTCTCCGCGTCGACCCGGGGAAGAAACGTCCTTGTCAAGAATTGGAAGCTAGAGGCTGGACGTTCGAAGGGCTGCCGCTCTAGCTTCCAGCCTCCAGCCCGTTTTCCCTCGCGTGGCCAGTATGTCCAACCTGGCGGAGAGGGTGGGATTCGAACCCACGAGGACTTGCGCCCTACCGCTTTTCGAGAGCGGCACCTTCGACCACTCGGACACCTCTCCGAAAGCGAACCCCGGCGGAACCGGGGCTCGCGTCAGTATAACACGGGGCGAAGGCGCTACCGCGAAGCGCTCGCCGGCGCGTCCACGCGCTCCGCCCGAACGATGACGCGACTCTGGTAGTGGCCCACGCTTTGGTCGAAGGTGCCGCCGCAGGTGATGAGCGTGACGATCTCCTTTGGCGTCGGACCGACGATCGACGGGACGTCCACGGTATCGGGATCGACGGTCACGACCGTGTCCACCGCGTACTTGTAGACCGTCCCGTCTTCCAGCTTCACCTCGACGATGTCGCCGGCCTGCATGTCCTTGAGGTGCCAGAAGACCGCCGGTCCTGGGTCGCCGTCATACGTCCAGTCGACGTGGCCGGAGAAGACGGCGTTGCTGCCCGACCCCGGGTGGGCGCTGAAGTCGTACCAGGCGGCGTCGGACGGGCCATCCGGGCTCTCCATGACGCCTTTCTCGTCCAGGCCAAGGACGATCACCGGCGCGTTCTTCCCGTACTCCGGGAAGGAGATGTTTGTGACGGGCGAGGTATTGACTTCCGCCGCCGGTGGCGCCACCGGCGTGAGCGCGTTGTTCAGGCTCCCGAAGCCGACGGGCGTGTCCGGGCCGCTGTAGTCGTTCCCATCGCTGACGACGCCGGTCAGAATCAAGGCGATAAAGACGATGACCGCCACGATCGCGCCTGATCCGACTCCAAGGAGCAGGAAAGCGACGCGATTCCTTCGGTCCCTGCTTGGTTCCGCTTGATCTTGCATCATATCTGCCTCTCCCTAGTATCGGCCCCAACGCTGCCGTCCCGAGGGGCCAGGTTGCCCAAGAATAAAGCGGGCCTACGCCCGCCTTCCTCGCCATAATGCTAACAAGGCTCTCACGCTCTGGTCAAGCGGGGATTCCCTGAGTCCCGCAGCATTGACGCGACAAGCGCGCTTCGCCACAATGGCCTCGTTCCGATGAATCGACGCCGGTACGTAGTCGCGTTCGCGCCGGGTATCGTGGCGCTCGCGCTGGCCGCGGCCTGTCGCGGCGGGGGCGACTACCAGGAGCCGGCCGGGCCCTCGAACGTCATCGTCTTCGGCGCGCGTACGGCAGAGGGCCGCTACGGCCTCTATTCGGTGCGGCCGGACGGCACAGATCTCGAACGGCTTTCTGGCGAACAACAGTTCGCCTTCTTCCCGCGTTGGTCGCCGTCGGGCAGCCGGGTGGCCTACATCGTTCGAGCCGAAGGTGACGAAGGAGCCGGCACGCTACGCGTCTTCGACTTCGAGACGGGCAGCGCGACCACCGTCAGCGAGCAGGCGCTACCCAGCGACGCAGGGCCGGCGGCGAGCTGGTCGCCCGACGGCTGGCGGCTCGCCTTCGCCGAGACGAGCGGCGGCGGGCGGGTGCGCGTGTACGACGTGGGGCGACGCGAGCTACTCGACGACAGCGAGATCGCGGGCACAACGCCCGATTGGTCGCCGACGGACGAGGACGCGCTGGCGTTCGCCGCGCCCGCCGGCGACGAAACCGACTTGCGAGCGGCGCAGCCGAACGGCGACGACGCGCGGACGCTCCTAGAGCGACCCGGCATCGAGGGCGACCCGCGTTGGTCGCCAGACGGGCGCTTCCTGGCCTTCTGGAGCGCGCCGGTCGATGGGCCGCCACGGCTGTTCGTGTTGGAGATCGAGTCCGGCGACATGAGGGAGCTGGCCGGCGGCCAGGGCGCGGCGTGGTCGCCGGAGGCCGCTCGCATCGCCTACACCGGCCCTACCGCCGCCGGGGGCGGCAACCGGGAGATCTACGTAGTCCCGGCGGCGGGCGGGGCCACGGAGGCGCTGACGCAGTCAGTGACGGTGGATACCTGGCCGTCCTGGTCGCCGCGCGGCGACGCGATCGCGTACCTGGCGATCGTGGACCGGCAGACCTCGTTCCTGTGCGTGGCGCAGCTTGACCCGCGAGGCGGCGATTGCCTGAACCTGCCCGGCCTGACGCCCTCGGCCCCAGCCTGGTCGCCCCGCTAAAGAGCCCCTCCAACTCTCTTCTGGGTACCCTGGGCCGAGAGGCCTATCCCTACGATGCTGACGCCGCCCCCCGCTCCGAGCTTTAGCTCGGTCGGGCCCGTTCAGCAGCGCGTCGCGTTGCTGCGCATCAGGGTGGAACGGCACCAGAGGTGGCGAACAGACGAAGAGAGCGCCCCGACGATGTCGGGGCGCTCTCGCTACGCCTGGTTCGGTGGCTGGGACTGGGCTAGGCGCGGGTGCGCACGGACCTCCAGCCGGAGAGGGCTAGGCCAGCGGCGGCGGCGGCGAGCACCAGGCCGATGATGGCCCAGAGCCCCGCGTTCATGCCACCGTCGGCGGCGCCGACACCGGTGGGCGGCAGACCGGCAACCACGACCTCCACGGCGAGCACCTGAGAGCCGTTGTCGCCACAGTCGGCCGTCACTTCGACGGTGCCGACAGTGCTGCCGACGTTTAGCGTCACCTCGGCCTCGCCATTTACGTCGGTGGTCACAGACGTGGGCGAGACGCTGGCGGTGGTGCCGGGCTGGTCAGAGACGCTAACGGTACAGGCAGCGTCGGCCACCGGGTTCAGGGAAGCATCCAGCACGGTAATGGTAAGCGTCGTGCTGCCGCCGGCGGCCACGGTGCCGTCCTCTGCCGTGATGTTGACCCCTTCCTCCAGCGGCGGCGTCGGCGTCGGGCCATCGGGGCCTTGCGTCGGCGTCGGCTCAGTCGGAGGCGCTTCACAGGTGACGATCGCGCCGACGAGGTTCGGGATGATCGGGTTCGCATTGGCGTCCAGGAAGATCGTGCCGCCCTGGGGGTCGCCGGCGGCCGGAATGAGCGTCAGCTCAGAGAGCGGGCCTTCGCCCGGAGGCGGGCTGAGGGGGACGGGATCCGCCTTGCACGAGAACTCGTACACGAACACAGCCCCCATGTACGTGCTTCCCGTGGTGAGCGCGGGCAGCGGCACGCAGCCCGAGAATACCGAGGGCTCCGGCGGGTAGTTGTTGGAGCGCGCGGGGATGTCGCAATCTGGCCAGAGCGCGTCATCTCCAGGGTCGGCGCTTTCCGCATAGTTCACGGCGCCTTCGGTCCAGCGGAGCTTCGTCTGAAAGCCGAAGATGCCGCCGGCTGGCAGCGCTGTGACGGCGATGTCGACATGGAAGGTGGAGCCGGGCGCGTGAAAACAGTCGGCCTGCACACCGGGGTTGGGATCCGCCGGGCGATCGCCCGTGTCTGGGTCCGCCGGGCCGGCCGCGTCGCAGTCGACGGCTAACGTTCCATCACCACCGGCCAGCGACGTGTCGGCCTGGGTGTGGCCGAACGCTAGCACCGCCATGGCGCTTACCACCAGCGCCACGGCCAGCAAGCCAGCAAACCTGACTCGTCCTGCAAGGTTCATGGTTGGTTCCCTCCTACTTGATCCTGAGTTCCGTACGCTCGTTGGCAAGAGACCGGGCGGCCCTCTCACCGAAGATCCCTGCGTGTTCATTGGCGACTCCTTTCAGGCGAACGCCTGCGACGCCGACCCGACCGTCATAAGCGAAACGAAGGTAAAGGCCTTCGCCCGCCGCGGGCAAAGCCCCTGGTAGCAGAACGTCCCGCGCGGCCACCGCCGTAGATGAGCCCGAATCACACATCGCACCAATGATACTCGCTGAGCCGTGGAGCGCAAGAGGCGGCCAGAGGAATTATCTCCTTGCGGCCCGCGCTCAACCGTTCGGGAGCCGCCCAGTTTGGGCGGCTCCCGCTAGGCATGGCGTGTGTTCGCTCCTCGTTACGTGCAGAACGTGCCGAACTCCTGTGCGACGATTGAGATATCCGGCGCCCCAACGTTGTTGCTCCCATCGACATCGAACATCGGGTTCCAGCCGGGGCTGGAGGGAGTCTGGCCGAAACGCAGCACATCGAGGAAGATGTCTTGCGAGTTCACGACATTGTCGGCATTGAAGTCGCCGCATTTGGCCACGCGAATCGTCACGGTCCTCAGGAGGGCGGGGATCGTGGTCGGCTCGACCACGGTATCCGGGATGGTATCGCCGTTGGTGTCCAGCGTGTGTCCGGGGTTGAGCAGCAGCGAGGCGTTCCCCAGCGTGGCGGTACCCAGTTGCGAACCGCCCGAAATGGCGAGCGTGGCGATCTTGCCCTGGCCGGAGGGGCCATTGGGGGGCGCCGGGCCGAACGTGTTGCAGCTCACATTGGCATGCCAGCGAGTCGGGTCGGTCGGCACCTGCGCCACGATCGGCGTCGAGCAGGTGACGGAGCGGCCCGTCGACCCCAGCCACGTGGTGCTCTGGGTAATGGCATTGGCCGAGAAGAGACCACCGGTGGCCCAGGTCCCGTCCACTTCGAAGGCGCCGACGCCGCGAGGGTCGTGGGCGAGCTTCACCCAGACCCCAACGTTCGCCGCCGGCCCGTTCGGATAGACGATGACCTGGGTGACGATCGCGCCGTTCGACTTATTCGTGAAATAAACCTCGGTATGGTTGGCCGAGACAGGCGTGCTGTCCCGCGCCAGCAGGATGCTGATGGTCACGGCCGCCGCGGCAAAGAGCGCGAACCGCCAGAGTCTCGGAGCGAATGGTGCCTGTGCCTTCACGTTTCCCCTACCTCCTGTGCTCACTTCGGCGGTTCGGCGGCGAAAAGCCGTTGGTTCACGCCCACGGTTGCCAGCCGCCGGTGCGCCGCCGCCACCAAACCGCGCCTATCGCGAGGCCTCCGGTGGCAATGACGATGCCGACAACCGCCAGCGACCAGATGGCGATGTCACCCGCCGAAGCGCTGCCTCCCCCGCCGTTATTGTTGCCCCCCCTGGGGTCCCCCTCGGTTGGTGTCCGACGCGCGATTACTGTTGCCTCTGCTGCCTGGTCGGCCGTCGCCGTCGCATCCGCCGGCGAAGGCGTGTTGTCGTTCTCGCTCACGATGGCCGTTGGCGTGAGCGGGTTGCTCCCGTCCGGCCCGGGCGTGCTCGTCGGCTGGCCGGGGCCCCCGGTCGGGCCCGGGACGACGACGGGAATAGGCGATAGCACTTGGAGCGGGATGTCGTCACCCAGGGGACCGGCCGCCTGCGCCTCCAGCTCCAGCGATCTACGACCGGGCCCGACCGCGCGCAGCGTGATCTCGGCCAGGGCCATCGTCCCCTGCGGGCCGTCCGGCTTGTCGCCCTGCGAGAAGCAGGCGAACTGGAAGTAGTCCGGCTGCTCCTGGCGCTGGACGCAGGTGAAGTTGCGGCCGGAGCGCTCGACGTCCTCTCGCACCTCCGCCCGCTCGACGGTGACGACCGCCGGGTCGAACCGGATCGCCAGCTCGAAGCCGGCGAGGCCGTTCGACTCCGTGCGCTCCTCCGGCGTGACGTCCTCCGTGGTGACGATGCCACGGTGGTCCAGGTCCTCGAGCTCGACGACGACCGGGAACGTGGCGCCGGGCGACGCCTGGTAGCTGACGCGATCAAAGCGCACGACGCCCTCGGCGCTCTGGGCGCTGGCGCGCGAGCCCTGGACCAGCGTTGGCGCCAGCGTCAGCATGAGGAGTGCCAGGGAGATAGGCGAGGCGAGCGACTGCCAGGCGCTCTTAGCCAAGCGAAGCCTCCATCATTGGGTAAACGCGTGTGGCAGCCCATTGGTAACGCGTCCTCGCCCGTTTTGTCAACTTCTCTTCCGTCTCCCTGACGGGTGTTCCCGCTGGTGCTGGCTGCTCCCCGTTCCTTGTCCCCAGTTCCTTGTTCCTAGCAGGGCGCCTGAGAACTCTCAGGAACCGATGTCTCTCTTCCCACCCGCCCGCCCTGAAAGTTTGTTTGTATCTGGGGGACACCCCCAGAACCCCCGGCAGCAGGGCTGCGCCCCTCTGCACTCCTGTCTCTTTTCAGCGGCCTGCTAAGTCCCTTGTTCCTAGTTCTTCGTTGCTAAAGGGGGCGGGGGAGACAGGCCCCTGGCCTGGCGCTCCCCCGCCCCAGTTGGTCAATCCTTTGACCTATGTGTGCTGATTACCTCCGCAACCTATTTCGATTAGCTTTCCTTTCTCCCTTACGGCCCAGGGTTGGAGACGTTCGGGTTCTTGGGCGGCTGCGGCGGCTTCACTGGGCCGTCTTCGCCCTCGCTGTTGAAGGAGATGCCCTTGAAGTCCGAAGTGTCGGGATCATCCTTCTTGTTGTCGCCGTCACACGCGCTGCCGTGGCGACCGAAGACGAACTGGACATCCTTAATGTCGATGTCGTTGTCGCCGTTGATCTGCCCAGACGGCTCGAGGTCGAACCGCTGGTTGAACAGCAGGTGACCGATCTTCACACCCCAGCGGAAGGCCAGGATCTGCTGGTCGCGGACGTCCACCCGACAGGTGCCGTCCACGTCGCCTTCCAGCCAGCGCATGGTCAGGGCGGCGTCGTCGCATCCCTGAGTCTTGATCGGCTCACCCTTGGTGTCGACCACGTTGCAGTCCTGGTTGATCAAGGACTCGATGATGCCGTTGTTCTTGTGGGCACGAACGAGCTTGTAGACCTCGGGCTGCGGGCGCACCGTCACGGTAACGAGCTGTAGGCCTGGCCAGGCGGGCGAACCCTTCTTGGAGACACAACCGATGTTGGCCAGGTGGTCCGGCTGCCCACCGTCATCCTTGTCGTTGATGAAGCAGGTCCAGCCAGTGGGAAGCGGGCCATGCGGGTCCAGGTTGACGCAGACGTACTTGTCGAAGCGGACTTCCGTCGAGAAGCCGCCGATCTCCTGGGCTTCCTTCTCGTCAATCTGGTTGTCCTGGTCGTCGTCGATGCCGTTGCCCAGCTTCTCCTTCGGGCTCTGGCTCAGCGTGTCCTTGCTCAACGTCCAGTTGAACTGCGCCACGTCGTCGCTCTTCTCACAGGTAGTCGGGTCGAGCTTGTTGCCCTGGTTCGTGAGGAAGAGGTTGGCCAGGTTCGGCAGCTTCAGGTTGTGCGGCGGGCCGAGGTAGAAGCTGACGCTGCACTTCTCCGGCGGGATGACGCAGGTAGCCTTGTTTAACGCGATCTGCTCGGCCTCGTTCACGAACGGCGTGGCCGGGTTATCGGCGATCCGCTGCAGCTCGATGCCGAAGTCGCCCGAGCCCACCGAGATGCCGATGGGGCCGTTGTCCGGGTTATTGTCCCCAGGGCCGCCGTCACAGACCTTGGCCAAGAGGACGGTGTTCGCCGGCGGGTCGTCCCAGAGGTTGACGCAGCGGCCCTTTACGAGCACCTGCTCGTTAGTAACTGGGTCCTTGTCCGTGACGCTCACGTTGATCTGGCCGAAGGTGAGCACGAACGTGATCTTGCAACTCTGGTTCACGACCAGGTCGCACAGCACCTTATTCGGCGGAACGACTTGGCCGCCGGTGAGGGCTGCTACCGCCTTGTCGATCTCCACCGAGTAGATGTTGATGGGGAGCGAGATTCCCGGATTGATGACGCCGTTCTTGACGCCGTCATCGAAGGGGAATGGATCACCATCACAGACGTAGGCTAGCCCCAGTACGGTCACGCACTGGTTCGGCACGGGGTTGCCCCCCACGTCCTCGAAGTTGACCTCGGCGTTGCCAGCGACGCGGACGAACGGGGCGTCGATCTTGCACGCGTTGTTCACGAGGGTACAGTCGTACTTGGTGTTGTTCTGACCGTACTTCGCCGGCGTCTGGATGTTCGTCGCGTGGTACTCATCGCCCAACTGCGCCCGGACCACACCGGGGATCGGGATCAGCAGGGTGCCCGGCGTCGGGTCAATGTCGACGAACGGCGGGGGCAAGTTCCCTCCGACGCACGCCTTGCTATTGCCACCAACATTGTCACCAATGTTGCCGAGCGGGTTGTTGAGCACCTGGGGCCCTGACATCGACTTGTAGTAGATAAGCCAGCAGGTGTTGCCCAGGTGGGCCGGGTCCTTCAGCGGGTCGTTGGCGTCCGTCACGTTGATTTCGGCGAAGCCGTTCGGCGGGACGCACTTGATGGTCAGGGAGTCGATGCCCTTGTCCACGTGCGGGTTGGCGTTGGCGTCCAGCAGGTTGGTGTCGTTCGGGCCGTGAACGAGATCCACGGTGCCGATACCAATCGAGTTGCACGTCACGTCGAGCGCGTAGGTGGCGCCGATGTTGTTGTTCGTCGGCGGCGCCAGGAAGACGCAGGCAGCCTGATATTGCGCTGGGAGCAGCGCCAGGTTCTCTGCGGCGATCTGGCAGTCCGCGCCGATGATCTCGCCGAGCGCGGGCCGGTCGACGAACTTGATGACACCGCCGAAGGACCACGTCGCCTGACCACCAGCCGAGGGGGCGGCGGTGCCCAACGCGTTCCGGTCGGTGAAGATCTTGAGCGTACCGCCGACCGGGACGACACAGTTCGTGTCAAGGGTCTTGGTGGTACAGTCGGCGGCGGTCATGGACATGTCCACGCCGTTGACAACCGCCTGGGCGGTGCCAGCGCCAAAGTTGGCCCAGCTGAGCATGAGCGCGGCTGCTACCCCTACCGCCACCAGCGGCAGGAACAGGAGCGCCCACAGGCTCATTCTTCGTGCGTTGCTATGTGACACTTACGAAAACCTCCTACCGAGAAGATGATCTTCCCAATTTCCGATGCGAATGGTAGACTCTTCGGACGCGAACACCCCCTTTCGGCGGCCCTAGTCGGGTAGCAGCCATAGCAATGGCTCTCCTGACCTGCTACGCAGCCGGGCGGGGGCGGCGATTGCGGCGAGGCGGCTATTTAGTCAGCGGCGGGGACAATCGGTGGAGACTACTCCACCACCAGCGTCATGGGTATATCACGTTCCCGACACCCTTGTCAAGCGCTAAAATAGCCAAACGGGCCCTTGCGGCTCCCCCGGGCCAGGAGGGCGGGCCGCTTGGCCACGTCCTCCGGAACGACCGTCTCGATTCGCCGCGCCACGGCTAGCACACCTGCCCGAAGCTCTGGACGACGCGGGCGATATCGGAGGCGCCGATGAGGCCCTTGTCGTCGACATCGAACAACAGGTCGTACCCCGGGCTGCTGGGCGTTTGGCCGAAGTGGATGACGACGAGGGCGATGTCCTGCGCCCCGACGATGCCTTCGCCGCTGACGTCGGCGCAGGCCTTGAGCAGGGTGGGTTCCGTATCGCTGTTGTTCGCCGACGGGTCGTTCGGCTCGTCGGCGTCGATGACGGTCGCGGTGTTCATCGTCGGCTGGTTGACGAGCAAGGCGGGCGCCCGCGCGTTGATCTGCACCACCACTTGGCCGCCGTTGGCGGGCACGAGCGGAATGGTGCAGGTGATGAGGTTGACGCCAGACTTGACGCAAGCGGCGCCGGTGGCGCCGACGAAGATGACGGGCGCCGGGGTGCCGTTGGGCAGCACGGTGTCCGGCAGATCGTCCGTGAGGACGACGTCTTTGGCGTCGCCGCCGCCCTGGTTGGTGACCGTGAGCGTGTAGCTGTAGAATCGCGCTCGTCGCACCGGGTCCTGGGAGTCGGCCTTCGTCATCACCAGGTCCGGGCTCGGGGCCAGGACAGCGGTGTTTTCGATGTCCAGGTTGTTGCCCGTCTGGCTGAAGAACTCGTTGTCGGCGCTGACGAACGCCATGTTCTTGAGCAGGCGGTCCTGGGTGACGACAGGAGCGCTGATCTCAATCACCACGGAGACGAGGCCGCCGCCGCCGCCGATGTTGCCCAAACTGCACGTCACTTGGCCCGCCACGGGCGCGCCACACTGGGGGCTGGCGGAGACGAAGGCGACGTCGGCCGGAAGCGTGTCCACGATGACGACGTTCTGCGCTTCCTGCGGCCCGACGTTCGTGGTAGTCAGCGTGTAGGTGATCGGGGCGCCACTGGAGACGGGGTCGGGCGTGTCCGTCTTCAGGAGCGTGAGATCGGCGCGCAGGGCCAGCACCACGGTCTCCTCGAAGTCGCGGTTGTTGCCCGCGAAGGCGAATTGCTCGTTGGAGGCGGTCACCTCAGCCACGTTGAGGATGCGAGTGTCGACCGGCGGCGTGCCTGCCGTGACCTGGATCTGGACAAACGCTTGGTCCAGGCCGCCGGGCGCGCCATCATTCGGGAGCAAGTTACCGATGAGGCAAGTGACGATGCCCGTCATGTGCGAGCAAGACGGGCTGGCCGACGAGAAGGTCACCTCGGCCGGCAGCGTATCGGTCACCACCACGCTGGTGGCCGTTTCGACCAGCCCTAGGTTACGGACCAGAAGCGTGTAGGTGAGGACACCGTTGCTCTCCACCGGGTCAGGCGCATCGCTCTTGACCACGGTGACGTCTGCGGGATCCGGCGGCACCGGCGTCGGCGTCGGGCTCACTGTCGTCGTCGGCGATGTGGTCGGTGTCGGCGTGGAGGTACGCGTTGGGGTCGGCGTCCGCGTCGACGTAACGGTGGGAGTCGCGCTATTCGTCGGCGTGATCGTAGGCGTCGGCACCGTGCAAGTTACGCTGGCCGACGCAAGCGTCGGGTCAATCGGGTTCGAGAACCCATCCAAGAATACGGTCCCCCCCTCAGGGTCGCCGGCCTGAGGGATCAGTCCGATCGAGGTCGAGGCACTCGTGGCGAGCGCCGGTTCGCACTGCATCTGGAACACCAGGAGGTCACCGGGAGCGGTATCGCTGGCCGGGGGCGTGAAGTCCACGCAACCAAAGAACACGAAGCTCTCGGTTTCAAAGCGCGCGGGAACGTCGCAGTCGCCCCAGCGTTCCTCGTCTGCGGGGTTGGCGGTCGAAAGGTAGTTGAGCGCGGAGTCCGCCCAGGCCATCTTGACCTGCCACCCAGCGATCGCGCCGGATGGGAAGACACCGTTGACGACCACCTGGAAGGTGGCGCCGGCCGGGTAGGTACAGCTCGTCTGGGTGCCGGCCGTGGCGCCGTTGCAATCGATCTCCATCGAACCACCTGGCACCTGCGCAGGGGCTCCCTGCGGCGTGACCAGCGTGACAACAAGATAGATCAGGCCGGCGATCAGAGCGATCGGCAAGGTGAGCCAGCGCCGCTGCCAGCCTCGCCGCAACCCCTTTATCAAGCGTCCCACGGTGCCCTCCTTTGCTCGGCGCGAGCCACGCTATTTCGACGCGGCGGCGCCCTTTGGCTCCCCCATCTTCCGTTACACGCACGTGTGGCCGAACTGGGCGACAATGTTGGCGATGTCGATCACCGTGACCGAGCCATCGGCAGGACGCAGGCTCCACGGCTTCCCGCCGGCCAGCGCGCCGCCGCGATCGTAGGCGGGGTGGTAGTTTTGACGAGCGCTCGGGGGCAGGACCGCCGTGTTTGGTGTCGACAACGGGCTACTGGTCCGGTAGAACTGGCCGGCCGTCACGTCGTTCGAGCCGAAACGTTGGACCAAGGTGGCGATGTCGGTAACGCCTACCGCGCGGTCGCGCTGCAGCGCTGAGCCGCCCGGTACATCCAGGAAGTCCCAGAAATTGTGGGAGTTGCGCTGGCCGCCCTGGTTCGGCATCAGGCCGAGTTCCTTCACGTCGGTGCAGCCGTCGTTATCGTCGTCGGGATCGCTGCTGTTCGGGATGGTGTCACCGTCGGTGTCGCCCGCGGTGGGCTTGAACTGGCACTTCATGGCGTCCAGATCGTCCGCCGCCTGGAGACCGAGCGAAGCGCCGCGGTAGGCAATAGTGGGGCTGGGACTGCCCGGCGCGAGGATGTCGCCCGGCGAGGCAGCGATGGCGGCCAGCGTGGGCGACCCAGCAGCCAGCGAGAAGTGCAGCGCATCGCCCAGGCCGAAGGCGCCGTCGCCGCTTTCGCGGAGGCAGAGGGCGTCCACGTCGTCGCCGGCCGCGAGGCCGAGCGACGCCCGCGACGCAAACACCGAGGGCGCGTTCCCGCCGACCGTCTTGAGGATGTCCGCCGCGTGCAAGCCGAGCGTTCCTAGCGATGGAGATGTGGGGTCGAGCGAGAAGTAGATCGGGCTGTCCGGCACGCCATTGAGGTCCGGGTCGACTGCGGTCGGGTCCTGGCGGTCGAGGGCGTCCAGGTCGTCCCGGGTGGCGCCCTCGATCAGGAAGAGCGGGAAGGCGGAAGCGCAGGTGCCGATCGGCCCGTTGCCATCCATGACGAGGGTGTTCGTGAAGTCGAAGGTGGAGCCGAATTCGTCGCCCTCCGGCTCGGCCGCCGGGCAGTCGTGCTGGGTGCGGACGGCAGAGCCAACCGTGCCCTGGGCGGCGGGCGCGACGGAGAAGAAGATCGCCGGCGCCGCCTGAGCCGGGTCATCGTCGCCGTAGGAGAGCGCATCGAGGTCGTCGCCGCTCACGATGGAGTTGCAGCCGGTAGTGGTGAGTCCGAGCTGGGTGCAGGGGATACGAACATAGGGCGCCCCCGTCCCCCCCGTGCTGAATCCGCTGCCGGTATAGACGGCAAGAACGGTGTCGAAGGTGCTGTCTGGTCCGTCCTCGTCCGTCGCGGCGTCGCCGTCGTCGTTGGCGATGGTATCCCCATTGGAATCGCCAGGCGGGTCTTCATCGAAAGCGGCGTCGCCGTCGTTATTGAGCGTGGTCCTGAGGGTGACGGTCGCGGTCTGGGCCGGCGTATAGCGGTACCAGACGGTATGCCCCATGAAGAGGATGGGAGCGCCGCAGGCGGCGGGCGCGGCCGGATCCGTCCGGGGCTCAACCGGTTCCGTCGTCGCCGAGGCCGTCGTCGTCTGGGTGCCGCGGAACGGCAACGACGGTACAGTGGCGGCGCCGGCGAAGTTGTCGTTCCCGCTCACGGCCGTCGCGGACGGGATGGCCCCTGCCACGGAGAAGGCGTGGAGCGTGAGCGCGCCGCCGGGGCTGGTGTCGTATGCACCCACTTGGATCTGGTACGTCTGCCCGGCCGTCGCGGTGAACGACACCTGGGAGCGGACGCCGAGCCCAGTGGTATCGTCGTTGCAGCCGTTGAGGACAGGCGTCAGGCTGGTGGGCGGACTAACGCCGCCCGAGCCGGGGAGCAGGCCGAGGATATCCGCCGGGTGGCGAGCGGTGGGGCCGCCGCGCGCCAGCGAGAAGCTGGGCAGCTCAGGAGGGATCTGTAGCGAGGCGTTCCGAATGCAATAGCCCGCCTTCAGGTGGGAACCCGCGCTGGTCAAGAGCGGGATGCAGCCGGGGTCCTCATCGATCTGCGTGTCTCCATCGTCATCGCAAATGGCTAGGGTGCATTGGGCGGGTGCCGGGTCTTCGTCGATTAGGCTGTCAGTGTCCTGGTTGCCGCCCCCCGGTGGATCTTCGTTGACCAGACCGTCGCCGTCGTCGTCGGCCGAGTCCTCGTCCACGAGCGTGTCGCCGTCGTTGTCGAAGCCGAAGATGGGGTCGAGCTGGTAGGTGACGCCCAGCGGCGGCCAGGCGCTCAGGTTCACCACCTGGCCGCCCGCCCTGGGTCGAAGCCGCAGTGGCGCCTCGTTATGCACAGTCAACGTAAGCGTGGGGTTGGCTGGTACGGTTACGTCTGCGAAGAGATCGAGAAAACTAGAGGCGGGGAAATCCTGGCCGGCCTGCTTGTTCCGAATCTCGCCAGCCGAGACGTAGAGACTTCCTGAGTTCGGACGCTCGTCCACGTTGATGGCGCCGATCGCGCTGAAGCCGGCGAGGTCCAGGTTCACGATCTCCAGATTGGCCACCTCGACGCCGCCGTCCATGTACGGCGCCCCGCGGTTGATCTGGGCCGTGCCGGTGAGCTCAATGGTATCGCTGCCCAACCGGCTGGACGCCTCCACGGTAGCCAGCACGGGCAGCACATCGTTGCCAGCAGGCGGCAGCGCCTGGGCGACGCGGTCGCCGCCGGTCAGCAACGCGCCGGCAAGTAAAGCGACGACGGCCCAGGAATAGCTAAGCAATCGCATCCACGTTCTCCTTGCGGGGGTCGGGGCCTGACCAGCACGACAAGCCCCGGCTGGGAGCCAGGTGAGCTTTGTTATTATACGCGATTGTTCCTTATTGTAAAGAGGCACTCCGCTGAACTCTGTTCTTCTCGCCATGAGCGTTCCTCCACCTAACTCCCCCACGAATGCCACCACGCCGGCCGCAAGAGACGCGCATACCCCCTTCGGGCGGCTTTACCCTTAGAAGCGCGGAGACAGGTGCAACGTAACAGTGTGGCTCTGAGGGGAGCGGAGGCCGCCCGGCGGGAAGATTAGACGCAGGAGTGGCCGAACTGGCCGACGAGGAGCGCGATGTCGATGACGCCGACGGAGCCATCGGCGGGGCCGGAGAGGCCGCCAGGCGCGGCGGTGCGGTCGAAAGCGGCGTGGTAGCCGGTGGCTGGCGGCGCCAGCGCGTCGGCGACGGTCGTGGCGGAGCCTGTCGTCCCGAAGCGGTCCACTACGGCCTGGATATCGATAACGTTGACCGCCTTGTCGCGAAGGCCGGAGGCGTTCGGTGTGTCGAAGAAGTCCCAGAAGCTGTGCGGGTTGCGGCCGCCGCCGAGCAGCTTGCTGAGGCCAAGCTCCTTGACGTCGGTGCAGCCGTCGTTGTCGTCGTCCGCATCGCTGCTGTTCGGGATGGTATCGCCGTCCGTATCACCGCTCGGGTCCTTGGGCATGGGCGTCGCCGTGGGGGTGGGAGTGGCCGACGGCTGGATGGCGCCCAGATCGAGGCGGCCCCAGCCGAAGACGTTGTCCGGCCCCGCCGCGCCCAGGTCGACGGCGCCCGAGCGGAGGAAGGAGCGTACCTGGTCCGGGCCCCAGCCCGGCTGCCACTGGCGGACGAGCGCCGCAGCGCCCGCGGCGTGCGGCGCCGAAGCGGAGGTGCCGAAGAAGCTCCCATATGTGGCGTTGGCGACCCCGTCCGGGGCGACGACGTCCGGCTTGGTGCGGCCGTCCGAGGTCGGGCCGCGCGAGCTGAAGGTCTCGATCGTGCCAGGCGTGCTCCAGCGAACCGCGCCGACAGTGAGCGCCTGGTCGTGGTCGCCGGGCTCGATGACGCTGCCACCCTTGACGCAGTACTGCATCTGCGGACAATTGTGGACCAGCGAATAGACATGGAAGTTGGCGAGGCCGTTCGCGTCGTAGCGCCCGATCCCGACGTGGTAGTTGCCAGTGGCGGGGACGAGGTACGCCATCGCCTCGACGGGATAGCTGGCAACGCAGTCCTGGGTATCCACGGAGCCCGCGACGATCTGCAGAGCATCGTTGAAGAGCAGTAGATCGTAATCGTTGCAAGACGTGCCGAAGGGATCGTCCCACTTGATGATGATGAAGATCACCTCGCCAGCGATGGCAGCGATGGTGTTGCCTTCGTCCGCGCCGGAGAACGCCATGAAGGCGTCCGCGTCGGCGTCGCTCCAGGGGCCCGACCAGTGAGCCTGCGCTTGGTTGCCGGCAGCGTTCACCCAGACGACGCCCTGGTTCTCGGCGGCGGTGACCACGTCGTTGATCGGGCCGGTGCCGTCGCCGGGGCCGCTGCCGAAGAACCCGGCCGAGAAGTTGATTACCTTCACGCCTTGGCCGGTGAGCCAGGTGACGCAGGTGGCGAACTCGACGTCGGTTTCGAAGTTGGCGAGGTAGAGCTGGGCGCCGGGCGCCATCTCGGAGACGATCTCCGCCACGCCCGCGCCGTGCGCCTCGCCGCCGCCCGTGATGTCGCCGTCGGCCCGGCAAGAATGGGTGGTGACCGACGCCGGTAGCTCGTTGCCGAGCAAGGCGCCGTAGCCGGAGAAGCCGCCGTCAAGGACCGCGACCTTAATGCCGGCGCCGGTCCGGCCGGCAGCGTGCCAATCGTCGGCATTCGTGAGCGAGACGCCCTGGCCGACCACGGAGGGCTGCCAGGCCAACGGCCGCCGGATGAACCCGATCGCGGGATGCTCCGCGAGCGTCGCCAACGACTCCACCGGCGCCAGGAGCTGGACGAGGTCGCCGTACGTCGCCTCAACCTCAATATCGAGAGACGCGGCCCGGCGCGCGATGTTCTCCGCGCGGCCATCCAGCGCCTCGACGACCACGCGCACTTTGCCAGCATCGAGCGGCACGGCCAGACTGCGAGCAGTGATCTCAGCCCCCGGCCGGCCGTAGGCTTCGACGGCGGCGCTCAGCCGCGCGAGTGAGGTCTGGAGCTTGGGCGGCTGGCCGCCTTTGGTATAGGGGAGAGCGCCGCGCGTTCGCTGGGCGGGCGCGGGGTCCTGGGCCGTACCGGCGGCCGTCGCCACAGAAGCAGCGGCGGCGCAAAGCAGGGCGAGCGTGGCCAGGACGAGACGGGGGACCGTCATGGTACTCATCAGTTAATGTATCGACCGAAGGCGATACGAGCGAGAGCGCCTTGACGCGTTCCCGGCTTCGGGGTAGGTTGATTTCGCGAAGGCGTTCACCATGCCTGGCTACGTTTACGAGTTGAGGGAGGCGCCCGACGACGCGTCGCTGGTGGGCGGGAAGGCGGCCGGTCTGGGCCGGCTTCTCCGCGCCGGCCTCCCCGTCCCGCCCGGCTTCGCCATCGGCGCCGACGCTTTCCGCAGCTTCTTGCGCGAGACCTCGCTCGACCGCGACCGCAGCGCCTCGCGGGACGGAACGCCGCCTTCGGAGACCGAAGCGCTCGCCCTCCTGCGGGGTGTCCGCTGGCCTGACGAACTGCGCAGCGCCATCGAGACCGCCTACGCCGGCTTGCAGCGCGAGCAGCCCGGCCCTGTCGCCGTGCGCTCGTCGGCGACGGCGGAGGATGGCGCCGGGGCCTCGTTCGCCGGGCAGCATGCCACGATCCTCAACCTCGGGGGCCGCGAGGCCGTACTCGACGCCATCCTCGCCTGCTGGGCGTCGCTCTACAGCAGCGCGGCGGTCGACTACCGGCGGGGCCTGGGCGTGGTGGACGACGGCCCGGCGATGGCCGTCGTCGTCCAGGCGCTCGTGCCGGCCGAGGCGTCGGGCGTCGCCTTCACCGTGGACCCGGTCACTGGCGACGGCGACCTGGTGCTGATCGACGCCGCTTGGGGGCTGGGCGAGGGGATCGTGGGCGGCGTCGTCTCGCCGGACCACTTCGCCGTGCGCAAGGCGGACGGCGCGATCGCCCGGCGGGAGATCGCGGAGAAGAGGCTGCGCATCGCGGCCGCGCCCGGCGGCGGCACGCGAAACGAGACGCTCGATGCGGAGCAGGCGGCCAGTCCGGCGCTCAGCGACGGCCAGGCCGTCGAGCTGGCGCGGCTGGCGGGGCGAGTCGAGGAGCTGACCGGCGGTCCGCAGGACATCGAGTGGGCGCTGGCGGAAGGGCGGTTCTCTCTGCTCCAGGCGCGCCCGGTCACGGCCGCCGGCGTCGCGGACGGCGAAGACGAAGGCTGGGTCTCCGAGTTCGACACGCCGACGGCGCCGGACACGGTCTGGACCGCCGCCAACGTCCAGGAGGTGCTGCCGGGCGAGATTTCGCCGTTCAACTGCTCGATCACGACGCGGATGGTCGAGATCTTCGGCACCAAGCCGCTCGACCGGATGGGCATCCGGGTGAAGACGCCCGACCCGTTTGGCGCCTTCTTCTACAGCCGGGCCTTCCTCAACGTGACGATGACGATGGAGGTGGTGGACCAGACGCCGTTCGGCGCCACGGATGCGATGATGGAGCAATACTACGACATCCCGCGCGACTTGCTGCCGAAGCCGACGCCGCTCTCGCCGGCGAAGGTCTGGCGCTACGCGCTCATGCTGCCCCGCATCGTCTGGTTTGTGGCCCGCTATCGCGCGGACGTGCGGCGCGCCGAGCGCATCGTCGGCGAACTCGAGCGGAGCATTGTCGAGCAGCCGTACCGAGAGCTGCCGGACGAGGAGCTGGTGAGCGTCGTGGACGCGGGCCTGGAGCCGAGCGCAGAGGTATCGGTCACCCACGTTTCGGGCGCGGGCCTCACCGGCGCCTCGTTCGACATGCTCCGGAGCGTGACTAGGAGCTGGCTGGGCGACGAAGACGGCGCGCTGCATGCGACGCTCTGCTCAGGCCTCGCCGGGCTGGAGAGCGCGCAGCCGGCCTACGAGCTGTGGGAGCTGTCGCGCCTCGTCGTGGCCTCGGAGCGGCTGAGCGAAGCGTTCGCGCCGGCGGCCGGCGCCGAGATCGAGCGCCGCCTCTCGGCGCTCGACGGCGAGGAGGTCGCGACGTTTCGCCACCGGCTCGACGGGTTCCTCGGGCGACACGGCCATCGCAGCGTGATGGAAGCGGAGGTGGCGGCGCAGAGCTGGTCGGAAGACCTGCCGACGGTGTTCGCGATGATCCGCAACTATCTACACGCCGGTGAGTCGCTCGACCCGCGCCGCGTCGAGGAGCGTCAGCGTCACGAACGAGAGGAGGCGACGCGACAGGCGCTGGCGCGGCTGCGCTGGTGGCAGCGACCGATGTTCCGCTTCGCCTTGCGGGGAGCGCATCGCTGGGTGGTGAGCCGCGAGCACACGAAGTCGCTGATGGTGCGGTCGACGGATCGGGCGCGGCGGCTCACCCGCGAGCTGGCGCGCCGCTTCACCGAACGCGGCGTTCTCGGCGACGCGTGGGACTTCTACTACCTGACGCTGGAGGAGGTGAAGGCGCTCGTCAGAGGCGAGCTGAACGCCACCGAGGCGCGGCTCCGCATCCGCCGCCGCCGCGACGAAGAGGCGCGCAACCGAGGCGTGGTGCTGCCCGAGACGTTCCAGGGCCGCCCGAAGCCGCTCCGTCCCGAAGACCTGCCGCTGCCCGAGGGCGACACGCTACGCGGCATCGCGGTCTCGCCGGGGCGCGTCACCGGCCGCGCGCGGGTGATCCTGGATCCTCGCCGCGACGCGGCGATCGAGCCGGGCGAGATCCTCGTCGCGCCGGTGACGGACGCGGGCTGGACGCCGCTCTTCATCGCGGCGGCGGGCGTCGTTGTCGATATCGGCGGGACGCTGTCGCACGGCTCCACCGTCGCGCGGGAGTACGGCCTGCCGGCGGTGGTGAACGTGAAGCACGGCACACGCCTGATCCGCACCGGCCAGACGATCACGGTGGACGGGACGCAGGGCGTGGTGGTGCTGGGGGACGAAGGGTCGAGGGCGCTCGGGGCTCGACCGGCGTGAGTGTGACAACCCGCCGAACCCGGCGAATCCACTCGCTGAAAGTCGAGCTCCTTGAGAAGGCCGGAGAAGCCGCGCTGTCTGCTGTACAGGCCTTCAACAACCCGTTGGTAAGGTTCAAAAGCGAGACTTTCATCGTCCTCATGATCATCGCTTGGACCTACCTTCTGCATGCATATTACCGCGACCAGGGCGTGGATTACCGGCATTTCAGGCTGAACCAGAATGGCCGGCGCAAGTTCGACCGCACCACCCGCGGTGCCTACAAGTATTGGGAGCTGGAGCGGTGTCTCAATGACGACCGCTGTCCGGTCGATAAGCCAGCCCGAGAGAACCTCCGTTTCCTGATCGGCCTACGCCACGAGATCGAGCACCAGATGAGTCTTGCACTTGACACCTACCTGAGCGGTCGGTACCAAGCCTGCGCGCTGAACTTCAATCGGTGCATCAAGGATCTGTTTGGCGAACGCTACGCTCTGGACGCCTATCTGGCCTTTAATATTCAGTTCGCTGAACTGACGATGGAGCAGGTAGAGGAGATGACGCCTAAAGATGCACTTCCGCCACACATCAAGGCCTATGTTGCCGAGTTCGACCAGAGCCTGACCGACGAGGAGTTCAACAGTCAGCACTATTCCTACCGGGTTCTGTTCGTGCGGAAGCTCACGGGGAAGCGTGGACAAGCTGACCGAACGGTTGAATTTATTCCCGCTGACTCGCTATTGGCAGCCGAAATTGACAAGCAGTACTGGGTCCAGAAGGAAGTCGAGAGGCCAAAATTGAGGGCGAAGGACGTCGTCGAAACGATCCGGAGCGAAGGCTTCGGTGCATTCAACATGTACCACCACACCCAGCTTTGGAAGTCCGTCGACGGGAAGAACCCCGGGAGGGGCTTCGGCGTCGACGTAGCAGGCACGTGGTACTGGTATGAGAGGTGGCTGGAACTAGTTCGGAGGCACTGCCGCGAAGGAAGCCTCGCCGCACGTGCCTGATGACCAGGAACGCGCGAGAGCGAAGCCTATCCTCACAGCCGTCGCAGCGACGGCGCGACGGCGGCGACGAGGGCGGTGAGGGCGAGGCAGACGCTCGCCATGACGAGCAGGGCGTCGGGCGGGCCGAGCCAGGCGGCGAGGGCGCCGGCCAGCGTCGCGCCCAGCGGGATCAACCCCCGGTCGAGCGACATCAGGCTCATCACCCGGCCGTGCATCTCGGGCGGGCTGAGCTCCAGCAGCAGGCCGTTGGTCAGCGTCATGTAGGACGCGCTCATGCTCGCCGTCGCCATCAGCGCGACGATCGAGAGCGGCAGGAACGTCGAGCGCGAGAAGAGGAGCAGGCCGCAGCTAAACAGCGCCAGGAACGCCAGGAGCAGGACGCCGCGCCTCCGCAGCGTGGCCTGCGACGCGAGGAACAGCGAGCCGACGATGGCGCCGAAGCCGGTCGTCATGATCAGCGCGGCCGCGCCCGAGTTGCCCAGGTCGAGCACTCGCTTGGCGAAGAGCGGCACGAAGACGCTCTGGTAGGGGAAGCCGAAGACGAAGAGGATCAGCGCCGGCCCCAGCACCGCCAGCACCGCCCGGTCGCGAGCGACGAAGCGCAGGCTCTCGCGCAGGTCGTCCAGCCACCCGGCCTCGCCGTCGGTGGGGCGCGGCTCGCGGGTGAGGCGCATGAGCACGGTGCAGAGCATGACAGCGGCGATCAGCGCGCCGTTGAGCAGATAGACGGCGCCAAAGCCGCTGAAGAGGAGCAGGCCGGCCGTCGCCGGGCCGAGGATGCGCATGATGTTGATCGCCGTCGTGTTGAGCGCCACGGCGTTCAGCAGCGACTCCTTCGGCACGAGCTGGGGGATGAGCGACTGGCGCGACGGCTGGTTGAACGCCATCGACGTGCCGGAGACGAACGTGGTCACGAAGACGTGCCACGGTTCGATAACACCGCTCAGCGCCAGCGCCGCCATCAGGAAGTGGATCGCCATCGTCACCGACTGCGTCGCCAGCAAGATGCGCTTGCGGTCGAACCGGTCGGCGGCGACGCCGGCAAGCAGGCCGAAGAGGAGCATCGGCGCCATCCGCGCCGCCACGACGAGGCCGACCATCAACTCGGAGTCGGTCAGCTCCAGGATGAGCAACGGTCGGACGATTGCCTCCATCCAGAACGACGCGGCGTGGCCCACCTGGCCCAGCCAGAGGTAGCGGTAGTTCCGGTACTGGAGCGACGAGAACGTGCCGCCACGCCGCTCAGCGACGAGCGGCGCCGTGTCGGCGGAACCGGCGAGGGCATCTTCGGCCATAAGCGTCCGTGGGGACTGCGCCCATGCTAGCGCGAGCCGCAGCGATGGCGCACGGAGGCGGCTCGAAGCTCTGAAAGGCACTCAGGAAGCAGCGATCTTCTTTCCCACCCACCCACCCAGGAAGGTAATTTGAATCTGGGGGGGGCACCCCCAAACCGCCCGGCAGGGGGCAAGCCCCCTGCACCTCCTCCTTCTTCAGCATTACGATGGCGTCCCTCAGACTGGGTCGTTGCCACGCGGGGTAATGCATCCATATGCTGCGGGCGTGGCGAAGCAGCGGCTGGACCTGCTCATGGTGGAACGCGGTCTCGCGCCGAGCCGCGAGAAGGCGCGGGCCGCCGTCCTCGCGGGCGACGTGCTGGTCGACGGCGAGCGGGCGCGGCGTCCGGCCGCGACGCTGGCGCCGGGCGCGCGCATCGAACTCGTTCGTCCGCCGCCCTACGTCAGCCGCGGCGGCGAGAAGCTGGCGCACGCGCTCCGCGCGTTCGACATCGACGTCGGAGGCCTGGTGTGCCTGGACGCCGGCGCCTCGACCGGCGGCTTCACCGACTGCCTGCTCCAGCACGGCGCGGCGCGCGTCTACGCCGTCGACGTGGGCTACGGCCAGCTCGACTACCGGCTACGGCAGGACCCGCGCGTTGTCGTGCTGGAGCGCACGAACGCGCGCGAGCTGTCGTCGCTGCCCGAAACGCCCGCCCTGGCAACGATCGACGTGTCGTTCATCGGCCTGGAGAAGGTCGCGCCGGCGGTGGTGGGGCTGCTCAGACCGCGAGGGCGCATGGTCGCGCTGGTGAAGCCGCAGTTCCAGGCGCGGCGCAACGAAGTGGGCAAGGGCGGCGTGGTGAAGGACCCGCTAGTGCACGCGACCGTGCTGGGACGTGTCGTCGCGTGGGGGGCGACACAGGGGCTGCGCTTCGGCGGGCTGGTCGAGTCGCCGCTGCGCGGGCCGGCGGGCAACCGCGAGTTCTTCGTGCTGTGGGAGACGCCTGCTGCCGGCCCGCAGGGGCCAGAGGCGGCGTGAGCCGAATGAGCTATAGTTGAGCATCGTCGTTCGCGACACGGTGGCAACATGATGAACAAGGTCGGCTGCTGCTATCACCCGAAGTTGCCGCACGAGCTGGGACGCCGCGTGGCCGAGGAGCTCGTCGCCGTCGCACGGCCGCACGTCGCTGAGACCTGGGTGGCGCCGGCGTGGGACGAGGCGGAGGTAGCTCGCCGAGTGCCGGGCACCGACCTGCTGCTCTGCATCGGCGGCGACGGCACCGTGCTTCGCGCCGCCCGGGCCGTCGTCGGGGAGCAGACGCTGCTGCTGGGCGTGAACATGGGCCGCCTGGGCTTCCTGACCGAGCTGGACGCCCGCCAGGCGATCGACCGGCTGCCGGAGGTGCTCGCCGGGGCGGGACGGGTCGAGGAAAGGGCGATGCTCCACGCGGAGATCGCCGGGCCGGCAGGCCGCGACGACACAGCGGCGCGGCACGACGCCCTGAACGACGTGGTGATCGGGCGGGCGACGCTGGGGCGCACAGTACAGGTCTCGGTCCACATCGACGGGGCGGCGCTGGCGGACTATCGCGCCGACGGTGTCATCGTCGCGACGGCCACGGGCAGCACCGCGTACTCGCTCTCGGTCGGCGGGCCGATCCTGCCGCCGGAATCGCTCGATATCCTGCTGACGCCACTGGCGCCCCATCTGGCGCCGCGCAACTCGGTCGTCCTGCCGCCCAGCGCCGTCGTCGAGGCGCAGCTCCCGCCCGGCCAGCAGGCGACGTTCAGCGTCGACGGCGAGCGTGACCTCGATCTCGCCGCCGGCGGCACGGTGCGCATCGCGCTCGGCCCGCATCGCGCGCGCTTCCTGCGCTTGAGCCCGCCCAGCCAGTTCTACGAACGCCTGGCGCGGCGGCTGAACTGGCTGCGCGAAAAGGGCGAACGGCCCACGGCCGCGATCGAGGCGCTGCTCGGCGAGGAGGCGACGACGTGACCTCGGTATCGAGCGATCTGCGGGCGCAGCGGGCGGAGGTGGCCGACGCCCGCGCCATCCACGAGCTGGTGAGCGGCTTCGCCCGCAAGGGCGAAATGCTCCCCCGCACGATGGCCGAGCTGTACGAGAATTTGCGGGACTTCTCGGTGCTCCGCGACGGTGACGGCGTCGTCGCCTGCGGCGCGCTGCACATCATGTGGGAGGACCTGGCGGAGATCCGCTCGCTGGCCGTGCGCGAGGAGCGTCAGGGCCAGGGGCTGGGCGCGCTGCTGGTGCGCGCGCACCTGGCGGAGGCGCGGGCGCTGGGCCTGAGCACCGTCTTCGCCCTCACCTACCGTCCGGCCTTCTTCGAGCGGCTCGGCTTCCGCCAGGCCGACGTGATGACGCTGCCGCGCAAGGTCTGGAACGAGTGCTATCGCTGCCCCAAGTTCCCCACCTGCAACGAGATCGCCGTCGTCATCGATCTGAAGGACGCGCCGTGACGGAGCCGCTCGCCGTCCCGGCGACCGTCGCCAGCCGGCGCGTCCACGAAGGCTTCCTACGCATCCGCGTCGATACGCTGCGCTACGCCAACGGCCACGAGGGCCCGATCGATATCATCGAGCACCCGGGCGGCGTGACGCTCGTCGCCTTCGACCGCGAGGGGAGCCTGCTATTGGTGCGCCAGTACCGCCACCCCGCCGGACGCGACCTGCTGGAGCTGCCCGCGGGCACGCTCGACCCGAACGAGACGCCGGAGGCCTGCGCGGAGCGCGAGCTGCAGGAGGAGACAGGCTACCGGCCGGGGCGGCTGGAGCGGCTGGGCGGCTTCTACCTGGCGCCCGGCTACTGCACGGAGTACCAGCATATCTTCCTAGCCACGGACCTCAGCGAGAGCCGCCTGGAGGGCGACGCGAGCGAGGAGCTGCGCCTGGTGGCCGTTTCGCTGGACGCGGCGCTGCGGATGTGCGCCGAGGGCGAGATCGAGGACGCGAAGACGCTCGGGGCGCTGCTCCTGTACCTGCGGCGGGCCTCGCCTTGACGCTAAACGAAGGCCATTGTTACCATCCTGGCACGGACGTGACCCCCTTTCTGCTTAGCGACCATGCGTTCTGAGGACCCCGCTCGGCCGGACGGCCTGCGGCAAGGAGGCGACTGATGTCACTATTGACCGTTTCGGTAATCAAGGCCGACGTTGGCGGCTTCGTCGGACATTCAGCGATGCACCCCGAGGTACAGGCCAAGGGCGAGGAGATGCTCGCCCAGGCGAAGCAGCGCGGCACCCTCGTCGACTACCACGTCAGCCACTGCGGCGACGACCTCTTCCTAGTGATGACCCACGAGCGAGGCGAGCTGGACGAAGAGGTCCACAAGCTGGCTTGGGACACCTTCCTCGCCGGGACGGAGGTCGCCAAGAAGCTGAAGCTGTACGGCGCCGGCCAGGACCTGCTCTCGGACGCGTTCTCCGGCAACATCCGGGGGATGGGCCCCGGCTCAGCGGAGATGGAGATCGAAGAGCGCACCTCGGAGCCGATCCTGGTCTTCATGGGCGACAAGACGTCGGCGGGCTCGTTCAACCTGCCTCTGTACAAGATGTTCGGCGATCCGTTCAACACCATCGGCCTGGTGATCGCCGAACCGCTCCACGAAGGCTTCACCTTCGAGGTGCACGACGTCATCAACCATCGCAAGATCAAGTTCGACTGCCCGGAGGAGATCTACGACCTGCTGGTCTTCCTCGGCTCGCCCTCGCGCTACTGCGTGAAAGCGGTGTACAGCCGCAACACGGGCGAAATCGGCGCCGTCTCCAGCACCGACAAGCTGGCGCTGATCGCCGGGCGCTACGTCGGCAAGGACGACCCGGCCTGCGTCGTTCGTGCCCAGGGCGTTTTTCCGGCGGTGGGCGAGGTGCTGGAGCCGTTCGCGTTCCCGGCGATCGTCGAGGGCTGGATGCGCGGCTCGCACAATGGGCCGTGGATGCCGTGCGCCGTGAAGGACGCCAACCCCTCGCGCTTCGACGGGCCGCCGCGCGTCGCCTGCATCGGCTTCCAGCTCGCGAACGGGATGCTCGTCGGCCCGCGCGATATGTTCGACGACCCGGCCTTCGACGAGGCGCGTCACCAGGCGAGCCTGGTGGCCGACTACCTGCGCCGCCACGGGCCGTGGGAGCCCCACCGCCTCCCCCTGGAGGAGATGGAGTACACCACCATGCCCGCCGTCGCGGCGAAGATCGCCTCGCGCTGGGAGCCGCTGTAGGTAGCGGGTCAGCAGTCAGCTAGTCAGCGGGTCAGCCAGTCAGCGGGTCAACCAGTCAGCCGGTCACCCTGAGCAAGGCGAAGGGCCTGGCCCCTAACGGGGCGCGAGATGCTTCGCGGAGCCTGTCCTGAGCGCAGCTGATATGCCCTTCTTCCCACCCGCCGCCCTGAGGAGTTTGTTGGTTCTGGGGGACACCCCAGAACCCCGGCAGATGGGCTACGCCCCTCCGCACTCCCCTCTTTTGGCACGCTGACCGACTGACTAGCTGCCTCCCGACCGCTACTGCGCCCTTGCGTCGCTGCCGATCCTTATGTGAGGATGGGATAGACGATCGCTATCACCCCCAAAGGAGCGTCCAATGACAGACACGCTCTCCGTCACCGACAACCGCACCGGCCAGACCTTCGAGCTGCCCATCGAGCACGGCACCGTGCGCGCGGGCGACTTCCGGCAGATGAGGACCGGCGAGGACGACTTCGGGCTGATGCTGTACGACCCGGCCTTCACGAACACCGCCTCGTGCCGGAGCCGGATCACCTACATCGACGGCGACCAGGGCATCCTGCGCTACCGGGGCTACCCGATTGAGCAGCTCGCGCGGGAGAGCACCTACCTGGAGGTGGCCTACCTCCTCGCCTTCGGAGAGCTGCCGACGCGCGACCAGTTCGACGCGTGGGAGCACGACATCACCTTCCACACGTTCGTCCACGAAAACATCAAAAAGTTCTTCGACGGCTTCCACTACGACGCCCACCCGATGGGCATGCTGGTGAGCGCCGTCGCCGCCCTCTCGACGTTCTACCCGGATTCGAAGGACATCTTCGACGACGAGAAGCGCCTGATCCAGATCCACCGTCTCACCGCCAAGGTGCCCACGCTGGCGGCGTTCGCTTACCGGCACAGCCTCGGTCGGCCGTACGCCTATCCGGATAACGACCTGAGCTTCACCGGCAATCTGCTGAACATGCTCTACAAGATGTCGGAGGCGAAGTACCAGCCGAACCCGGTGTTGGAGCGGGCGCTGGACGTCCTCTTCATCCTCCACGCTGATCACGAGCAGAACTGCAGCACCAACGCCATGCGCTCCGTCGGCAGCTCCCACGTCGACCCGTATTCGGCGACGGCGGCGGCGTGCGCGGCCCTCTACGGCCCGCTGCACGGCGGCGCGAACGAGGAGGTGCTGCGCGAGCTGGAGGAGATCGGTTCGCTCTCCAACATCCCGGAGTTCATCAGGCAGGTGAAGGAGGGCGACCGGCTGCTCTTCGGCTTCGGCCACCGCATCTACAAGCACTACGACCCGCGGGCGTCCGTAATCAAGGAGTTGGCCCATCAGGTCTTCGAGGTGACCGGCCGCAACCCGCTGCTGGACATCGCCCTGGAGCTGGAGCGCATCGCCCTGGAGGACGAGTACTTCGTCACGCGCAAGCTTTACCCAAACGTCGACTTCTACTCCGGCATCATCTACCAGTCGATGGGCTTCCCGGTGGAGATGTTCCCGGTGCTCTTTGCCATCCCGAGGACGGCGGGCTGGGTGGCGCAGTGGCAGGAGATGCTGTTGGACAAGGAACAGAAGATCGCCCGGCCGCGCCAGGTCTATCTAGGCGACGACCGGCGCGACTTCGTGCCTATCGCCCAGCGCCGGACCGCGCCGGAGCGGGTCGGGGCAGCGACGTAGCGGGCTCTTGCCCAGCCTCCACCCAGGCGCTACCATCGCCCGCAAGGGAGAGAGCGATGGGGGCGCGCACCAAGGGGAGCTGTAGGTCAGGATCGCCGGGCTGGCAAAGGCCCGTTTCCATTGCTATAGCCCTGGGCATAGCGGCGCTGCTTGCTCTTCAGGTGATGCCCCAAGGCGTTCAGGCACAGGCGATCGAGTTGACCAATGACGTTCAATGCGACGCCACGACCGTCGCGATCGATACCACGGTCGAATGCACGCTGGCGTTGACAAATACCGGCGACGAAGTCTTCACGGACGTCGCTGCGAACTTCTCTTTCCTGGAGTGCTTCCAGGATGGGACCTGTGGCTGTTGCTCAGTAGTAGGACAGGCACCTCTCGACTATATTGCAGCAACGCCGCCCTGGACTGGGCGCACGCTTCAGTACCAGACTCCGTATTGGGATCCGCTCGGCACCGGCACCCTGGCGCCTGGCGAAGCCGCGACGATTCGAGTTGTGGTTCGCGCAGTCGTGCAGCCTCCACCGAACTGGCGACCCGCCGTTTGCAGCTTTGGATCGGGACTCGCTTCGGGATCCACCGAACGAACAGAGTCGGGGCCGTACGACAGACGCTGCGTCATCATCACCGTGGTGGAGTTCCTGCCGACGCCAACACCCACGGTGGCACCCAGCGTGACGCCGTCGCCTACCGCCACGGCCGCCGGGGGCGTTGCAGGGCTTCCCTCGTCGGGGTCGGGCCCCGGCGAGAGCGGCGTGCCTCTCGCCGCGGCAATGGTCGCCCTAGCCGGCGTCGCGACACTTGGGGCCTCTGTTCTTCTGCGCAGGCTGGCAAGTTAGCGCCGTTCGGCCACTTTCCTCTCTCGCCCCGCCCCGTGATAGGATCGAGGCAGCGGCGCGTTCTTGGGTGAGAGAGGAGCCGATGCTCGAAGCTGCGGTTCGGGAGCTGAGGGAGGCCATCGCCGAGCACGACGGCGAGAACGTGGCGGACGCCGCCTTCACTCGCCGCGTCGACCAGCTCATCAGCGTCTTCTACGACGACATCGTCGAGATCACCCACGTCCCGACGCGCGCCCTGTTCGATCTGTTCGTCATCAAGGCGCTCTATGTAGGCCGGCGGAGCACCGACGCCGGAGTCGTCGACTACCTGGGCGCGCTGCTCGATCGCTATCTGTACTCGAAGGAGCTCTTCCCAACCGCTCCGGACGAAGGTCCCAACCTCTCCTACTTCTCGGAGCTGCTGGAGGAGACGCGGCAGTTGCGCCACTTCCAAAACCTCTTCGAGGCGTACCGCAGCTACGGCGACCACGCCCTCTTCGTCACCGGCGTTTTCCCGCGAGCGCTGCGACGCCGAAACGGGCGGCGCCAGGCGCCGGCAGGTTTCGTCGACCGCGGCTACTACGTGACGACGGGCCGACGCTGCTACCAGCTCGCCGCCGGGCACGAGCTGGCCCAAGAGACGCAACAGCGGAGGCTCTTGGAGAAGCTGGCCGTCTACTTCGAGGTCTACCTGGACACGCTGAATGAGATTAGTGAGGGCTACATCATGGGGTTCGACCTGCCGCTCATCGCGGACAAAATGCTGGACAACTTCAACGCCTACCGGCGCACCGGCGAACAGCGCTACCTGCTGAACGCGCGTCGCTACGCCGCGATTCTCAAGGTCGACGCCGAGGCGTTCCCCAGCCTGCTCGCCTCCCAGCCGCGCGCCCACGTCCTCGAGCCGGGCCCGGCGCCTCGCAGCGACCCCTAGGCGGCGGTCCGCGCAGGAATCCTCTCGCGGCGCCTGGACGCGGCGCCGGCCTTATGTCGACTATGGCACGCCCCGGGCTGGCGTCCCAAACCCGCTTGCATTAGGGGCCATCCTGGTGTATGAGTTAGTTGGCACTCGCGTCTAGAGAGTGCTAATCCCATTTCAAGAGAGGAACTTGTCTTATGGCAAAGCAGATTGTCTTCGATGACGACGCCCGCCACGCCCTGATGCAGGGCATCGACGCCCTGGCCGACGCCGTCAAGATCACCCTTGGGCCCAAGGGGCGCAACGTCGTGCTGGACAAGAAGTTCGGCGCGCCCAGCATCACCAATGACGGCGTCACCATCGCCAAGGACATCGAGCTTCAGGACCCGTTCGAGAACATCGGCGCCCAACTCGCGAAGGAGATCGCCTCCAAGACGAACGACATCGCCGGCGACGGCACGACGACCGCGACCGTCCTGGGCCAGGCGATCGTCCACGAAGGGCTGAAGAACGTAGCCGCTGGCGCCAACCCGATGGCGCTCAAGCGCGGCATCGAGAAGGCGGCCCAGGCGATCATCGAGCAGCTCCAGAAGGACGCGTCGCCCGTCACCACGCGCGAGCAGATGGCCCAGGTCGCCTCGATCTCCGCCGCCGACACCACCGTCGGCGAGCTGATCGGCGAGGTGATGGAGAAGGTGGGCAAGGACGGCGTGATCACCGTCGAGGAGTCGAAGGGGATTCAAACGGAGACGGAGTATGTGGAGGGCATGGCCTTCGACCGGGGCTACATCAGCCCCTACTTCGTGACGAACTCCGAGAAGATGGAAGCGGAGATCGAGGACCCCTACATCCTGATCACCGATAAGAAGCTGTCCGCAGTCAACGACATCCTGCCGATGCTGGAGCGGTTCCTCCAGGTCAGCAAGAACCTGGTGCTGATCTGCGACGACTGCGACGGCGAGGCGCTCGCCACGCTGGCGGTGAACAAGCTGCGCGGCACCATCAACTGCGTCGCCGTGAAGGCGCCCGGCTTCGGCGACCGGCGGAAGGAAAACCTGGGCGATGTCGCCGCGCTCACCGGCGCCACCCTGATCAGCGAAGAGCTCGGCCGCAAGCTCGACTCGGTCCAGGTGCAGGACCTGGGCCGCGCCCGCCGCGTCCTCGTCGCCAAGGAAGAGACGACGATCATCGAGGGCAAGGGCAAGCGCGACGCGATCAAGGGCCGCATCACCCAGATCAAGAACGCTCTGGAGACGACAACGTCCGACTGGGACCGCGAGAAGCTGCAGGAGCGGCTGGGGAAGATTGCCGGCAGCGTGGCCGTGATCAAGGTGGGCGCGCCGACCGAGGTGGAGCTGAAGGAGAAGAAGCACCGCGTGGAGGACGCGCTTTCGGCCACGCGAGCCGCCGTCGAGGAGGGCACCGTGGCCGGCGGGGGCGTCGCCTACCTGAACGCGCTCGGCACCTTCGACAAGCTCACCCTGGAGGGCGACGAACGCACCGGCGCGAACATCCTCCGGCGCGCGCTGGAGGAGCCGACCCGCCGCATCGCCATCAACGCGGGCAAGGACGGCTCCGTGGTGGTGCAGGAGGTCAAGCAGCTCAAGAAGGGCGAAGGCTACGACGCCGCGAAGGACGAGTTCGGCAACATGCAGAAGAGGGGCATCATCGACCCGCTAAAGGTGACGCGAGCGGCGCTCGAGAACGCCGTGAGCATCGCCGGCATGGTGCTCACCACGAACTGCCTGGTCACCGATCTGCCGGAGAAGCAGCCGGCGATGCCCATGCCCGCCGGCCCGCCGATGTACTAAGCGTCGAACAGGTTGGGAAGCACGAGAAGGCCAGGCTAAAGCCTGGCCTTCCACGTTGATAGGGAGGACAGCCGCATGCCCGAGATGAGCGACGGCGAACGAGACGCGTTCATCGAGAAGCTACGGCTCGGCGTGCTCTCGACGCTGCGCGAGGACGGGTCGCCCGTCGCGGTGCCTGTCTGGTTCGAGTGGGACGGACGAGCCATCCGCATCTTCAGCTCCGGACGTTCCGGCAAGATCGCTCGCCTGAAGCGGGACCCACGCGCCTCGCTCTTAGTCGCCAACAGCGTCGGAGAGCCCGAGGCGTGGGTAGCGTTCGATGGCGAGATGACGATCAAGACGGACGGAGCGTTCGAGCTGGCAGAACGCCTGGCAGGCCGCTACTGGGACGTCACGGACGCGGAGCGCCGGGCGACGCTCAACCTCTGGCGTCGCATCGCGCCCTCACTCCGGCTGCTGGAGCTGGTCCCGACGCGGATTCACACCTCCACCAGCTAGCTCGGGGCGCGTCGGCCCTGGGGCCAACGTCGCGTTGTCGCCTGGTATCATAACGCCAACCATGAACGTCCTCTTCGCCGTCGCAGAGATGACGCCCCTCGCCAAGGTGGGGGGCGTCGGCGACGTGAGCGCCGGCCTGCCGCGCGCGCTCCGCCGCCTCGGCCTCGACGTGCGTGTCGCGCTCCCCCTCTACGCCTCGATCGACCGAGACGCTCACGGCCTCAGCCGGCTCGCCGCGCTGCCGGACGGCGCCGCGCTCTGGGAGGCGGAGGTTCGCGGCGTGCCGACCTACCTCATCGAACACGAGGCGGCGTTCGGGCGGGAGCTGGTCTACGGCTACGAGGACGACCCCAAGCGCTTCCTGGCCTTCTGTGACGCCCTCCTGGCGGCGTCCGAGGTGCTGGACTGGCAGCCGGACGCCGTCCACGCGCACGACTGGCACACTGGGTTCACCGGCGCCCGCCTCGCCGCAGCGGCCGACCATGCCTGGGCGGACGCGGCGCGCATCTTCACCATCCACAACCTGGGCTACCGGGGAGAGTTCGACGACGCGTTCGCGGCCGAGCACGGGCTGCCCGCCTGGGCCTTCGCCGCCCCGCCGGGCGTCGCGGTCGAGGTGGCGCGGAGCGGCCTCGGCCTCGGCTTGCTCCACGCCGGCCGCGTCTCGACCGTGAGCCCGACCTACGCACGCGAGATCCTGGCGCCGGAGCAGAGCGACGCCCTGGCGCCGCTGCTGGCACGCCTACCCTACCCCGTCGCGGGCGTCCTGAACGGCATCGACACCGACGAATGGGACCCGGCCACGGACGAACGGCTGGCGGCGCGCTTCGACGCGGAGCGCCTGGACCGGCGCCGCGAGAGCAAGCGCGCTCTGCGCGAGCGCCTGGGCCTGGCGGACGCGGGCGAGGCGCCGGTCATCGGCATGGTGTCGCGCTTGGTCGTGCAGAAGGGCGCTGACCTCGCCGTCGCGGCCATCGACCGGCTCCTGAAGACGAGCGACCTCCAGCTCGCCGTGCTGGGCGTCGGTGAGGAGACGTACGAACAGGCGATGACGGCGCTGGCAGAGCGCCACCCCGGACGGGCGGCCGTGCGCCTGGCCTTCGATGAGGAGCTGGGACAGCTCATCTACGGCGGCTCTGACCTGTTTCTCATGCCCTCGCGCTATGAGCCGTGCGGCCTGGGCCAGCTCATCGCCATGCGCTACGGCGCCGTCACGGTGGTGCGACGCACGGGCGGCCTGGCCGATACCGTCTCCCCGTACGACGCGGCGCGAGACGAAGGCACCGGCTTCGTCTTCGACGACGCCACGCCGGACGCGCTCGTGGCGGCGCTCGAAGCGGCGCTCGCGGCGTACCGCGACCGCGACGGCTGGTGGCGGCTCCAGCGTCGCGCCATGGCCCAGGACTTCTCGTGGGGGCGCTCTGCCCGCAACTACGCGGAGCTGTACGAGGGGGCCATCGGGGAGCGCTCGGCCACACGCGGAGCGAGATGACCAAGCGGCTTGCCGCCGGCATCGACCTCGGCGGCACGAAGATCCTTTCCGCTGTGATGGCCGAGGACGGAAGCGTACTGGGCGAAGACCGCTGCCTGACCCTCGCCGCCGAAGGGCCGGACGCCGTCGTCCGGCGCATCATCGAATCGCTGGAACGGGCGCTCGTCCGGGCGGAAGTCGAAGCAGCCGCGCTCGAGGGCGCCGGCATCTCGTCGCCGGGGCCGCTCGACCCGTGGCAGGGCATCGTCACGGAGGCGGTCAACCTGCCGGGCTTTCGCAACGTCCCGCTGGCGCGCCTGGTGAGCGACGCCTGCGGCCGCCCGGCGCTGCTGGAGCACGACGCGGCCGCGGCCGCCTACGGCGAGCTGCGCTTCGGGGCGGGAGCGGGGTTCCGGCACCTGGTGTACGTCACGGTGAGCACTGGCATCGGCGCCGGCATCATCATCGACGGCCGGGTCTACCGGGGGGCCTCGGGCGCAGCGGGCGAGGTGGGCCACATGAGCATCGATGAGCAGGGGCCGCCCTGCAACTGCGGCAGCCGCGGCTGCGTCGAGGCCTTCTCGTCCGGCCTGGCGATCGCGCGGCAAGCGGCAGAAGCGATGGCCGCCGGCCGCAGCCCGCTCCTGCAGGAGCTGGCCGGCGGCGCGCCGCCGACGCCCGAGTTGGTCCACGAGGCGGCGACGCGGGGGGACGCAGCCTGTCGCGAGGTTATCGAGGAGGCCGGGCGCCGGCTAGGCATCGGGCTGGCGGGAGTGCTCAACTGCCTGGATCCGCAGGCGCTGATCGTGGGCGGCGGGCTGACCGGCCTGGGCGACCTCTACCTAAGGCCGGCGTTCGAGGCTGCCCGCGGGCACGCCTTCGAGCAAAACGCCAACGATGTGACGATCGGCCTGGCAAAATTGGGGGATTTCGCTAGCGCCCTAGGGGCGGCGGCACTTATGCTGGATCAGGAGCCGCGATAGCCTGTGCAGGAGGCGAGGCTGCTGGCCGAAACTTACCTGGGGCCGACACGGACGTAACGGCCCATCGGCCAGGCTCGTTGACTCGCAGGAGCACATCGTTGATTGATCGCATCCGTGCGCGGCTCGCTACCCAGAATCGGCACACGCTCGAACTCGGAATGACCGTCCTGCTGTGGCAGGCTTCGACGGGGGTCTTCCTGCTGGCGTTGGTCCAGCAGTACCTGCCCCAGCAGCTCGACGCCAACGCCGCCTTCCCGGGCTACGCGCTGGCGATCTACGCCGCCACGCGCCTGGTCCTGCAGGCGCCCGCCGGCTGGCTGGCCGACCGGCTGGGCCGCCGCGAGACGCTGACGATGGGCATCGCCGTGTCGCTGCCGTCGGTGCTGCTCATGCTGCAGGTGCGCGACCCAGCCTCGTTCCTGGCGTTCTCTGCGCTGTACGGCGCCGGCTCCGCGGCCGTCTGGCCGGCGATGATGGCCTACGTGGGCGACACGCAGGAGGCCTCGACGCGCGGGCGGACGCTGAACACGCTCAACCTCTCACAGCTCATCGGGCTTGGCATCGGCGCGATGGTCGGCGTGACCCTGACCGACTTCATCTCGTATCAGGCGGCGTTCGTGGCGTGCCTGGCCTTCAGCGGCCTGGCCCTGGCCTTCGCCTACCGGGGCGCCCGCGCCGCCACGAAGCCCAGCCCGCGCGCTGAGAGCGAGCCGGGCGCCAGGCTCCACGCCGGCATGCTTACGAAGCGGGTGCTCCTGCTCGCGGGCATCGCGCTCCTGCTGAGCATCGGCACGACGATCCAGGCGCCCGTCGTCACGGAGTACACCAACGAGGTGCTCGACACCAAGCTGCACGTCGTCGGCCTGATGCTGTTGGCGCCGGCGCTGGTGGCGGGGACGCTCGCCGTGCGCTACGGACACCTGGCCGACCGGTTCGGTCGTCAGCTCCCGCTGATCGTCGGGCTGGCGGTGGCGTCGGTCTGCTACTACCTGCTGAGCCAGACGACGCATCCGCTGCTGGCGGCGCACCTGATCGTGCTGGCCGGCCTGGCATACGCCGTGAGCATCCCGGCCTGGGGCGCCGCCGCGCTGGACGCGACGGAGCTGGGCGGACGCGGGCTCATCCTCGGGCTGCTCGCGACGGTGCAGGGGTTCGGCGGCGTGGCGGGTTCGGCGATCGGCGGCGTCGCGAACGCGGCGTGGGGCCCGGTGGCGCCGTTCAAGATGGGCGCGGTGCTCCTGATGCTGGCGCTCTGCCTGACGGTGATGCACCTGCACCAGCAGCGCGAATCAACGCCGACGCCGGTCGAAGCCTAACCCTCCACCCCGGGCCGCTCCTCCGCTAAAATCGGCTCCATCACCTCGATGAACCGCGCCAATCGCTCCGCGACCTGGGCGACCAGGTCGTCGGTGAGGTCGCGGTTCACCGGCGTCGAGGCGTTGCCAGGCACCGGCAGCGTTTCGTGGAGCCGCGTCCACTTCTGCGTCCACTCCTCCAGCTCCACGCCCGGGCCAAGCTGCGCCTGGATCTCCATCGCTCGGGGCGCTAGCGCGCCAGCCCAGCGATAGTTCGCCTCGCGTTCGCCCTCGAAGTGGAGGCCCACCTCGAGCGAACGGGTCTTGCGCTGCACCCAGACCTCGTAGTGGACGGCGGGGCTCTCGAAGTAGACCTGGAGGAGGCTGGGGCGGGCCCGCCACTGGTGCCGCTGGAGGCGCTTCGGGAGGCGGGGCTTGAGGGCATCGTAGACGCGGAGGACGAACGACTGGATGTGGCCGTGGTGGAGCGTCGCCGCCCAGGCCACCAGCGAGCCCAGCGCCAACAGCTTCACGAGCGTCCGGGCCCGTGACACAGCCCACTCCTCCTTCGTCTGGTCAGTATAGCCCGACAGATGGATCGACGGGAGTTCACCCCGCCGCTTCGTCGCGCAGGCGCGCTAGGTATTGATCCAGGATGATAGCGTTTGATCCTAACGCCCGAATGCGGTATCCAGTAGCTTGTTGGTAGCGGGGCGGGGCAGCAGGAGAAAGGAGATCTCGTGATGAGACGAATCGCAGCAGTAATCGCGGTTATCGGAGGGCTGGTCGCCCTCGCCCTTGCGTTGGGTTCGCTGGCGCAGGCCCAGGAATCGCAGGACGTCACTCTGGCCGAACTCGACGGCTCCGGCATCACCGGCAGCGCGACGCTCACCTCGAGCGCCGACGGCAGCCAGACGACCATCGAGATGATCGGCAACGGGCTGGACATAGGCGGCAGCCCCCACCTCAACCACATCCACGTCGGTACCGGCTGCGGCACGGGCGAGTACACCGCCGCTCCGCAGGCCACGCTGACGGAACTGGCCGACGCGGACGAAGACGGTTCCGACACCCAGTCGACCGTTGTGACAGAAGCAGACGACGCCACCCCGCTTACCTACGCCGACATCGCGGACGGCGGGCACGTGCTGGTCATCCACGGCCTGGAGGCCGCCCCGGCCGCGTGCGGCGTCATCGCCTCCGCGCAGGCGGGCCCGACGTCGGTAGGACCGACGGCCACGGCCGCGGCGACAGCGCTGCCGCCCTCCGGCTTCGGCGGCCCTGACAACGACGGTAGCGGCACGCCGGCCTGGCTCCTCGCCGTGCTGGCCGGCGGCGCACTGGCGATGATCGCCGGCTTCGCCGCGCTGGGTCTGCGACCACGCGCCTAGCGCGACCGCCCTCTCGTGATCGAAGGCCCCCGATGCTTCGGGGGCCTTCTCCTTTCGCGACGAAGGCTGCTCGGTCACGGGCCGCTGGCTGGTGCGGGCCATTAGCAGGTTGCTGAAAAACTCTCATGACCAAATGTCTCTCTAACCACCCACCCGCCCTGAGAAGTTTGTTTGAATCTGGGGGACACCCCCAGACCCCCGGCCCTTCGCTTTCGCTCAGGGCAGGCGCCAGGGCTGCGCCCCTCTGCACTCCCCCTTCTTCAGCAGCCTGTTAGGCCTCGTAGATGGCGGTTCGACGTCCCAGCTAGCGGGCGGCCGCCAGCTCCTGGACGCGGCGCAGGAGCGCCGGGAGCGCTTCGCCGGAGGGGGCGCGTAAGGCGGCGGCGCAGAGGTCGGTGAGCGGCGTGGCCTGGGGGTTGACCTCGATGAGACGGGCGCCGCGCCGGTAGGCGATGACCGGGAACTCGGCTGCCGGATAGACGACGGCGGAGGTGCCCACCAGGAGCACGGCATCCGCGCGCTCCGCCTCTCGGTAGCACGACTCCAGCGCCGCGCGCGGGATCGGCTCGCCGAACATCACCGTGTCACTCTTTACCAGGCCCTGGCAATCGGGGCACTGGGGCGGCACCTGCTCCGACACGAACTCCTCGCGCGGCCAGCGGCGTCCGCATTCGATGCAGCGCATCCTGGTGCGGTTGCCATGGATCTCCGTAATCGCGTGGGAGCCTGCCTGCTGGTGAAGGTCGTCGATGTTCTGGGTGATGATGTGCCTCAGGTAGCCGAGGCGCTCCATCTCGGCGAGGGCGAAGTGGCCCGCGTTCGGCCGCGCCTCCTCGATCGCCCGGACGAAGTCAGATTGGCGCTCCTGCTGGCTGAGCCGCTCGGCCCACCAGCCGGCGGGGTCGGCCAGGAAGCGCTGGTAGCCGTCCATGGGCGGCTCGCCTTGCTTGTCCCAGAGGCCGTCGCCGCCGCGGAAGGTCGGGATGCCTGACTCCTTCGACAGGCCGGCTCCCACCAGCGCGATGACGTAGCTCGACCCGGCGACGACGGCCGCCGCTCGTTCGACCTGATCCTCAAGCTCCGGCTCCACAGCGGCTCTATCATAACGCGTTCGGGTGCCGGGACAACCTGGGGCCACACGATGGCTAATGGAGTGGTTGCCGCCCGCCGATACTATCTTGGTTGACTAGTCTCACCCAGTAGGGAGTTGGCCCTGATGGACAGAATGATCTCGGCACTGGCGAACGCGCTCGGGCAGTATCGAAAGACGCCCGGCAGCAACGAAGCCTGGGTGGACGGCGTGCTCTCCAAGTTCGAGCGCGACCGCCCGGAACAATACGCGCACGCACGACGGACCCGAGGCCTCGCCCTCGGGCTGGCCTCGCTCGCCGGACTGCGCGCCGAGGAGTCGGCGGCGCTCGGGCTCGGGCTGCTGTTCCATGGGCTGATCGGCGACGCTGCGCCGGACACGCAGGCGCAGCCCCCGCGCGCCTGGACGGACTACCTGGCGAGCGAGCCGTGGGTCACCCCTTGCCTCCACACGGTGGAGTTCGTGCGCACGCCGGACTGGGGGGACGGAGAAGGATACGCCGCGGGCCTTCTGGCCAGCATCGCCCTCCACGTCGACAAGGAAGTGCTGGTCAAGCGCGCCGGGACCATCAACGTGCTCCGGTCGCTCCCGGGCGAGAGCGAGTCGCGGGTGCTTAACAGCATCATGCTGGTCGTCTGGTCCGAGGAGGGGCAGGCGCTCTTCGACTCCTACGTCCGCACCCATGGCGAGCGCTACCGACTGGACGGGGGCGAAGTGAAGGAGGCGGTCCGCCTGCTGAAGGGCGCCGCCCCGCGCCCTAGCCGCCCCGCCCGTCAGGATGCCGCCCCGGCATCGCCGGCCGAGCGGCTGATCACCCATCGCAGCCGCCTCACGGAAGGCGTTCGGCGAACGGCCGCGGAAGAGGTGACCTCGGACAACTTCGAGCGGCGCAAGCGAGCGCTGGCGAGCTCAGCAAGCCTGTTCGCCGCTCACGATGAGCCGCCCCCAGCCGACGACCGCGACGAGCCGCCGATCGAAGAGCTGGAGCTGGAGCCCGAGCCAGAACCGGAACCGGAACCCGAGCCGGAGCGCGACGCAGACGCCTTCGACGAAGGCCTCCCCGCGTACGAGCCGGCTGATGAGCCGGAGCCCCGGCCGGCGCCGGCGCGGGCGAACGGCGGCTCGCACGAGGCCAGCGCCCAGCCGGACGGCCTGCTCCGCATTCGAGAACTCGCGCCCAAGGAGGAATTCATGGACATTCTTAGGACCCCACAGACACGCACCGCTTCGATCGACGAGCTCGGCCTAGCGGAACGGCTGGACGAGTTGAAGGCCCGCTTCGCGCAGATCGAGCGAATCGCTTCGGAGAGCCAGGAGCTGTTGCGGGGGCTGGTGCCTTACCTGGACCAGTTCTCCACCATGCTGGCCCAATTCGAGGCGATCCTGGGCAAGCCCAAGGCGCACTCGGGCATTGGCAAGGGCTAGCACGGCCCCTCACGGAACGACCAAGAACCCCGGCGAATCGTCGCCGGGGTTCTTCTGCTGCCTGCTGCTAGGTCGGTGAGGTCGAGCGGCCTACGCGACACGGGAAAGCCGGCGCTTCGGCGGCCGTTCGGCGGCACCGCCGGCGAGAGCACTGATATCGGGTGCGGGCGTCAGCGTCCAGGCCGGAAGGCCCGGCAGGCGCACCACCAGGGCCGGCTGCCGCTCTTCGTTGCTCGTCCGTTCAAACGAAGCGCCGAGCAGGTACCCGGAGACGGCCGACTGGAGCAGCGCTAGCTCGTCGGCGTCTCGCGCGGGAGCGGTCGGCTCTGCGGGCGCGGGCCGCCGGCGCAGGGCCGACGTCAGGCTTCGGATCGAAAGGTTCACGACTCTCTCCCGTGCCTGCCGCCCGATCTGAGGGCGGCGAGGCTCCGTATGATCATCGCCAGTTAAGGGACAAACCTGATGGGGGAGAGGGAACTTCTGCGGAGGAAGAGGGCGGGTGCAGCAGGAGGCCCGCGAACATCGCGGGGCCTCCTGGAGTCAACGAGTGGCGACCCCGAGCGGATTCGAACCGCCGATCTCCGCCTTGACAGGGCGGCGTGTTTGGCCACTACACCACGGGGCCGCAAACGACCGGCCGGCCCGCGGGCCAACCGAGATCAGCCATTAGTTTACCACACACCGCGCGCGCCCCGCAGCCGCGCAACCCGAACGGCCGACCGCTACCGAATCTTCGCTAGTTGGCCGCGGTCTGGGCTTCCGCTAGCATAAGACGAATCACGCTAGGAGTCGACGATGGCAACCACCGCGCCCCGCCCTGCTTCGCTCCGGCCTCCGCTGGACGAGTTGGTGATCGAAGCGTCTCAGATCGTCAAGACCTACGACACCGGCCGGGTGCAGGTGCGGGCGCTGCGCGGCGTCTCCCTCTCCGTGCACCGAGGCGAGATGGTGGCGATCATGGGGCCGTCCGGCTGCGGCAAGACGACGCTGCTCAACTGCCTGAGCGGCCTCGACGTCGTGGACGAAGGCACGGTGCTCATCGAAGGCGTCGACATCAACCGCCTCTCCGACAACGCGCGCTCCGAGTACCGGGCGAAGCGCATGGGCTTCGTCTTCCAGTTCTACAACCTGCTGCCCGTGCTCTCGGCCGTGGAGAACGTGGAGCTGCCCCTGCTGGTCTCCGGCGTGCCGGCCAAAGACGCGCGCCGGCGCTCGCTGGCGGCGCTGGAGGGCGTGCACCTGACGGAGTGGGCGTCCCACCGGCCCGGCGAGCTCTCCGGCGGCCAGCGGCAGCGGGTGACGATCGCGCGCTCCCTGGTGAACGACCCGGCCATCGTCTGGGCGGACGAGCCGACGGGCGACCTGGACAGCACCAACGCCCAGGAGATCATGGACCTGATGTGCGAGCTGAACGAGACGAACCGCCAGACGTTCGTCATCGTCAGCCACGACCGCGGCGTGGCCGCGCGCACCCACCGCATCGTCCAGATGGTGGACGGCCTGATCGTGGACGAGGAGCGGCCCGAAGGCCGGTAGCCGGTGGACAGCCTCTTCGGCCTGCCGATGAACGCCCTGCTCATCGCCATGGTGGCGCTGCTGGCCTTTAGCTTGAGCACCATCGCCTACATCGCCCTGCGCAACCGGATCATGTTCCTCATCGGCCTGCGCAACATCCCGCGACGGGTGGCCCAGACCGTGCTGATCATCGTCGGCCTGATGCTGAGCACGCTGATCGTCTCGGCGGCGTTCACGACCGGCGACACGGTCGACCACAGCATCACGAAGGACATCTATCGCCTCTACGGCCACGTCGACGAGATCGTCGAGTTCAAGAGCAGGGAGGATGCGCCCTCGGCGGACATAGGCATCCCGGCGGACGATTTCGCCTCGCTGGAGCAAGCGCTGCGCGGCGACCCGAACATCGACGGCCTACTGCCCGTGATCGTCGAAGAGGTACCAGTCATCGAGCCGACGCAGCGACAGAGCGCACCGAACGCGCGCTTCGTCGGGCTCGATGAGACGCGCCTCGGCGCCTTCCCGGACGTGGTCGACCTCAACGGCAACCTGCTCGACGTCGCCGCGCTCGCGGAGGACGAGGTGTACATCAACGAGAGCCTGGCGGACGAGCTGGACACGACCGCCGGCGCCGAGATCAAGGTGTATTACGAGAACGAGCCGATCGTCCTGCGCGTCGCGGCCGTAGCCGAAGGCCGCGCCATTACGGGCTCGTTCGGCGGAGGAGAAACGGAAGGCCTGGTCACCCGCCTCTCCACCATCCAGCGCCTGTTCAACAAGCCGGACGAGATTCAGTTCATCGCCGTGTCGAACACTGGCGGACTGCGCGACGGGATTGAGGTAACGGACGCAGTCGAAGCGCGGCTGGAGGCGGCCTTCGTGGCGAACAACCTCCAGCTCAACATCGCCGACAGCAAACGGGACAACCTGGATCTGGCGGAGCTGGCCGGCAACGGGATGATGACCTTCTTCCTGATCTTCGGCACCTTTTCCATCGCAGCGGGCATCCTGCTCGTCGTCATGATCTTCGTGATGCTGGCGGCGGAGCGAAAGTCGGAGCTGGGGATGGCGCGGGCGCTGGGCACCAAGCGCTGGCATCTCGTGGAGATGTTCGTATCGGAGGGGATGGGCTACAACGTCGTGTCGGCGCTGGTGGGCGCGACGCTGGGGGTGCTCGTCGCCTTCGGCTTCACGCTGATCCTGGCGGCGGTCTTCGCGGGCGCCGACTTCGAGTTCACGGTCGAGCCGGCCGTCTCGCCGCGCAGCTTCATCATCGCCTACTCCCTGGGCGTGGTGCTCACCTTCATCACCGTCACCTTCTCGTCGTGGCAGGCGAGCCGGCTGAACATCGTGCGGGCGATCCGCGACCTGCCGGAGCCGCCGGCGAAGCCGGGCTGGCGGTCGCTGGCGGTGGGCCTGGCGCTGGCGCCGCCGGCAGCGCTGCTGATGTGGTGGGGGTATGCGAGCGACGTGGCGTTCTTCTTCGGGCTGGGGTTTTCGCTGGCCTGTCTCGCGGCGGCGATCCTCTCGCGGCTCGTGCGGCTACCGGCGCGGCCAACCTTTAGCGCGATCGGCCTGGCGCTCCTGATCTTCTGGGCGCTGTTCGCCGGGGGGCGCGTGCCGGGCGTCGGGGAGCTGACGGGCGGGCCGGAGATGTTCATCCTCAGCGGCATCGTGATGGTGGCATCAGCTTCGTACGTGCTCGTCTACAACGCGGACATCATGCTGGCCGGCCTCTCATTCGCCGGTCAGGGCTTCGGGCGAGTGCTGCCGGCGCTGCGCATGGCGATCGCCTACCCCCTGGCGAGCAAGTTCCGAACGGGGATGACGCTGGCGATGATCGCGATCGTTGTCTTCGCGCTGACGATGATGTCCGTGATGAACTCCAATTTCGACCGGCTCTTCCTGAGCGAGAAGAACTTCGGCGGCTGGGACGTGGAGGTGCGGGAGAACGCCAGCAACCCGCTGGAGGGCGGCCTGGCCGGCGCACTCGAGCAGGGCGAGACGCCCGTCGACACGAGCGAGTTCGCGGCGACCGGCTCGATCGCGGTGGCGCCGCCGTTCCGCGCCGAGCTGTGCCAGCCGAACGTCTCCAACTGCGACGACCTCGAGGAGTTCGAGGTGTACATCCTCAAGGGCGCCGATGAGGCGTTCTTCCGCCACGCGACCATCCCACTGCAGGCCCGCGCCACCGGCTACGAAACGGACGCGGCGGTCTGGGGCGCTGTCGCCGGAGAGCCGAGCAAGGCCGTGATCGACGTGAACGCGCTCGGCAGCGACTTTCTCTCCTTCGGCGATTTCGGCGTCTTCGGCCTGCAGGGGCTGGACGCGGATGTGCGCAGCTTCGACCCGATCGACCTCGTCGTGCGCGACGCAGCGAGTGGCGCAGAGGAGACGGTGGAGGTAATCGGCATCATGGAGTTGGGCGCGAGCGGTGGCGGCGACCCGGGCTCGAGCTTCTTCGGCTTGATGTCCACCAGCGGGCTCGTTGAGCGCGTCTTCGGCGAACCGGACTTCACGAACCATTACGTGGCGCTGGACGACTCCAGCCGCGCCGAGGTGGTGGCGCGCGAGATCGAATCGGCGCTGCTAACAACAGGGGTGCAGGCGAGCTCGATGAGGAAGGACCGCGAGGAGGAGTCGGCGCTGTTCAACAGCTTCTTCTACCTGATGCAGTCGTTCGCCGGGCTGGGGCTCGTCGTCGGCGTCGCGGCGGTGGGAGTGGTGGCGTTCCGTTCCGTGGTGGAGCGCCGGCAGCAGATCGGCATGCTGCGGGCCATCGGCTTCACGCGCGGCGCCGTCGCCCTCAGCTTCGCTATCGAGTCGACCTTCATCGCGCTGCTCGGCGTGCTTTCGGGCGTGGGCCTGGCGATCCTGCTGGCGACGTCCCTGCTCACCAGCGAAGAGTTCAGCGCGACGGGCATCCAGGGCGTCTACATCCCCTGGCTGCAGATCATCGCTATCGCCGCGTTCGCGCTGGGAGCGACGCTCCTGATGACGCTGATCCCGGCGCGCCAGGCAGCAAGCGTCCCGATCGCCGAGGCTCTGCGGTACGAGTAGCCTGGGAGCTGTCTTCTAGTTCCTCGGCGTGAGGGCGCCGGCGATCATCTCCACCACCGCGTCCTCGTAGGCCGCTTCCTCCCGACCGTCCGCCTCGATGAAGCACTGGTGGAGCGCGACGACCACGAGCCCGACGATCAGCCGGCTCAGGAGCGCGGGGTCGCCCTGGCCGACGATGCCGGCGTCCATGCCGGCGCGCAGTAGCTCGGCCAGCGGGCGCAGGCGCTCCTCGCCCGCGAGCTTCATCCGGCGCGCCACTTCCGAACGCGGGTCGGGGTTGAGGAAGACGAGGCGGAGCAGATCGCGGTGCTCGCGCGACGCCTCGAAGACGGCGTGGATGCGCGAGCGCGTCCCGCCGCGCACCTCGGGCGGAGCCTGAGCGTCTCGCATCGCGCCGATGATCGCCTCGAAGAGGCGGGCGTTGAGGGCGGCGAAGAGGTCGAGCTTCGAGGCGTAATACAGGTACACCGTGCCGGCGGCCACGCCGGCCTCGCGGGCCACGTCGACCATGGTGGTGCCGTCGAAGCCGTTGCGGGCGAAGACGCGGCGCGCCGCGGCGAGGATGGCCTCGCGACGGGCGCGTCGCTGGCGCGTTCGCCGCTCCTCCGCGGTCCTGAGGGCTGCGGTCACTGACATGGCTGAATGTCATTCATGTAGCGTATAGGGGTGACGGCGTCAAGGGCCGAGGCGGGCCGTAACACCCGGCGCTCAGGCTCGTTCGGGCTATCAGGAACCCCGCGACGCAGGGCGGCTTTACGATCGTTTATCATCCAAGCCGATGAAGAGCTTGCGCCGGCTCCCGTTCGTCGCCGTCTACGCCATCGCGATGGCGTACGTCGAGGCGTCGGTTGTCGTCTATCTCCGAGAGCTCCACGGTATCGACGACCTGCTTCGCGACCTGCCAACGGAGCCCGGCCGCCTCACGGCGATCGAGATTGGACGGGAGGCGGCGACGATCGCAATGCTGCTGGCGGTGGGCTGGGCGGCAGGCTTCCGGCTGCAGGACCGGCTGGGGCACTTCGTCTTCGCCTTCGGGCTCTGGGACATCGCCTACTACGGCTGGCTGTGGCTCTTCGAGGGCTGGCCGAGCTCGCCGTTGGACTGGGACATCCTCTTTCTCATCCCGGTGCCCTGGTGGGGGCCGGTGCTGGCGCCGACGCTGATCGCGGGGGTGATGTGCATCGGGGGCGCGGCGGCTGTGGTGCAGGCGGACCGGGGCATCGGCTGGCGGCTGAGCTGGGGCAACGCCGCCGTCGCCGCGCTGGGCGGCGCCATCGTGCTCTACACTTTCACCGCCGACGCCCTGGGGGCGGTGCCGGACGGTAGCGACGCGGTGGCGCGCGTCCGCCCTTCCGACTTTCAGTGGCCGCTGTTCGCGCTGGGGTTTGTGGCCATGTCGTGGGCGGGGCTGCGGGTGACGTGGCCCGGGCGCTCGCGGCTACTCCGCACGTAAGGGGCCGCTACAGCCCGTTCAGGTGGCAGGTATCGTTGAGGCCGACGAGGCGCGCCGGCGGCGACGGCGCTTCGCCCTTGCCGTCGCGCACGTCGAACGTGGTGACGCCGGCGTTGCTGATGGCGAGCGGCAGCGACCGTTCGTGCGTGAGATCGAGTGCGCGGCGGAGGAAGACGCGGATCACGCCACCGTGCGTGACGACAGCGACGGTCTGTTCCGGGTGAGCGGCGCTGATCTCGTCCAGCGCGGCGTCCGCGCGGACGCGAAACGCCGCCCACGGCTCGAGGCCCTCGAGCGCGATGTCGCGGCGGCCTTCCGAACGGGCGCGGACGAACTCGGGGTAGCGTTCGCGCACCTCGGCGCCCGTGAGGCCGCTCAGCACCCCGACGTCATGCTCCTTGAGCCCGTCCCGATCGATGACGGCGAGCCCGAGGCGCTGCGCGACGACATCGGCCGTCTGTCGCGCGCGGGCGAGCGGACTGGCGTAGAGCGCGGCGACGGCGTCGCCGGCGAGCCGCTCGGCCAAGCGCTCGCTCTGCCGGAGGCCGAGCTCGCTTAGGGGGAGATCGAGGTGGCCCTGGAGGGGCGTCCTTCGGCGTTGCCGGTCGACTCGCCGTGGCGGATGAGGAGAAGGCGCATACGAGGGTCGAGGGTCAGGGGTCGGGGGTCGAGAGGGGTGTCACCGGCGGACGTTCACCGGCGCTGCGATGTCCAGGAACTGGCGTAGGACGCGCGCGGTGGCGCCCCAGATCAGGTGGCGTTCGAAGGAGTACGAGGGCGGCGGCACCAGACGTTCCCGCCAGGGGGCTGGCCCGGCGTTCAGGGCGTCGGGGCCGAGTAGATGGGGCACCGGCACTTCCAACAGCTCCGCCACCTCGAAGCCGCTGGGCGCGAAGGGGTAGGGCGCCGGACGGATGATGCGGCCGACGTAGCTGGAGACGACGAAGTCGCTGATGGTGACGATGTCGTCGAGCTGGCCGAGCACCTCGACGTCCTCTCGCTGCAGGCCGATCTCCTCCTCGGACTCGCGCAGGGCGGTCATCAGGAGGTCGCTGTCGCCGGGGTCTTCGGCGCCGCCGGGGAAGGAGATCTGCCCCTTGTGGTGCTCGACGAGCTCGGTGCGCACCTGGAGGAGGATGTGGAAGTCGCCCGCCTTCTCGTAGAGGGGGACGAGCACGGCGGCGCGCGGCAGCCCGTCGCGCACGATGCGGCGCGGCTGGTACGTGGCGAGGGCGTCGCGGATGGTGGGGAGCATGGCGTATCGATTATGGCAGAGACGGGTCGAGGGAGGCAACGAGGCGTGTGTGGCTGCTGTCAACGGATGGCCGAACGGATAAACGGATGGGTCAGCGGCGGGGTAGGGCGCACGCTTGCCCTGAGCGAAGCCGAAGGGGCCGTGCGCCCCTCCTTGGCGGCGTGGCAGGCGATCAGGGATACCGGTCTGCGGGTTGAAACCCGCAGCTTCGAAGGTAGGGATCTGCGGGATTTATCCTGGGGTCAAGACTACTTCTCGCGTCTCGATGGTCACAGGCAGCCCGTCCTCGATACGATCGTCCAAGCATTCCTGGACTTCGCGGGCGATAATCTCCGGCGTCTCAAGCGGATCCTCCAGGCCATCCCTCACGCCGCACCTCCAGGCACAGGAAAATCGCTTCCTGGATGTTCGCGAGCGCCTCATCGAGCGAGTCCCCCTGGCTGACGCAGCCGGAGATGGCCGGGCAGATGACGGAGTACCTGCCGTCGGCTTCTGGTTCGAGGATGATGGTGAAATTCACGGCGCCCGGTGGATGAGCGCGTGCGGCTAACCGCACGCCCGAGTCTACTTCTTCCTCATATGGCTAGTCGGCCCTTTTACATCGAAAGAGTTCAAGTTCGCGGGGCGTTCCAGTCCGAACGTACGAGCGACTTCAAGTTCTCGGCCGCCGAGCGAGCGGTACCTAAAGAAGACCCAAAGGTCCCCCGGCGCGCTTTCCAATGGCCAGCCAAGTAATCTCCCATCCAAGGAGGGATCTGGGAAGGCCTGACGCTCCCGGACCGCGACGCGGCTCACGATGTCGCGTTCGGCTGTCAAGTACCCCTCTTGGAAGAGCTGCTTGTCCTCTTCATCTTCGAGTATCGTGGACCAAATCGCGATACGGATGGGAACCGCAGGCGGACCAAAAATGTGCCGTATCATGACCACAAGTTCCATACCAGGAGAGCGAGTCCTCGCACCGACCATGCTGATGTCAACTTCGGTGTCAATGCCGACCTGTGGGGTTGGCCCGACGGGTCGCGCGATGCTGGCAGCGACATGGGAGTTATCCGAAGACTCGGCAGGTTCCATCGCCCGGCGCAGGCTGGCGACCACGTCGTCAAGTCCATCGCTGGCTTTCGCCGCCAGCCGACCCGCCAGGATAGGCGAGTATGCCGCGACTTCGTCCTTATCGACATCAAGCCAAACCGGCAGGATCACCTTTGTGCCGCCCCGCTCCCTTGCAACCAATCCATCCAGTTCTTTCTGAGGCCAATCCTTCCGAAAGAAGTTGGGGCTGAGAACCACAATGCCAAAACGTGAACGCGAAAGCCCTTCGTCAATCTTCTGCAGGAGCCTGTCCCCTACGGTCAGGGTGAATTCGTCGTACCACACGTGCACCTGTGCACTGAGCGCGTTCGCTAGGGGGCGTACGAAGCTCTCCTTGTCTTCAGATGCGTGAGCTATGAACGCATCCCATTGGTAGTCCATGGCCACTTCTGGGTTACTCCCACTCGATCGTGCCGGGGGGCTTCGAGGTGATGTCGTACACGACCCGCCGGGGAGCAGCGGCCGACACGCGTCTCACAACAGCCTCTGGAATTCTTCCCGCGTCAAACGAGCTTGGCTGATGAGCTTCCGCAAGATGCCTCGCCCCAGCTCTCGATGGCGAGGAACCGACAGGCGGCGGCCAGACGAATGCAGCAGGATCATATGACTGCCCTCGGTGTGGTCCCACTCGTATCCGATCTTGCGAACAGCGCGAACGAAATCATCTCCCGAAATCATCGGGAGACGGCTCATGCAACCTTCACCTCAACTTCCGTTACCTCTGGTGTAGGAAGGGCTTCTCCATGCTTACGTAGGCTTGCGATGTAACCAGTGATGGCCTCTTTGATGTTCACGAGTGCCTCGTCTCGGGTTTTTCCCTGGCTGACGCAGCCGGGGAGGGACGGGCATTCGACAACGATGAAGCCGTCTTCGTCCTGTTCAAGCGTTACGAGAAACTTCATGACCTCATTCCCACTCGATCGTCCCCGGGGGCTTGGAGGTGATGTCGTAGACGACGCGGTTGACGGCAGGGACTTCGTTGACGATGCGGTTGGCGATGCGCGAGAGGACGTCGTATGGCAGGCGCGCCCAGTCCGCGGTCATGGCGTCTTCGGCGGTGACGGCGCGCACGGCGACGACGTAGCCGTAGGTGCGGAAGTCGCCCATGACGCCCACCGAGCGGCTGTCGGTGAGGACGGCGAACGACTGCCACAGCTCGCGGTAGAGGTCGGCGTTCTTGATCTCGTCCATCACCACCCAGTCGGCGGCGCGGAGCGACTCCAGCTTCTCGCGCGTCACCTCGCCGATGATGCGGATGGCGAGGCCGGGGCCGGGGAAGGGCTGGCGGTAGACGATCTCCTCGGGCAGGCCGACGGCGAGCCCGACCTGGCGCACCTCGTCCTTGAACAGGTAGCGGAGCGGCTCGATCAGGCGAAAGGTCATCGTGGCGGGGAGGCCGCCCACGTTGTGGTGCGTCTTGATCTTGGCGGCCGCCTTCGTTTCGCCGCTGCGCGGGGCGCTCTCGACGACGTCCGGGTAGGTCGTCCCCTGGCAAATGACATCGAAGCGGCCGAGCTTCGCCGCCTCCTGCTCGAAGACGCGGATAAACGTCTCGCCGACGATCTTGCGTTTCTCCTCCGGATCGGTGACGCCAGCGAGCGCGCCGAGGAAGCGCTCCGCGGCGTCCACGTGGACCAGGCGCATCTGCATGTGGCGCTGGAACGTCGCGACGACGCGCTCCGGCTCCTCGCGGCGCAGCAGGCCGTTATCGACGAAGATGCAGGTAAGCTGGTCGCCGACGGCGCGGTGGACGAGCGCGGCGGCGACGGCGGAGTCGACCCCACCGGAGAGGGCGCAGAGCACCTGGGAGCGGCCGGCTTCGCTGCGGATGCGCTCGACGCTCTCGGCGATGACGCTGCCGGCGGACCAGTCGCCCCGGCAGCCGGCGATGCGGTAGAGGAAGTTCTCCAGGAGTTGCTTGCCGTAAGGCGTGTGGACGACCTCCGGGTGGAACTGGATGCCAAGGAGGCCGTCGTCGTTGCCCATGATCGCGACGGGCGAGTTGTCGGAGTAGGCGAGCGAGCGAAAGCCCGCCGGGAGCTGGACGATGCGGTCGCCGTGGCTCATCCAGACGGGCATGCTGGGCGGCAGGCCTTCGAACACGCGCGATGAGTCGTCAGCGCGGTCGCTGCGGTGGATGATGGCGTGGCCGTACTCGCGGGCGGGGCCGGGCGCCACTTTGCCGCCGAGCTGGTGGGCCAGGAGCTGCATGCCGTAGCAGATGCCCAGCACCGGCAGGCCGCTCTCGAAGACGTAGGAGGGCGCTTGGGGGGCGCCTCCGTCGTAAACGCTGGCCGGCCCCCCGGAGAGGATGAAGGCGCGTGGGCGGAGCCGCTCCACCTCCTCGCGGGGGGCGTCGTGGGGGAGCAGCTCGCAGTAGACCTTGCACTCACGCACGCGCCGGGCGATGAGCATGCTGTACTGCGAGCCGAAATCGAGAACGACGACCGCTTCGGGCCGAGCGGGCTCAGGCGGCGCCTCGCCTGGGCGTTCGCCCTCACGCTCGCGGGCGATCTCGAGGTAGGTGGAGATTTCGAGGTCGCCGCTGGCGGCGACACGATGCGTCGGGCTGGGGGCCGCTAGGGGAGCGTCCTTCTGGCGCGGCGTAGGGGCCATGTTGCTCCTGCTGGGGGTTCCTAGCTCACGCTACCAGCGCCGCTATACTGCGGTCAAGCCAACGGGCAGCGCCACGTGACCACCTCTCGCATCGACCCCAACCTTCTGGAGCGCGCCGCCGGGGTGCTGCGCGCCGGAGGCCTGGTCGCCTACCCGACCGATACCGTGTACGGCCTGGCGGCGCTGCCGGCGGACGATGCGGCCGTCGAGCGGCTGTTCGCCGCGAAGGGTCGTCCGGCGGAACGGGCGATGCCGCTGCTCATCGCCTCTCCCGCCGACCTAGCGAGCGTGGCGGCTGACGTGCCGGAGGTGGCGCAGCGGCTGATGCGGGCGTTCTGGCCGGGCGCGCTGACGGTCGTCCTGCGGCGGGCGCCGGCGTTCCGCTCGCCGGCGATTGCGGGCGATACGGTCGGCGTGCGCGTGCCGGACCACCCGGTACCGCGAGAGCTGGTGTGGCTCCTCGGTTCGCCGATCACGGGCACGAGCGCGAACCTGTCCGGACGGCCCGAGGCGCTGACCGCCTACGATGTGCGTGAGCAACTGGGCGACACGGTCGACCTGGTCATCGACGGCGGCCGCTGCCCGGGCGGGCGGCCATCGACAGTCGTCGACTGCGCGGTCGAACCGTCGCGCGTCCTGCGGGAGGGCGCGATCAGTCGCGAGGAGCTGGTGCGAGCGGCGGGTGTCCGGTTTGAGTGAGGCGGGCGGGGCTAGGCGGCCTGTTCGTCCTTGCCGGCGGCGTCCGGTGCTGTTGGGACCTCCGCGCTAGGGGCGACCAGCTCCTCAGCGGTAGCGGAACGCTTGAAGAAAAGCCAGATGCCGCTGATGTCGCCCAGCGGGCCGGAGCGAGGGGCCACGCTGGTCAGCTCCCAGCCGTGTTCCTCGTGGGTGCGAAGGGTGTTGTGCAGCTTATCGGTGAAGCGACGGTCGGTGAAGACCGTCGACCGGGCGACGTAGACAACCATGTGCTTGAACATCGTCAGAGTGGCTCCTCCGATGAAGAATCGGTTGCGCCAAGGGGTTCCTGAAGGGCGGACGAAGGGCGGAATTGCGCTTGGCTGGGCAGGCGGTGGCCGGGCTGTGTATAGTGGACGTGAGATGCGCGTTGCCATCGGCAGCGACCATGCGGGCTATCGCCTCAAGGAGGCGCTGAAGGAGCACCTGGAGGCGCTCGGCCACCAGGCGGTCGACTTCGGTTGCCCGGACGAGGCCTCGGTGGATTACCCGGACATCGCCCGTCCGCTGGCGGAGGCGGTGGCAGGCGGGAGCCCGGACCTGGGCGTCCTCATCTGCAGCAACGGCGTGGGCATGAGCATCGCGGCGAACAAGGTGCCCGGCGCCTGGGCCGCCCTCTGTCACGACACCTTCGCCTCGCGGCGCGCCCGCGAGCACACCGACGCGAACATCCTCTGCCTGGGCGCCTGGTGCATCGGCGAGGGCGTGGCGCGCGAGGTGCTGGAAGCGTTCGTCCAGGCCGAGTTCCAGGGTGGGCGGCACGCCCTTCGCGTCGACAAGATACGCTCGCTGGAACAGCTCCGAGAGCCGGTCTCCTGACCAGGCGCCAGCGCATGGCGTCGCTCCGTCCGCCGTCCCAGGCCGCCTCCGCCGCCTCCGAGTCCGGGGCGCCGCCCGCCCTCGAACGGTATCGAGCCGAGATCGAAGCGGAGCTGCGCCGCGTGCTGACGGAACGTGGCGGCCAGCCGTACGGCCTGATGCGCTACCACCTGGGGTGGGAGAACGGCGCGGGCCTGGCCATCCCGGCCTCCGGCGGCAAGCTCCTGCGCCCCGCCCTCTGCCTCCTTTGCTGCGAGGCGGCAGGCGGCGACCGGCAGGCGGCGTTGCCCGCCGCCGCCGCGCTGGAGTTGCTCCATAACTTCACACTGATCCACGACGACGTGGAGGACGCCAGCGAGCGCCGCCACGGCCGAGAGACGCTCTGGAGCGTCCGCGGCATGCCTCAGGCGATCAACGCGGGCGACGGCATGTTCGCCCTGGCGCACGTGGCGCTGCAGGGGCTGTTGGGGCGCGGCCATCGGCCGGAGCGCGCGCTCGCGGCGACGCGCCTGCTGGACGAAGCGGCGCTGCGCCTCTGCGAGGGACAGCACCTCGACCTGGCGGGAAGCGCCACGTCGCTGGAGGCCTATCTGGCGATGATCGAGGGCAAGACCGCGGCGCTCCTGGCCGCCTCGTGCGCGATCGGCGCGCTGCTCGCCGGAGCACCGGAGGACACCGTCGAGGCGCTGGGCGAGTTCGGGCGGCGGCTGGGCCTCGCCTTCCAAGTGCGAGACGACCTCCTTGGCATCTGGGGCGCCGACGCCGATACCGGCAAGTCCGCCGGAGACGACCTACGCGCCGGCAAGCGCTCGTTCCCGGTGGTCCTGGCGCTCGAACGCGCTTCGGCCGACGAGCGCGTCGAGCTGCTGTCGCTGCTGGACGCGGGCGGCCTCTCCGACACCGGCCTCGGTCGGGCGACGGCGCTGCTCGAGCGCCTCGGCGCGCACGGGGCCGGCGAACGCGCGGCCGTCGAGCACGCCGAGGCGGCGGTGGCCGCGCTCGACGGCCTCGACCTGCAGCCGGAGCGTCGCGACGAGCTGGAGGCGCTCGCTCGCTTCGCGGCCCAGCGCAGCGCCTGAGCAACCAGGCCGGTGCGCAAGCAGACGGTCCGCGACATCGACGCGCGGGGCAAGCGCGCGCTGGTACGCGTCGACTTCAACGTGCCGATGGAGGGCGGGCGAATCCTGGACGACCTGCGCCTCCGCGCCGCCCTCCCGACCATCGAAGCGCTCCGGCAGAGCGGGGCGAAGGTCATCCTGTGCTCGCATCTGGGCCGGCCGAAGGGGAAGGTCGTCGAGTCGCTGCGGCTGGCGCCGGTCGCAGCGCGCCTCAGCGAGCTGCTCGGCGCGCCGGTCGCCACGGCGCGCGACTGCGTCGGGCCCGAGGCCGAGGCCGCGGTCGCCCGCCTGCGCGAGGGCGACGTGCTCCTTCTGGAGAACCTGCGTTTCCACGGCGAGGAGGAGGCGAACGACCCGCAGTTCGTCCGCCAGCTCGCGTCGCTGGCGGACGTCTACATCAACGACGCCTTCGGCACGGCGCACCGCGCCCACGCCTCCACCGAGGGCGTAGCGCATCACCTGCCGGCGGTGGCTGGCCTGCTGATGGAGAAGGAGATCGACTACCTGGGCCGCGTCGTCGCCGACCCGCAGCGGCCGCTGGGCGCGGTCATCGGCGGAGCGAAGATCAGCGACAAGATGGCCGTGCTGCGCAACCTGCTCGCTAAGGCGGACGTGCTGGTCATCGGCGGCGGCATGGCGAACACTTTCCTCAAGGCGCAGGGCCTCGCCGTGGGCGACTCACTCGTCGAGGACGACCAGCTCGACGCGGCGCGAGGCGTCAGCGAGGAGGCGCAGCGGCGCGGGGCGCGGCTGCTGCTGCCGGTCGATGTCGTCATCGCCGACCGCTTCGCTGCCGACGCGGAGTCGCGCGTCGTGCCCGTCGCGGAGGTGCCGGAGGGCTGGCGGATCATGGACGCCGGCCCGCGCTCGATCGAGGCGTACGCCGAAGCGCTGCGCGGCTGCCGGACGGTGGTCTGGAACGGGCCGCTGGGCGTGGCCGAGTTCCCGGCGTTCGCCGGGGGCTCGCGGGCGCTGGCGCAGGCGCTCGCCGGCCTCGACGCCGTGACCATCGTAGGCGGCGGCGAGACGGCGGCGCTGGTGGCGGAGGCGGGCCTGGCGACCAAGTTCGACCACGTCTCGACTGGGGGCGGGGCGTTCCTGGAGTTCCTGGAGGGCCGGGAGCTGCCAGGCGTGGCTGCGCTGCTGGACGCGCCCTAGCTGGAGGCTGGAAGCGAGATGCGGCAGGAAGAGTTGCTTCGCCAGATCAAGGCGGCATTTCAAGAGGGGCGCTTTCGGTTCACCGTCCATAGCCTGAAGGAGGCGACCGCCGACGACATCGCGAGGCCAGAGATCCTGCATGGTATCATGGCCGCAGAGGCCGAACTGTAGGAGGATTACCCGAATGACCCGCGCGGCGCTAGCTGCCTGGTCCTGGTCTGGGCCAGAAACCGCCGGCCGGTGCATTTGGTCGTTTCGTATCCACCAGACGTGACAATCATCACTGCGTACGCGCCAGATTCAAGCAGATGGTCCGACCATCGAACAAGGAGGGGCCTGTGACCTGCAACTTCTGCAAGGGCGAAACCGAGGAAGAACTGATCCGATACGTCCAGGAATACAAGGGTGTCGTCGTCATTGTCGAGAACGTGCCCGCAGACGTCTGTCAGCAATGTGGGGAGCAGTTCATTCGTCCAGAGATCGCAGACAAGATTCAGCGGCTCGTATGGGACGCGCCTAAGCCGAAGCGCACCGCGGAGGTACCTGTTTACGATCTGGCGGACGTCGCCTAACGTGCATGGACCTGGACCTGATCCGCCAGCTCGCTGTGCCGAACGACACGAAGATCGTCCTCGTGGTGGTCGACGGGCTGGGCGGACTGCCGCACCCCGACACCGGCCGCAGCGAGCTGGAAGCCGCGAACACCCCCCAGCTCGACCGCCTCGCCGCCGACAGCGACTGCGGGCTGACGGTGCCCGTCGCCGCCGGGGTGACGCCCGGCAGCGGCCCCGGGCACCTGGCCCTCTTCGGCTATAACCCGCTGCGCTACACCGTCGGCCGCGGCGTCCTCGAAGCGCTGGGCATCGACTTCGACCTGCAGCCCCAGGACGTGGCGGCGCGCGGCAACTTCTGCACGCTGGACGCCGAAGGCCGGATCAGCGACCGGCGCGCGGGTCGCATCGCCACGGAGCAGACGGTCGCCTTGTGCGAGGCGCTGGGGCGCATCGAGCTGCCGGGCGCGCACCTCTTCGTCCAGCCGGTGCGCGAGCACCGCTTCGTGCTGGTGCTGCGGCCCGAAGGCTCGGCGAACGGCCTCTCGGACCGCTTGGCCGATACCGACCCCCAGCGCGAGGGCGTGGCGCCGCTGGAGCCGCAGGCGCTGGCGCCGGAGGCGGAGGCGACGGCGGAGTTGGTGCGGCGCTTCGTCGCGGGGTCGCGGCAGGTGCTGAACGGCCGGAGCCCGGCGAACGGGCTGACGCTGCGTGGCTTCGCCAGCCACCCGCGCTTCCCCTCGTTCCCGGAGACGTTCGGGCTGCGAGCGGCGGCGATCGCCGGCTATCCGATGTACCGCGGCCTGGCGAAGCTAGTGGGCATGGCGGTGCTACCGACGGGCTCGGCGTTCGAGGACGAGTTGGCGACGGTGCGCGAGCGCTGGGACGACTTCGACTTCTTCTTCGTGCACTACAAAGCGGCCGACACCGCCGGCGAGGACGGCGATTTCGAACGCAAGTCGGCGGCGCTGGTGGCGTTCGACAAGGCGGTGCCCAGCCTGCGCGAGCTGGGCGCCGGCGTGCTGATCATCGCGGGCGACCACTCGACGCCGGCGGTGCTGGCGGGGCATAGCTGGCATCCCGTGCCCTTCCTCCTCTCCAGCGCCTGGACGCGCGGCGACGACGTCGACGCCTTCAACGAGCGCGTCTGTCTGCGCGGCTCGCTCGGCACCTTTCCCGCCGCCGAGGTGATGTCGCTGGCGATGGCGCACGCCGGACGGCTGACGAAGTACGGAGCGTAGGATGAATCGGACGCCGTTCATCGCCGGGAACTGGAAGATGTACACCACCGCCGAGGAGTGCGTCGCGCTCTGCCACGCCGTCCGCGAGCGCGTCGACGGACTCTCGGGCGTGGAGACGGCGGTCTGCCCGCCCTTCGTCCACCTCGAGCGCGCGAAGGAAGCGCTCGCCGGCTCGACGGTCGGCCTCGGCGCGCAGAACGCGCATTGGGAGGCGCAGGGCGCCTACACCGGCGAGGTGAGCCCGGCGACGCTGCGCGGCCTGGTTCGATACGTCATCCTGGGCCACTCGGAGCGGAGGCAGTACTTCTGCGAGACGGACGAGTCGGTAAACCGCCGGCTGAAGGCCGCGCTTGCCCACGAGCTAACGCCGATCTTCTGCGTGGGCGAGACCCGCGACGAGCGTGAGGCCGGCCGCACGAACGAGGTGCTGGCACGGCAGGTGCGCGTGGGGCTGGACGGCGTGCCGTGGACGGCTGCCTGCGTCTTCGCCTACGAGCCTGTCTGGGCGATCGGCACCGGCCTTGCCGCCTCCGGCGAGCAGGCGAATGAGACGATCGGCTACATTCGCAGTCTGGCCGGCCAGGCCGTCGGCCCATCGCTCGCAGAGGCGACGCGGATCCAGTACGGCGGCTCGGTGAAGGCGGAGAACGCCGCCGAGTTCCTGGCGCAGCCCGAGGTCGACGGCGCGCTCGTCGGCGGGGCGAGCCTGGACGCCGACGCCTTCGCGGCCATCGTTCACGCGGCGCCGGACGCGAAGGCCGTGGGATAGGAGCTTGTCGATCTCCGAGCCAATATTGGCACCAGCCGCTCTGAGCGGGAGGGAACCCATTGAATCTCGATAGCAATGCGTTGGCATCACTCGACGGTCGAGGCTACGTCGTGTTGGAAGCCATTGCCCACGCTGGCCTGTCCTCCATGTCGACTCACGCAAGACCAAACGCTTTCATATGCATCGACGGCAGAACATATTGGTTGAAAGGCAATGCCCAGCAGGGACTGGTGGCAGAGCTTATCGCGGGTCGGCTTGCCAAGAAGGTAGGCGCCGGTCCGGGCACGCGCATCATCCGCGTAACCCACGAAGCACTGCCACCGGGCGGCGCGGCAGACCACGTGGAAGGAATTGTGGTGGGATCGGAGGACGAGCGGGAGACGGTAAACGCGAGAGATCTGCAGCCCTTTGTAGCGAGCGGTCAGTTGGCGCCCGACATGGTTGACGCGCCGTGGTGTTTCAAACTTGGCTCGGTGTTGGGGACGCGCAGGTTCTCGTACACCTCACGCGCGGTACAGTGTCCAGCATTGATCACGGAGACTGCTTTGGCTCAACAGCCGCCAACGCCGCACCCGCAGTCGTGGTCACGGGCATACCGGGAATTGCCGACGAGGTAGGCAGGGACGCAGCTTTTGTGACCTCGGCCGTCCAGACGATCGAGGCCTTGACCGATAGAGATATACTAGAGGCCGTTTCCTGCATTCCAGCCGGCGAGCCATGGCGTAGCCCTGCAGAGAGGCGCTTGGAGATCGCGAATTGGCTGTTATACAGGAGGGAGCGACTCCAGGAGGTGATGCAAGCATGGCTGACGACTTAGTTCAGCGCGCGTACTATTCCATCCTGCGCTGGCGAGGCGACGCCACTCGAGACGAAGCCAGGAACGTCGCCGTCATGCTTGTCGAGGCCGAGGGATTATTCGGCGGCCTGAAGGCTGCCCCCTTGAGTTCGATCAGCCCGCGACTCCGCGAGCAAGGCCTGCTGGACGCCATGCTCGTCAACCTCCAGCGTCATTTTGAAGGCGATGCCCGCCCGAATCTGGCATTTCTGCGAGAGATGCATGCGGGGTTGCAGCGCTCTCTATATCTGACAGAACCGCAATCGGTGGCTGTCCCTGATCCGGATGCCGTCCTCACGGCACTGTATCGGGCGTACGTTGCGCCCCGGGGCGGAGGTTCGCGAGCCATCACTAAGGGCACTGTCCTCGACCGAGTCGTAAATACCTTGCGCAGCCAGGGTTACCATGTTCGTCGTGGAGAGTACGTCGATGATTTTATGTTCGACGTGGTAATCGAGACCGAGCGCGAACGCCTAGCAGTTGGTGGGGTACTGTCGTTTGCCAGCACGATCAAGAACTGGACGCCGGTAGAGTACGACGCAGGACACTTCCTCTACGCGCTTGATCGACTGGGGACAGCCGGGTTCTCAGTGATACAGCCTCCATCCGAAATTAGCCCCCAGGCTGCCCTAGCTTCGTTTGAGCGTGTCCGGCGCTGGTTAGACGGCGCTGGAGTGCCCGTTGTCGAGCCGATCGAGTTGGAAGAGGGTCG
>Ga0247727_10000887_pt1 | contig 72639 bp, 64 predicted proteins | sample WisWelCaveWW1625_FD_202498 | JGI IMG/M metagenome (GOLD analysis project Ga0247727, IMG submission 202498) | Biofilm microbial communities from Wishing Well Cave, Virginia, United States - WW16-25 | ecosystem: Environmental > Aquatic > Deep subsurface > Groundwater > Cave microbial mat | place... | reverse complement strand
GTCGAGCGCGGCATGCCCGGATTCTCTTCTGGAAAACCGGAAGAAAAACTCGGCATTCACGGCTCCAACACCACTTCGCTCAATTTCGATAATGTCAATCTGCCGATTGAAAACATGCTCGGGCCGATGGGCAAAGGCTTCAAAGTCGCGATGGAGATTTTGAACGTCGGTCGCCTCGGACTCGCCAGCGGCTGTCTCGGCGGCTGCAAAGCGTTGACGAAATTGACAATTGCGCATGCGAAGAATCGCAAGCAATTTGGCAAGCCCATCGCGCAATTTGAAATGATTCAGGAAAAAATATCGCGAATGGTAACTGAAACATACGCCGCCGAGAGCATGGTTTATCTGACGACCGCATTGGCAGATCGCGACGGCGTTGACTTCTCGCTTGAATCAGCCATCAGCAAAATTTTTGTGAGCGAGGCGGTGTGGAATCTCGCTAACGAGGCGATGCAAATTGCCGGCGGCATCGGCTACTCGTGCGATTATCCCTACGAACGAATTTTGCGTGACTCGCGCATCAATTTGATCTTCGAAGGCACCAACGAGATTCTACGCGCCTTTGTGGCGCTGTCCGGCATACAAGGCCCCGGCGAATATCTCAAAAAAATCGGCAAAGCCCTGCGCGATCCGATCAAAGGTTTTGGCTTGTTGACGGGATACGCCGTGCAAAAAGTCAAAGACAAAGTCGCGCACGATCATCTCAACAATGTTCATCCCAAGCTCAATGACGAAGTCGCGAAATTCAATGAATATGCCAAAGCTTTGCATCAAGTCACCGAGCGCGTATTGATGAAGCACGGCAAAAATATCATTCTCAAGCAATTCATTCAGCGCCGCCTAGCCGATATGGTGATCGATTTGTACGCGATGGTCGCGATCATTTCTCGTGTCGATAGCTTGCTCAAGTCAAAGGCCAGCGACGCGCAGCAGGATTTGCTCGTCGCCAAAACCTTTATCGACGAGGCGTGGCGCCGCGTGCGGCGCAACTATCGGCAAATCGATGAGAACATTGATCGCGAGCGCAAGCAGATTTGTGAGATGGTGTATGAACGGGGCGGGTATCCGTTTAAGGCGAATGTGTGAAGTAAATTTTTTCTTGCGGTTTATTTTAGTTCTCATTATACTTGAGAACAAATCTGAGGTGGAGTTGATATGGCTAAAGATTCCCATCTCACCAGTTTTCGAATGCGCAGACACGCACGGCAAGAAAGAGTCAAGCAAGGGAGATGGCGAAGAGTTTATTAACTAAAATAGCGGTATCGATATGAATCTTTTAAGCAAACGTGAAATTGCCAGCGTCCAGCTTTTCACTGTGGAAATCTCCGAATCGGAGTTGGACACTTATCGGGAGCTTTTTTATTTCGCGCTTAATAAGCTCGATGCCCAAGAATTCGAGCGGCTTTTTGGCGATACGCCAAACGAAATGGAAGGCATGCTCGACGATATCGAAAACATTATGGACGAAGCAGGGTTGCTGCCCGAAGAAGAGCAAGAACCTTCAGAGCTTGAAGCCGAAGCAAAAGTATAGCAATGGAGTTGCGCGATCGCCGAGAAGAACCCAGAGAAGAAGTTTATGAATTTGCTCAACAAACGTGAGATTGTCAACATCCAGCTCTTTAATGCCGAAATTTCTGAGTCGGAGCTAAGAATCTATCGGCTGCTTTTCTTGAACGCGCTTGAAACTATGGATGCAAAAGAAATCGAGCAGTATTTCGACGCCGAACCGGAAGAGATGGAAGGCATGCTTGACGACATCGAGAATATTATGGAAGAAGCAGGTTTGTTGAACGAAGAAGAGCCAGAAACAGCAGAGCGTGTAACGTAGACTACTTAAGAGGGATAAACAGGCAATGCCCAACGGAGGCAGGAAACAGCGGACAGCTCACGGTCAACAACGACATCGACAAGGAAAAAAGATTTACAAAGACAAGAGGTATTTATGGATTTACTTGATCACCGCGAAGAATCCAGCTTCACGCTTTGCGACGTTGAAGTTTCAGAATCGGAATTATCTATTTACCGGCTCTGCATGAAGTATGTTCTTCAACATGTCGATCAGAAGCAAATTGAAGCAGAATTTGGCGCCTACCCCGATGAAATTTTAGGAATGCTGGAAAGCGTCGAAGATGTGATGGAGCAAGTTGGCTTGCCGCTGGACGAAGAGGATGCGCCGGTGGAATTGGCTGTTGAGGAAAGTTAAACATCGTTCATGAAATATTTCAGCCAAAAGGAAATCGCCAGCGTTCAGCTTGTTGACGTCGAAGTTTCGGAAGATGAGTTGGATATTTATCAACGCTGTCTTTCATATATTTTGGAGCACGTTGATCCGAAGCAAATGGAAGAAGAATTCGGCGCGACATCCGGTGAGATTCTCGGCATGGTTGAAAGCATGGAAGACGTCATGAGTCGCGCCGGAATACTTTTCTCTGAAGAAGAATTGCAGGTCGAATTAGAATCCGAAAACGGAAAATAAAGGAGCAAGCGTGAAAATCATTTTATGCATGAAGCAGGTGCCGTTGAAAGATTCGCAATTGAAGATCACGGCGGACGGCGTCTGGGTGGATGAAAAGAATTTGAATTTTGAAATTAACGAGAGCGATCATTATGCGCTCGAAGCCGGTTTGCGTTTGAAAGAGAAACACGGCGGCGAAGTCATTATCGTCTCGATGGGGCCGGCGGCACGCTTGAAACAGGCGATTTCGCAAGCACTGGCAAAAGGCGCTGATCGCGCGCTGGTGATCAATCATGACAAGCCGATTTTGGATCCGTTGGTGAGCGCCAAAATTTTGGCGGCAGCGATCAAACCGGAAAATCCCGATCTCGTGCTCACCGGTTTGCAGAGCGACGATCTCGGCTTCGGCCAAACCGGCGTTGTGCTCGCCGAACTGCTCGGCATGCCGCACGCGACTTTGGTGATGGAAATTCAATCGCTCGACGGCAAGCTCAAAATCAAACGTGAATTGGAAAGCGGTTGGTTTCAATATATCGAACTGCCCTCTCCTGCCGTGTTGACGATACAATCCGGTTATGCGCCGATTCGTTATGCCACGATCAAAGGCATTATGGAAGCGAAGAAAAAACCATTGAAGGAAATGACGGTTACGGACCTGGGCGTGCAAACAACGGAAGCGGTGAAAATGCACAAAATGTACGCGCCGGTGAAAAGCAAGAAGACGCAGATTTTGCAGGGCGATGCGAAGTCGGTGGCGAAGCAGTTGGCGGAGAAGTTGAAGAATGAAGCGAAGGTGATTTAACAAGTTTCAATTGATCTTCGCAGAACATAAAGAAAATGTCATTCTGAAAGAATCCTTTTTGTTTTCAAGTAGCATCTTGAATTGAAAAAAGATTTCTGCGAAATGACATGCTTGGTAAAATAATTTCCAATTTGGAGATAAGCATGGCTTCTGGAATTTTGGCGATTGTCGAGCAGAATGACGGCAAAGTGAGCCGCATCGGTTGGGAAGCATTGGCCGCAGCGCAGGAAATCGGCGCTGGATTGAATCAAAAAATCAGCGCGATGGTATTGGGCAAAAATGCGTCGGCCGCTGCCAAATCAGTTGCGGATGCAAAAATTCAACAAGTATGGTTTGCTGAAAACACCGAGCTGGCGAATTATACACCGGATGGTTTTGCTGTTGCTGCGCGACAAGTGATCGAGAAAGGGCAGCCGGAATATGTTTTTGCCGGCCACTCCTATCAAGCGCGCGATTACATGCCGAAGCTGGCGACGGCATATGGCCGCGTTTTCATGAGTGACTGCGTCGGCTATCACCTCGAAAGCGGCGCGGTGGTTTTTGTCCGGCAAATGTTTCAAGGCAAAATCAATGCGGATTTTTCTTTTGCTGCACAAAGTGGCGCGCCCAACTTTGTTAGTTTTCAAGCGGGAGCGGTGAGCAGCGATAAACTGGAAAAGGGCGGCAGCGCGACGGTTGCCGATGCCGAAATCAATTTTTCCGGCGTTTCAATTCGCACAAATGTTTTGGAAATTTTTGAAGGCGTGAAAGGCAAAGTCGATTTGACCAAAGCGGAGGTTATTGTGTCGGTCGGGCGTGGCATTAAAGAGAAAGATAAATTGCCGATTATTGAAGAACTGGCGAAAGCGCTCGGCGCGGAGTTGGCGGCGTCGCGTCCGGTTTGCGATGATGGTTGGCTGCCGATGGATCGACAAATCGGCTCGTCCGGACAAACGGTTGCGCCGAAACTTTACGTGGCCGTCGGTATCTCCGGCGCGATTCAGCATATCGTCGGCATGAAAGGCTCGCGCGTCGTTGTGGCGATCAACAAAGATGAGCGCGCGCCGATTTTTGATCTTGCCGATTACGGCGTTGTCGGCGATCTCTTCGAAATAGTTCCGGCATTGACCGCGGCGATTAAAGAAGCAAAAGGTTGAAAGACGAATTAAATCCGCGAAGCTTTTCTTTAAACCGATTCGATAAATCCGCCCACAGAATAGAAATCCCACTGAAATGAATTAAAAATTTCCGTGGGATTTTTTATTTTAGCGGGCAAAAATATTTTTCATGATCAATTCGAATGGCTATAATTCCTCCGTTGATGGCTGTTACTTTTGCAACGGCAAAAATTTTCGCCCGCATTCGGAAGCGACTTATTGGCTGGAATTTCCTCTGCACTTTGTTGAGTGCGAAACGTGCCGTCTGATTTTTGCCAATCCCATGCCCAATCTGCAAACCATTCATGAGGGCAATCGGGCGCTCAATATTCATCATCAATCGCGCGGCACGCTGTCGCAATATCGCGGGGGAAAGGAATTTGCAATACAGCTCAACGAAATGGCGCCGAAAGGAATTTTATTGGATGTGGGTTGTGCCGAAGGATTTTTTCTGCTCGGCGTACAGGAAAATTCCAACTGGAAAGCGGAGGGCGTCGAAATCATCGCTGGCGCGGTGGAATTTGCGAGAAAGCGTTTGGGCATTACGGTTTATCACGGCACGTTGGATACATTGGAAAACATGCCGGCGCGATTCGATTTTATTCGCATGAACAATGTAATCGAACATGTTCAGCATCCGCTTCAGTTTTTAGAAAAGGCGCACCAACTGCTCAAACCAGGCGGGAAAATATATTGTTCGACTCCCAATGGTTTTCAGGATGGACAATATCTCAAAACAGCCAATAAACACGGCTTGAAATTCAATTTATTGGAAAATCACTTTTTTTATTATCATCCGCAAACGCTGCAGAAAATGTTTGAAGCCCGTGGCTTTAAAGTGCTTGAACATTATTCTGAGGATATTAGCCATTCGTTGAATGACTTCGGCATTTCTCTCCGATTCAAGTATCCGCAGGAAAATCAGAGCTTGCGATTGAGCGCATTTAAAAACAAATCAAACGAGGCTTTTCACATCAGCAATGAGGAAATTCGCTCGTTTAAAAATCACCCTCAACTGAAAGCCTGGAGGCTACGTTTTAACAGATTTAGAAAAGAATTTTTTAAATTGCAGTTTCCCCCTGCTTTTCCTCTCGGTCACCAACAGCATATCTACGTTGAGAAAATTTAATTCCAAATCTTACCACGGCAACGAGTGAATACGGCGGTCAGATTCGTAGTACTCGATATGGTTCTGAGTTACGTGAACCAACTTGCCCATCCGTGAGGCTTTCGTCTTAAATTCACGCAAGCGGAACAGACGGCACAAGAGTTTTGAAATATCTTTAACCTGATCTTGGTTTAACGCTACTGTGATGATACAAAAATCACTATGTGGGTGAACTTTTTTCCAAAAGTCAGTAACATTGATGGTAACAAACGTAGGCTGAGCGACTCGACGTAGCAATGTAGGGATGACATCGTCTTTTACAAGTGATCGAGGACGTAGATTGATCACTGGAATGACTTGTCCGGGAAACCACCTCGAAATGGCCGCGACGATCACTGGATCATGCAAATGTTCATCAAGCACAATCATGCTAAAATGCGTTGGTGTCTCTTGGCAGACCGCAAAAAAGCTTGGTTGGCGAGATGAATCGCTTCTTTAACTGCCTCAGGGGTAATGCAACTGAGAGAATATGATTGAACGACTTGCTTAACGGTTTTGCCTGCCGCAATAAGAGCGAGAATAAAGCTCACTTCTAGCCGAGTGTACTTGAAGGTCGGTCGCCCGCCGCAAACTCCCGGCGCAGCGACAATATATTTGCCGAGCGGATAGTATTCATAAACTTCACCGCCATACATTTCCCGCGCTAATTTCTTCTGGGAAGTTTTGCGTTTGTTTGCGCTCAATTTGGCTTTTTTCATATGGGCCAACTCCTCTATTTTACATTTATGATAATACTTCTCAGCTTAAAAAGCAAGCCGCGAATTGCCTGCTCCGCAAAAAAAAATCGCTTTCAACTCACAACTTTCTTTGCAAATGGGCGCTTCTGTCGGTATAATAAAAATTAGCATAAGAGTCGATAGGTGTTTTTATTATCCCCATCCCAAATGGATAGGACTGAAAGGCCACGTCATGGATGTCGTCAAAGTATTAGACGAAAAGTACGAGTTAGTGCGTGAAATCAAACGAGGAGGGTTTGGTGTCGTCTATTATGGCCGCGATCGCTTGTTCGGCAAGCCGGTGGCGATTAAAGCGATATCGCCGGATTTGCTCGGCGAAGCCAAATATGTCGATATGTTTCAAGCCGAGTCGCTTTCGGTGGCGCGTTTGAATCATCATAACATCGTCCGGCTGTATGATATCAAGCGCACGGAAGACGGGCAGTTTTATATCATTATGGAATATATCGACGGCGTTGATTTGGGAAAATTGATCAGCGCCAACCGTAAGGGCGCCATTAACCTGCCCGTCCATATCGGCGCTTATATTATTGCGCAAAGCTGCACCGGTTTGGATTATGCCCATGCGCGTCGAGATCCGGATACGCACCAACCTTTGAATATCGTTCACCAGGATATCTCTCCGAGCAACATTATGGTCAACCGGCTGGGCGAGGTCAAAATTATTGACTTCGGCATGGCCGGAGCCCGGCAGCGTTCGAGCTCGCAGCGCGGCCGCAAACGCGAAGTTCTGTTGCAAGGCAAAATTGCGTATGTTGCGCCCGAGCAGCTCAATGGCGCCAAAAGCCTGGATCGGCGTTCGGATATTTTTTCAATCGGCCTGGTGCTTTATGAAATTTTAAGCGGCGAGCGTTTGTTTCAGCAGGACGATCCCGCTGAAGTCATCGAATTGTTGGAAGCGGGGGCGTGGAATTTCGATCAGCTCGCGGCGAGAAAGGTGCCGGAAGCGCTGCAACTGATCGTGCAACGCGCCGTTCATAAGCATCCCGAAAGCCGTTATCAAACGGCGAATCAAATGTATCTTGATCTGATGACCTATTTGACGACTCAGGAATCCGGCCCGGATCTGTCGAGCGAATTGAGCCAGATTGTCGAGCGCGCGGCGCCGAATAAAAAACTCGAGGGCGAAGATCGCAAAGAAGAGGCCTCGACGGAGTCGCTGCGAAATCTGCTAAAAAATACCACGCCTGAAAACGGCGTTCACAAAGATTCGGTTCCGGTCGAGACTCTCATTGACTCCATTGAAGTCGAAACGATCGTGGAAGAAGAGATTCGAGAACCATTTGATTTTAAAACAAATTTTCAAACTGAAACGATACGCGACAATAAATACGAACAAAATTCCGCCTCTGCTACGACGACAACTTTTGAATCACCGGAAGAGCGGCAGGCGCCGGTAAACAACGCCAATACCTCCGAGCCGCCAATACAAGATGTTCCATATTATCAAGTCATCGAAGAAGATGAGGAAGACGAAGAAGAAATTCGCACCATCATCGACATTATTCGCATTTCGACACGCTCCCACAAAAAATTAATTATTGCCGCAGTGGGAGGCGTGGCGGGCCTTTTTCTGTTGTTTTCAATTCTTGACACGATGTTGCAATGGACGAGTTACGGGTCCGCTATTTATAATACGTTTTTTCCGCCGGCGATAAGAATCGTGTCATTTCCGCCAAACGCGCAGGTTTCGCTGGATGACAAGCTGCTGCCGCAAACCACGCCGCTCGCCATTAATAAAATTTCACCGGGCGTTCATAAATTAATGCTCTCGTTGCCGCGCTTCGATCCGATCGTGCGCTCTATTCAAGTGCCTCCCAAAGGCAAAGCCGTCGTTCAAGGCGAAACTTCGCCCAGAGAAGATCAGCCATACATTTTCCGCTTCAAAACGACTTTAGAATTGTCCTCCAAACCGGCCGGGGCGGACGTTTATCTGAATGGCATTAAATACACGCAAGCGACGCCTTGCCGGGTGGTGTGGGAAGTCGGCAATCCGCTCCAAATCGAAATGGATAAGCCGGGTCTGGCGCGTTTGGCCGGCTTCACGTTCAACTCGTTGGAAGGCGTCGAGAGTATTGAAGATCGCCGGCTCTGGCGTTTTCAACGCATTGAAGAAAACCGCGAGCATTTTTCCGTTGAAGGAATTTTCGCCAAAGCGATCGTGATCACTTCAACGCCGACGAATTGCGAAATTTATCTCGATGAAAGCGACCGGCCGGTTGGCGTCACCGGCTTCACCAATCAGTTGTTATTGACGATGGGCACGCATACGGTTTCACTGCGCAAGAAAGATTTTATGCCCAAAACCTTTACCGTCCAGCTTGATGAAAATTCGCCGGAACAGTATCATGAAACGCTGGCTCGCGTCGTGAGAATTATGGCGAAGGATGCCGCCAGCAGCCGGGACAGCGACATCGGCGCGACGGTTCTGCAGCTCGTTTATGAGAATCGCAGCACCAGGGTGCGCGCCACCACGCCCTGCGAGTTTACGCTGCAGCCGTTTAAATATACGGCGCTTTTGCGCAAAGACGGTTATAAAGATCTCGCGTTAACCATCCCGTCAACGGGCGCTGTCGTCATCGCTCGCATGGAACGGATTCAGGTTGGAATCGAAATTTTAGTTGTTGACGAAGCCACGGGAGAACCCGTGCCGGATGTGCAAATTCGTTATCGTGCTTTTTCCTCGGATGGTCGTGAAATGAACGTCGGTGACACCGATGAAACCGGTGTCTCGAGCAAAGAACTGGCGCCGGGCGAATATCGATTCATCGCGAGAAAAGCCGGTTATCGCGAGGCCACGAAAGATTTCACCATGACGCCGAAAGGCAAGAATCGCGTGGTGTTCAAGCTGGCGGCGCAGTAAGAAGTCATTGGTCATTATTGGTCATTAAGTCATTGAGTACTGTTTAAAATAACGAAATAGACCCAGGGATGTCGGGTAATAGCCTTCCAGTGGAAGGAGAAATTTTTTGATGCCGAAACTTATTCTCAAACGTAAAGCGGAGGTGTTGCGGGAGTTTTCATTACAAGGCGCAAATTCCGCCTTTACCATCGGCTCGGAACCGGGAAATGACGTTGTGGTGTCCGACAAGCTGGTGTCGATGACGCATTTTCAGATCGAGCGCCAGGCCGAGCAGTTTTCGGTTCGCGATCTGAAAAGTGCTTTTGGCACTTACGTCAACGGCACGAAGATTAACAGCATACAGGAAATTCACGACGGCGACGTGATTCAGGTTGGCGAGCATACGTTGGTTTTTCAAAATGCGCCTGGCAGTGAAGCGTCTCGAGAAAACAATTCAGCGGTCAGCCAGTCGTCGATCAATGACTTTTTGAGCGACGTCAAAGACGCGGTCATGAATCCCGCCGATGGCGAAGCGATCAAGAAGCAGCGCGTGCCGGAACAATCATCGTTCGGAAGAGCGCAGCTTGATTCATCGCCGTCTCGTTCCCGCGAAGATAATCATATTGCTTCCGAAGAGATGGATATCAATGATCGCGAAGAGGAAATTTCCGAAGTCTTGAATAAAGCCGGTATAAAAAGAGAATCATCCGCTTCGGCCGGCGCGGCGAAAACTTATAAAAAATCCCCGTATTACCTTCTCGCTATCCACGGTCCATATCTCGGCAAGAAATATCAGCTCAATTTCGGCGAGACCAAAATCGGCCGCGACGGCAAGCTGAACGACATCGTTATTCGCCAGACCCCCAGGGGCGAAGTCGATCCGAGCATTTCGCGCCGGCATGCGACGGTTGCTTATCGGGACAGCAAATTCTATTTCACGGATAAACGCAGCCAGAGCCGCAGCTTCGTCAATCAACAAAAAGTTTCTGAGAGCGATGAAGTTCGCCTGACGCCGGGCGACGAGATCGAGATCGTCAGCGATCAGCAGAGCACGATTTTTCGTTTTGTTTCCGAAGGCATCTGGGATTTCTCCTCGCCGAAACGCGCCGGTGAATGGTGGCTGCGTTATCGCACTCAGGGGATCAATGCGGCCACCGCCGCCGTTATTTTGATGAGTTTGATTTTTACCATAATGGCCTGGCGCCAGCGAGCGATTATTACCGACGTTCCGGAGCCGTTTGCGGCACAGGCAAAAACATTTGCCAGGCTGAACCTCACGGGAAATTTAAAAACAAAAACGCTTGCCCGCGATCGCGACTTCATTCCGGCGCCGGTGCTGGCCGAAATCAATGGCGACGATGCGATCGATATTCTGATCACGCAGGCCTCCGGCGCGTTAATCGCCCTCAACGGTGAGACGCGCAAGACGCTCTGGGAAGTCAACACCATCGTATTAAATCGCGCTTCGTCGCCCGTGGCCGCGGATGTCAATGGCAATGCGATGGCCGACGTCATTGCGCTGACCGCGGACGGACATCTCGTTGCGATCGATGGCTTGTTTGGCGCAGAAATTTGGACCAGCCCGTTTTTTGAAAAAGAAATGATCGGGCCGCCGGTTGTCGCCGATTTCAACGGCGATGGGCACACCGACGTGGCCGTGATCAGCGTCGAGGGCAAGCTCAATGTCGGTTACTCGCAGGTTTTTAACATGCAATGGGTGGACGTCGATATCGGTCTCGCCTGCAATGCGCCGCTTTCCGCCGGCGATTTGAACGGCGACGGCAACAGTGAAATTATCATTGGGACCGAGCGCGGCATCGTGCTGATTTACGACGGCGTCGAGCGCCGGTTGGCAACGACTTTTAATTTCAACGAAGAATTGAATAAACTGAAAGGCAGTTTCTTTGAAGATAATCCGATTCGGCATCCCATCGGCCTGGCGGATTTGAACGGCGACGAAATGCCGGATTTGATCATGTCCAGCCAAACCGGCCATTTGCTTTGCGTGAGTTTGGCGGATAAAAATTCGCCGGCAACGAGCGCGGTGCGCAGCCTGTGGTGGGCCAATGTGGCAAGCGGCCGTAAAAATGAGAATGCTTTTGCTTTTCCGTTTGCGCTGGCTGATTTGGACAATGACGGCGGTTCCGACGTCATCGCTTTATCCGACGACGGCAGCATCAAAACTTTTCGCGGGCGCGGCAGCGTGGCCCAGCGGCAGCCGGAAATGTGGCAAACCAAACCGGACAGCGCCAGTTGGATTTCTTCTCCCATCGTTTGTGATTTTAACAAAGACGCCGCCGCCGACATCGCCGTCGTCAACGAGAAACATTCATTGAAAATTTTTAATGGCAAAAACGGTCAGGTGATGTGGCGCGACGACCAGTCAATGGCCGGAACGACGAGCATGCCATTGCTGGCCGATCTCAGCGATGATACCGAGCTTGACCTCGTTCTGCTGGCGAACGACGGAACCGTTTATCATTTTGTTACCAAACGCCGCGTGCCGCCCGGCGCAATTTTGTGGGGACAGAAATACGGCACGCCGACTAATACTTCGGCGCTCATCACCGGCGGTCCATCGTCGATTCGTTATACTTTGCAAATTATCGTCTATATTGTCGTCATGCTGGCCGTTACAACCGGCAACGTTTTTTATCACCTCAATCGCCGGCGCATGGCCAAAACGTAATAGGAAAATAACACGCAAAGCCGCAGACGCCGTCTTCAAGAGGCGCAAAATTTTTCTTTGAATCTTAGCGGCCTGGCGTCCTGGCGTGCAAGTTTTTTTGCTTCGAGGCAACGTATGAAACTCGTTATGGCCGCTGCCACCGACGTTGGCACGGTGCGTGAAACCAACGAAGATTTTTTTTATTATTCAAAACCCGGCCAACTGATCGTCGTGTGTGACGGCATGGGCGGCCATCAATCCGGCGCCATCGCCAGCCGGATCGCCGGCAAAACTATGCGCGATATTTTTTTCCATGCGGATTTTGCCGAGCTGGCGCGGCTGGGAGAAGACGTTATCGATCGCCTGCCGCCGCTGGCTTTGCGTTTGGTGATTGGCGCCAGATTGGCAAACCGCCGTTTATTGTTAACGGCTGAACGCGACCGTCATTTGAAGGGCATGGGAACGACGCTGTTGGCAATGGCGTTCGGCGAGAACAACGCCTGCGCCGTGCATATCGGCGACAGCCGCCTCTATTGTTTGCGCGAGAAAACTTTGTTGCCTTTGACGGAGGACCATAGTCTGGTGAATCAGCTCCTGCAGGATCGCGATATTCGGCAGGATCAGGTCAAACAATTTCGCAAAAAAAACGTGCTCACGCGAGCGCTCGGAACGCATCCGGCGATGAAGGTGGACGCGCAGTGGTTTCCGGTGCAGCCGTCCGATATGTTTCTGCTGTGCAGCGACGGTTTTCACAACGCGCTGAGTGACGAACAAATCGCGGCATTGCTCCGGCGCAAAGAACCTGATTTGCAGAAAATGATCGATACCATCGTGCAGCAGGCCAAAAGCGCCAATGGCAGCGATAATATTACGGCGGTCATCGCCAGGGTCGAAAAAATAGCCGCCGCCGCTGAAAAAAAGGATAAGGTCAAAATGACGATTGCTGAAGAAGCAGCGCGAACCATGCAGTTTGAAGATAAATTTATTCAGGACAAATATATTATTGAAAAATCCGGCGGCCGTCTCGGACAGGTCAAATCCAAACGTTTCTGGCGGTCATGGTTTGTCGTGTTAAGCGGGCTGATGATGGCGACGCTGGCCTATGCGATGATAAATCAAACCTGGCTGTTCGAAGCGAAACGAGAAAACAAACCGGCAAACCGGTTGATCGCTTCGCCAAATCTCAAGGCGGCAAACGAGCTGAAGGCGCCAAACAATCCCGCGCCGGTCATTGTGGCGCCGCCAATTGGCGGTTATCTGATGTTTTTGCACGTGCGTGATTCCCAACAGCTTCAAAGCTTGCGCAATCAGCCCGGCATCCGCGTGCTCGATCAATTCAATCCGGATCGCGCCACGACGACTTCCCGCTCGCGACATGTGAGCCGGCCGCTTTTGACCGGAGCTTATTCGTTTGCCATTTTTGACTCGGCACAGAATTTCATCTATCGCAAGGATGATATTCATCTCCAGGCCTTGCCGGTCATTCCCGACACCGCGCGAGTGACCAGCACGGCGGCGGGCGCGCCAACGAAGACTGCCGCGCCAAATGAAATGATGATTCCATCACCAAATGTTTCAGCCAGCTTGAGAAATGAAACCACTGGCAATGCGAAAAAAGACACCTCAAGCCAGCAACAGTAAGGCATGCCCCTTGAAGCAGAAAATCTCTCTCGTGTCGTAGAAATTCTCCAATCGCTCGGCAAGGTTTATCTTTCCAGAGATCAATATCGTGAGGCGGCAGGAAAATTTGAAGATATTCTTCGATTGGGCGTTAAAGACACGGAAGTCTATCGCCATCTGGCCGTGGCGCTGGCCGGACAAAAACTTTATACGCCGGAAGCGCTGCGGGTTTACATTTGGGCCGTAGAAAAATTTCCCGAGGATAGAAATATTTGCCTGCACGTGGCGCTCGCGGCCTTGCATCATAACGCCGAGGATGAGCCGGCGCAGCGCTTTTACGAAGCCGCGTTGAAATTTCACCCGCCTTTTGCGAAAGATTTATACCTGCATCTTCATTATATTTTTCATCGCCAAAAAAAATACGACGAATCTTTTCAAACGCTCAAACAGGCGCTGTACCTGGAGAAAAGCGGCGAAGATCGGCTGGTCACGCGTCTCACCGAACTCGGCTGGCGTTACGATCGGCAGCAGGAATTGATCATGACGCTGCAATTCTTGCTGGGAAATAACGAAGAGAATTTAACGATTCGCCGCTGTCTCGCATTCAGTCTCGCCCATGCCATTATTCGGCATCACTGCAAGCAAAAACCCAGCGAAGTGAATTTGCCTTTCGGCAGCGAGGCCGATCTGCATATACTTCAAATCACCATGCCGAATCCGGCCGCGTTGACAGGGGTGGATATGGTGCGCGAATACTGCATGTTGCAGTTGGCGCTGCTCGCGGCGCCGAGGCCGAATAAAAATTCGCCGTCGCCGTCTATCGTCGTGCCGCACAATAAAAATTATACTGCCGTCACGCCTAAGGCATTTGAATATCGTTCGTTATTGGAGGCGCTGCCGTTGGAAGAACTTCTGGCCAATTCATCATTGCCGGCGCCCGCGGCGAACTCTTCAACACCAACGAATTCGGAACACGCTGCATTTGATTGGCAGCGGGATTTTTTGAAACTTTTGCCCATCGCCGGTAAAACGACAGGCAATGACGCAGAACCGATGACGAATGACACGGAAAAATCAATACGCCAAACCGGCCCCAATGCCCTGCTGATTTTGTCGCCGATTTTTCCGCACGGCCAATCGGATTGGAGAGAAGCTTTGCCATCATCAGCGGAAATATCCATACAAAAGACGATAGAGCTGGTGACCCAATATTTGATCCCGCCAGATTTGTCCAGACAAATCTACGCATTAAGCGACGGCATTATCGTTTTTTCGTCCGATCTCAAAGAATTGGCGCAGGTCACAGTTGAATTATTCAAAAAAATCGCCCGCTATAACGTACAGGTGCCGGAGAAAAATCAAATCGTGCTGCACGCCGCTTTGCATGCGCTGTCACCGGCGCGGCTTCTCCTTTTATCGCCCGAAAGCGATGAAGAAAAAAATCTTGCCGCTTTGGAGTTATTGTACGATGGCTTACACTTATTGAAAGCGGAACGCGAGGAGCCGGAACGGAAAACACCAAACCCCGAGCCGAACAAAAATCAGCGCCCGGCATCTGATATTTACGGCCGTCTGCTGCTGGGCCATGACGTATTTGAATCCGCGCTGGGTTCGGAGCATTTTACCGCCAAATATTGGGGGCCGGCGTATTGGGGCGCGCCTCGCTGGCACGACGAAATTTGCGAAGTGGTCTGGCATAATGCGCTCGAGTACGCCAGCGAGAAAAAACCTTATATGCTCGGACGTTTTCTCGTTACCGAAAAGTTTCACGAGCAGCGCACGTATGGAACCTATCGCACGCGCGATCGCTCGCTCGAGCGGCCGGTGGTGTTGAAAGCGCTGCATCCGGAAATTTACGTGCGTTATCGCAGCGACGAATCACAACAGGCGGAGATGGTGAATGCGATTCGGCGTCTCGGCCGGTTGGAGCATCCCGGCGTCGCGCTGATTTATGACATGGGGACGCACGAAGACATTTTTTATTTCGTGCGCGAGCATATCGAAGGCGAAAATCTATTGCAGGCTCTGGCAAATCAGCAACGTTTATCGCCCGCAGAAGCCGGGCGTTTGCTTCTTGAAGTTTGCCGCATTTTGCGCTATGCTCATCAAAATGGGTTTTATCATGGCAATCTCAAGCCCTCCAATATCTGGCGATTGAAGGCGGCAGTGATGAAAGAACCTACGCATGTGCGAGCGCTGTTGGCGCCGCCGGCCTCGTCGAATGAGATGATCAATATCGGCGTTAAAATTTCAGATTTTTTTATCCCTGGTTTTAACGAAATTTCGGAAACGAATTGGTATTATGCAGCGCCGGAGTTACTGTTTCAAAACCAGGTCAATCACGCCAGGACACTGCGAGCAACTGCCGATATTTACGCTCTGGGAATGATTTTGTATGATTGTCTGGGGGGAGAAAATCCGTTCAGGCAGATGCGCTTTCCGGTTGAGCCAACGTCGTGGGAGCAAGCGCAACTCATTTCGCTTGCTGGATTGAATCACAATTCGACTGAGACGAGCTTATTGCCGGCGCTGGATGAAATTATTCAGCGCGCCACCCATAAAAATCCATTCCAACGCTTTCAAACCGTCGATGAGTTTGAAACGGCGCTGCGACAAGTTTTAAGAGAGCCATTAGCGCTGATTCACAAACCAACGAGTTTGCTTGTTGCCGGGAAATAATGGAAGCTAACTTCTCTCTTCTCATGGCAGTGACCATCCGGGTTAGCCACTGCCACGCGAAGGGAGGAGGTAGAGAGTATGGAAGATCGGTTACAAGCCAAAATTAAAACAAAAAAGCCCAGTTTTCCCTTATTTGAAAAGGAAAAACTGGGCTAATATTTTTAATAAGGAGATAAGCGGCCTCTCCCGCGAAGGGAATGAAAACATCGAGGCCGCTACCCGCGTGACCGCTTCTATTTCAGAATTTACGCCCGGGCGCTCTGGCGCGAAAAATGCGATGAAGCGGCCGGGCGGTTACCACATTGAATAATTATTTCAATCGCTTGAAGATTTGAAAGCCGTTGTCACTTTTGATCACACCACTGATCTGTCCCACTTTCAAAGCGAGAATCGCCGTTTCAAACTCTTTGGAAAAATCGCCGGGATAGGCGTCGCCCAGGTCGCCGCCGCGACCGCGATTCGGGCCAATGGATTTTTGCGCCGCCAGTTTGGCAAAATCACCGCCGGCTTGCAATTGTTTGAGAAGATCTTGCGCCTCCGCTTCGGTTTTAACGAGAATCATCGCGGCGCGATAAGGTTGGCCGCGAAAGATGCCGCGCTGTCCGGTAACGGATTCTTTCCAAATAAACCCGCGCAGATTGACGAATAACCATTTATCCGTCTCCTGGACGACCACCAAACCGGCGCCTTTGGAAAGCACGCCGATTTTCTCTCCGGTCGGCGAAGGCGTCGCGCGCAGATTCTCCTCGGCCGCTTTTACAAAAACCGTTTTCCCTTGATAAAATGCTTCCTGCCAGGCATGTCCCGCCGAAATCATGGAGGGCGTTAAGCTAATCATAATGAGGAATGTTGCCAGAACACCGGCAGCAAAGCCTTGCCAAAACTTCATCTTTTGCCACTCTCTTCCGGTAAACAATTAAAAGCCTTTCAGATCGAATTGAAAATTTTTCAAGCTCAAATAGTATAATAAAATTCGACACACTTCGCAATGATAATTTTAATTAATTTTCAACCGGCGATCCCACGGATTAAAAACCACACGGAAAAATCAGTGTGGTTTTTAAGCAGCGTGAAAATTTGGGAAAAGATTCAGTTTTCAAAACCGTTAATGCGCGCTCTGCATCATCGATGACGACTGCGGGGTCAGCGCGATGTCCAGGGCGGTCATGGAAGCAGCAATGTGCACGTCGGTGAGAATCTCGGTTTTATAACCGGGTGCGCGGATTTCTACGGTATAACGGCCGGGAAACAACAGGCGGTCGAAGCGGCCGTGAACCGCATCCGAGTGGCGGCATTTGACGTAGGAAGCTTCGCAGCCATTCACATGAATTTCCGCCGCGATGGGTGTTCCCGTCAAGCGATCGCGAACATGGCCGGTGACGCCGCTGTTGAGCGAGCGCTCCATCAAAAACAACGCGCCGCGCACATTTTCCTGCGCGATGCGAGGAATATCTTCGGAAGCCGCGAAATAGGATTCGCCGGTTTCGATAATATAATCCATCGTGCCCAGCTCGCCGTACATCCAAATTGAGCTTTGGCCGACGCGGCCATTCAAAGGCAAAACATTGTATGAGCCGTTGGCGGAGAGCCGGCCAATTTTTTCAGCGCAGCGCTGGGCGATATCGAAAATCAATTCCTGATCCGGGGCGCGATGATAATTTCCCCACGGATAGAGCACGGACTCGCCATAGCTGTGATACGAAACGCCGACGAGAAAATTTTCGCGCAACGCCAAATCGCGCAGCGACTGAACTTCTTTTTCCGAAAACGGACTGCCGCCGCGAAAAAACCAGCTCGACGGATTGCCGTCGCCGCCTTCATCCCAATTGAAATCATAATTGCGATTCAGATCGACGCCGTCGACGAGCGGATCGAAGACGCCGTCGCCGTTATTGTCACGCAGATTCTTGCGCCACCACGGAAACTGCAATTGATTCTGCATGATGTACTCGTAACCGTCGGGATTCACAATCGGCACCAGCCAGATTTCCAAGCTGTCGACGAGGCGGCGGTGTTGTTCGCTGGTGGCATAATTTTTCAGCAGCTCATCCAAAATCGCATAGCAAATGAGCGCGCCCAGCGGCTCGCGCGCATGATGCACACCGGTAAAAAGAATGGCCGGTTCATCTTCATCGCGGTCGGGATGATCCGAGATTCGAATGCCCCAGATCGGTTGTCGCCAACCGGTGGACTCGCCGATTTTTTGAATGTGGGCAAGATGCGGATACTTCGCCACCAGATGGCCGAACTGATGTTCGAGGTTGACGAGGCGAGGATACGCATTTAAAAGAGCGCCGCTGTTTTCAGGGCGCGTTGAATTCAAGCCGAGAAAAGAGGCGCCAACAAAATCAAACGTTGGCATGTTGGAATAATCGATGCCCATGCCTTTCAACCACCGCAGAAGATCGGGCGAATTTGGCAGGATAGCCGAGGCATGGCCATCGTGAGGCGTCTCCGTATGTTTGTGATGGAAACGCACCAAAACCCAACTGCACAAAAACGTGAAACAAAGCCAACCCAGCAAACGTGTGGCGGCGGGGCGCTGGACCTTTAACCTGAAAAAACGAAATGTCACATCAAAGATGAAGTGCGAGGAAGAAATTTTGTTCCAATTCATTCAGGTATACCTATGCGATGATGATGTAATCCGGCCTTGCCGATTGGGATTGATTTTATTGCCTCATGCCAATCGGAGTGGTTTTTTGGAGAAAACTTACAGGAAAAAAACAAGCGTGCATGGATCGCTTGACAACATACCACCGACTCTACAGCCAAACGTCTTCCATGAGAAATGCGGCAAGAAACAACTCGCAAAGCGCGTCGATCCTAACAGGCACAGCCCTCCACGCATAACCAACAACCGCGTTTAAGAAACGACTACTCTGCCATCCCGACAGCTTCGGGATTTAGCTTGTATAGAAAAAATTGGAATAAAGGAAATTACGAAAAATTTTTGAAGAGTGCAAATAAAATTTTATAAAAAATTTAATCACAAACCCGCAAAGAATTTCACCGACGAAACGGTTAAATCAAACAACGGCGCCCAATAAGCACCCAGCAAAACCGTTGGCACCGCTAAGATCGCCAGCAAAACCAGTGCTGAGGCGGTAACTGGAATGCGCGTCAAAACAAGATCATCGGATGATTCGAGATACATCGCTTTGAAAATGCGTGCGTAATAAAATAACGAAATGACGGTGTTGATGACGGCGACGACGGCGAGCCAAATGTATTGCTCTCCACCTCGCACGAGCGCGGCGAGCAGATAAAATTTGCCGACGAAACCAATGGTCACCGGCAAGCCGGTTAATGAAAAAAGAAAAATCGTCATCGCCGCGGCAACTACCGGCGCGCGAAAACCGAGGCCGCGATAATCTTCGAGACGCTCGCTTTTGATTATATCCTGACAAATGATCACCACGAGAAACGCGCCGAGATTCATTAAATAATACGCGACGAGATAAAACATCGTCGCGTAAACGCCTTCACGCGTGAGCAGGACGACTCCCATCAGCGAATAACCGGCGTGCGCGATGCTCGAATAAGCCAACAGGCGTTTGAGATTGTTTTGTTTGATAGCAATTAAATTTCCGAGTGTCATCGTTGCCGCAGAGACGACGGCGAGCAGTTGCGGCCAATTCAAATTCGCTACGGTATACCAAACTGCGCCATCTTCGGTCGTTGCGAGACCGGTATTGAAAAAACGAATTAATAATGCAAAACCGGCGGCTTTCGGGCCGACGCTTAAAAAAGCGGTCACCGGTGTCGGCGCGCCTTCGTAAACATCGGGTGCCCAAAAATGAAACGGCACCGAAGCGATTTTATAACCGAAGCCGGCGAGAATCAACAGCACAGAAATAAACAGCGTCAATGGCTGCGGTTGCGAGGTGGACAAAATTTTAGAAATTTCGATAATATTCAACGAGCCGGTCAAGCCGTACAACAATGAGAAGCCGTACAACATCAATCCCGAAGAGAACGCGCCGTAGATGGTGTATTTCAATCCGGCCTCGCTGGAACGTTTGACGGTTTTGAGATAACTCGCCAGCGCGAATGAAGTAATGCTCACGGTTTCGATGGCGATGAAGATGGTCAACAAGTTGGTGGCGGAGGCCATCCAAAACATGCCGATCGTCGTGGCGGTGATTAAAATAAAATATTCGCCGACATTGCGGCCGGCCAGCTCGAGCGAGGACATTGACAAAAAAACCACCATCACCGTGCTGCCAAGAAAGAGTATCTTGAAAAACCATGAGAACGGATCGACCGCCATCATGTTGTTGAACAGGCCTTTCGGCGGCAGCGAGCCTTGCGCGAAAACGGCGATGAGGGCGATGATGCTTCCGATCAATGCGATCATGCCAAGCCACGGCGTTTGCTCGCGCTTGATCATAATGTCGACGATCATCAACACGAGCATCAGACCGATGAGAATGAGCTCGGGAGTGAAGTAACCGAGGCTGCCAACGTTATCTTTTAAACTGACTGCGACTGCGGTGGAATCCATATCAACTCCGTTTATTTTGTAATCTCTATCAAAACTTCGTGCCTAATTCTTTCTCTAACTTTGCGATCTAAAACCGTGTCGAGGTAAGAATTAACGATTTCATCGATCTTCAATTTTCGAGCTTCTAACTTTGGAAGAATCTTTTTCAAAAATTCGTTATCTTTGGGAATGCATACTTCTGTCACTCCCGAATCTAAAAAAACCTTTAAATAACGCGTTTCTTCTTCTGATTGACATTCGATAAACTCCGTACCCCCATAAAGTTTCCAGCCGAATAAATCTTCCTCAATTCTTGTTTCATCCCATTTCGTCGGAAGATCAACCTTAACAAGCTTTTCAGGCGGCAAGGAAAGTATTTCTTCTCGATAAAACTGTCCTATGGTTTTCATATTTCTGCTTCATTATTGATCCTTTCGACAACTACATTTTTAATAGCATCGATATCGATTCCTTCACTGCCTCTATTACTTTTCTCAACACTTCTTGCTCTTTCAATGCGAGATTTGACCAAATCTACTACGGCCCGATAAACTTCTAGTTGTTCATCGTCTGTAAGCCCCAAGATTTCTCCCATAATGATTTTATCGAGATCCCTACGGTCGGATTTAATTTTATCTAAGGAGACCTCTTCGGGGGAGGAAGCGCCATATTCATTGAAAATTGAAAGCACTTCTCGATGCCCCAACTTGCTTAATTCTTTGGTGAGTCTATTTCGAGTAGAGGCTTTGATGGCTTTTGGGTTGATGATCAAGGTTTGTTTAACTTCTTCTACCGTTGCCTCAATCGCTCCAAGCCCCATTATTGCTCTCTGAAATTCCAAATATAAAGAAACTATCGGAGAATTCACTAAAGCAGCTATTATGTCAATATCTTTGGCGTTTTCGGAATAAATGTGGTAAAAACGCTGATTAGCCAAAATTTCATTGCTAACCAGATAGTGACGGTGATAGATATCAAGCGCTTTTTGCCATAATATGCGAGAGGTTTTGATATCTGGAAGTTGATACCAATATTTTCGCGATGAGCACGTTTCGGTTTTGGCAGGTATCAAGCTTCTGTCCTTGCCCATTTTATATGCCTTTTTCTCGCCATGAAGAATATATTTTTCGACAAGCTTACCTTTAACCTTATCTCTCGGCTTATCGACAATAACAACGAAATCTTTAACTGATTGAATGTCAACAAAAATACTTTTGTAATTTTCGGGATTGCGAATAACAGGATGGATATATTCTTTTTCGACAAGCCACTTGGTTCCGTCGCCGCTTTGAATAAGCCTGAAATTTTCATATTTTCCATGATATCCGACGCGGTTGGCCATCTGTTTGATGGTTTTCAAATCTGTAGAGTTGGTTATATCCAATACATAAAACCAAGGGTCAGCGCCGGTCGTAAATCCACGGCGAATATTGGCTACCTCTTTTAACGGCACAAGCTGGTCTTTTCCCCTCTTCAAAATTTTAAAAAAAATCTCCGGCGCCCGCAGATACTTCCCCCATTTTGCACCGATATATTTTTGGCCTTCCGGATCAAATCCTTCATCCCAAAGCTCTTGCTGGCTTTGGGGAAAAATTCTTAAATCTTCGTTTTCATAAAAATCATTGTGAACGAGAACGGTCTTTTTGAGTTGGTCTATAGCGGTTAATCGCTCAATTTGCTTTTCCCAAATATCCTGCGTAGGTGGGATAAAGTTTCGCAAGGTTTTTTTAAGATAAACAAAACGAACGACGTTTTCGTCTCGCGCTTTTTTGTCCTTGCACTTTTGCAGGATAACGATGCAAGTGTTAATATCAGCCTCTTCAAACCAACGTTCCACCTTGGATTCGATGATGGCAAGGATTTTGTAGTTGTTCAAAAAAAACTCTTGCAGACCTTTGCCAAAATCCACATCGAGCCATGAATTGGAGACAATGAAGCCAAAGTGTCCACCGTCTTTTAGAAACTTTGTGCCGTGGACAAAAAAGTAAGCATAAATCCCTGCTCGTTTCCCGATCTCAGCAATTTTTTTGTCGTGAAAATAAAGCGCGTTCTCGATGAGGTTCTCTTTATCAACGCCGATTTTTGGGATTTCTTCCTGCCTGGTGTAAGGAGGATTTCCAACCAATGCATTGAACCAACGAGGATAAGTTACTTCCCGCTCTTTGAATCCGAGGGTTTTTGCTCTCGCCTTCCTCCATTTTTCAGGATCAAAACCCTCGTCACCTACAAGAAGTTTAAAGAAATCTTCCTGTAAAATATTCGGATAATTCTTATCAACGCCAAGATCATTGATAGCAAGATTTATCGTCGCAAGATGAGCTGGAAATTTAGCAATATCGTTTCCCCATAGCGACTCTAAAATGTTTTCATGGCTTTTACGTTGATTCATTAATTTCTTATGCTGATAAGCCCGCACTAAAAAAGTCCCGGCTCCACAGGATGGGTCGAGAATTTTGTCGTCTTCATGATGCATGCAAAATCTAAGAATTAAATCTACGACATCCGCGCTGGTAAAATATTGGCCTAAATTGTGCCGTTCATTCTGTGGAATCAAGCGCTCAAAGATTCTTCCAATCACATCATAACCCAGTCTGGAAAAATCGTATCTTTTAAGAACTTTGACCAGCTCTTTTATCTCCTTTACAACTTCTTTGGCCTCGGGAAAAGCAACGCTGTCTATAAAATCCGTGGTATAGATAGTTTCATAATCTATTTTCAAAACCTGGCTGAAATAGGCCTGAAGGGTTATCTGCAACATTGCACCTTTGCTGAGGCCTTCCGGGATTTCAAGTGGATCGAGATCACGCGGTCTTTTTGCATGAACAAGATTATAGAATAAAATCTTGTTGATGAGCAAGTAGGCGGTTTGTCTTGCCGCTTTATCAAAATCCTGAGGATGCCATGAAAAACTCCATCCTTGATCGAGAAACCAAGTCATAAGTTTTTTCGCAAAAGATGAATCCTTATGACATTGGTCATCAATAATTCTTCGATAGTAGGTGGAAAGAACCCTGATTTTTTCCTGAAGCCTAAAAATCAAGAACTCATCTATAGCCTGTTTAGGTTCGGGTTCTTTGCCGGAATAAACCAGAAAGAGTTTGGTGAGAAAATCTTCGAGATTCTTTTTTATCGGCTCGCTATATCGCGTTTGTTCAATGTCGTCTAAATTTTCAATTTCCGATAAAGGATACTTTTCAATGATTTGCTCTTCTTCCGGTTGCAAAGAATTGACTTTTTGCGTGCTGAACCAAACCAGTTTTTTAAAATTGGCGAGGGCAAAATATTTGGCTTTCCTTGCAGTTGCTTTTTTTCTTGCCGGTTCTTTTAATTCAGTTTCATCAAAAACGTCATAATATGGAGGTTTAGCTTCAATAACGCAAAGTACATTGCGGCTGCGACGAGATTCATAAATAACGGCGTCAGGCATCTTTCTGTCATCGCCCAGCGTTTCAACATCGGGCATTCCCAAGTCAAGGTTTTTTTTCTGAATAATTTCCCGCATCCAATGCGTTAAAATAGCAACTGCCGTCCGTTCAGTCTTGTGTGCCCTCACGCCAAAAGGACTGGGAATTTGGGTTGGTTTTCCTTTAGTCTTACTCTTCATCTTCCTTCAAGACATCATTAACAATTCTTCGAGCGATCTCAAAGACAGCAGCAATTCTTATAATTTTCACCTCGGCAATCCCCTTTATCGCGAGAAATTTCTCAAAAGGTTGATTGGCCATTCCTTTAAATGAGCCAAACTTCGCCATGATTTCGTCGGCGATTTTCTCGGCCGGTTTATCTTTAATTCCAGTTGAAATAATGATAGAAAGCAATTCAGCATCGGAAAGATTTTCTGCGCCCAATTCTTTGAGCTTACCACCGGCGTGACGCCATCGTTGGATAGTAGAACTCTCCATGTTATTTCCTTCATACAGCGCTCTTGCAGATATTCTATTTTTCATTTTTGCTTTTTATCTTTTTTACTTCTATCTCATTCCCCACATCGCCGGGGCTTCTTTCATGACGACGATGAGATTGTTCATCGTGACTTCCATTAAATTCAACACCGGGCCGGGGTAAACGCCAAGATAGATGACGATGATCGCCAGCGGCACGAGCGTGAATAATTCGCGGCCGTTAATTTCCGGCAGATCGGCGTATTTGGTGTTCAAATTCCCGAGGAACATGCGCTGCAACGTCCACAACATGTAGCCGGCGACCAACACGATGCCGAGCGTGCCGATAATCACAAAAATTTTCAGATCAAACGTGGTCGAGCTGAATGCGCCGAGGAAACTGAACGCTTCGCTGATGAAACTGGAGAGACCGGGCAAGCCGAGGTTGGCGAAGAACGCGACGGTGACAATGCCGGTGTAAATCGGCATTTGTTGCGCCAGGCCGCCAAAGCCGTCAACATCACGATGATGGGCGCGATCATAAATGACGCCGACGAGCAGGAAGAGCATGGCGGTGACGGTGCCGTGATTGAACATTTGCAGAACCGCGCCGTTCATGCCGAGCGGCGTGAGGCCGGACATGCCCAGCATGACGACACCCATGTGGCCGATGGAAGAATACGCGACCATTTTTTTCAAATCTTTCTGTGCCATTGCGCATAACGCGCCGTAGACGATGTTGATCACCGCGATGATGACGAAGCCATACGCAAAAGCTTTATACATCATCGCATCGGGCAAGATGGGATAGCTAATGCGCAGCAAACCGTAGGTTCCCATCTTCAAGAGAACGCCGGCGAGGATAACGCTGATTGCCGTCGGCGCTTCAACGTGAGCGTCGGGCAACCACGTATGAAATGGAAACGCGGGAATTTTGATGGCGAAGCCGATGTACAACGCCGCGAAGACGAGCAACCGAATATTGGATTGGCTGAGCAAACCATAATGCAAGCTCTGATCCATCATGTGCAGCATGTTGAACGTGTGGCCGCCAGTGACGGGATCTTTCACATTAAAATAAAAGACCAGCATGGCGATCAACATGAGCACGGAGCCGAACAAAGTGTAGAGGAAAAATTTGATGGCGGCATATTCGCGGCGCGGGCCGCCCCAGATGCCGATGAGAAAATACATCGGCAATAACATGACTTCCCAAAATACATAAAAGAGAAAGAAATCCAGCGCGCAGAAAACGCCCATCATGCCGGTATCGAGCAGCAGAAACAGCGCGAAATAGCCTTTGACGGCTTTCTCAATTCCCCACGAAGCGAAGATACATATAAATGAAAGCAACGCCGTGAGCAGCACCATCGAAACCGACAAGCCGTCGATGCCGACGAAATACCAAATGTTGTACGACGGAACCCATTTCAATTGTTCGACCATTTGCATCTGCGCCGTGTTGCGGTCAAATTTCATGAAGATGAAAATCGCCAGCACCACTTGCAAGCCGGTGGCAACGACGGAAATCCAGCGGATGAGGTTTGTTTGCTTTTCGTTGCGAGGGATGAGCAACACCAACACCGCGCCGATGACGGGCAAAAAGATAATCCAACTGAGAACGTTAGAGAGCATTTCTTCCTCGGGAATGTTTGTTTGCCGGTTGGCCAGTTAGCCGGTTTGCCCGTTAAACTTTCAATTGGCGAACCGGCTAACCGTCAAACCGGCTAACTGTTCATGCAAATGCCAATTGCAAAATATATAACAACACCACCGCGCCGAGCGCCATGAGAATGTAACTCTGCACACGACCGGTTTGAATTTCGCGCAATGTGGCGCCGAACCAACCGACGACGTTCGCGGTGAGATTCACCAAACCGTCGACGATTTTGTTGTCATGCCAACCGCTGAGCCGCGAGCCAATAACCGTCACTTTTGCCGTCGCATTCACCAAACCATCAACGACTTTCAAATCAAACCAGGCGGAGCTGCGGCTGAACAAATGCGTTCCGGCGACGAGAGTTTTCATGTAAAGATCGTCGAAATACCATTTGTTCAATAGGAAATTATAAATCGGTTTGAAACGCTCGGCCATTTTGTCGGCGGAAAATTTTTTCCAATAATAAAACGCTGTTGAGATCAAAATACCGAGGCCGGCAATAGCGATAGAAAGATACATGGCGATGGTGTGCGCGGTGTGCGCAACCTCATGACTCGCTTCGTGAGCCGCTTCCGGCACGACGGCACCCGCAGCAGCATAACTCGCCAAACTCGGTTTCGTGACCAAATCTTCAAACCAATGACCGTAGCCGCCAACAACTGATAACACGCCGAGCACGATCAACGGCACAGTCATCGCGGTGGGTGATTCGTGAATGTGATGATGAGTTTCCTTTCTCGCCGGTTCGCCGAAGAAGGTGAGATAAACGAGACGGAACATGTAAAAAGCGGTGATTCCCGCGCACGCGAGGAGCACGATGAAAATAACCATGTGAGTAGGATTATGCGACGTCATGGCCGTTTCCAATGCGGCGGCGAGAATCGCGTCTTTGCTGAAAAATCCCGACAGAAGCGGCACGCCGGAAATCGCGCAAGTTGCGGCGAGCATGGTAATAAACGTCACCGGCATTTGGGTGCGCATGCCGCCCATGTTGCGCATGTCCTGCGGATCGGAGTGATGATCGTGCAATTCGTGATAGGCGTGGTGCATGGCGTGAATCACCGAGCCGGAGCCGAGAAAGAGCAGGGCTTTGAAAAACGCGTGCGTCATCAAATGAAACAATCCCGCCATGTAACCGCCAACGCCCAGCGCGGCAACCATGTAACCGAGTTGGCTGATGGTCGAGTAGGCCATCACTTTTTTAATATCCATTTGCGTGATGGCGATGGTGGCGGCGATAAACGCGGTGATCGTGCCGATGACGCCGATGAAGAGCAGCGCATCAGCGGAATAAAACACGTAGGTGCGGCCAACGAGATAAACGCCGGCGGCGACCATCGTTGCCGCATGAATCAAGGCTGAAACCGGCGTTGGGCCTTCCATTGCGTCCGGCAGCCACACGTGCAGCGGAAATTGCGCCGACTTGCCAATCGCGCCGAAGAAGATTAAAATGCCAGCCGCAGTTAAAAGCCCGCCGCTCAATTTTCCGTCAGCAACGCCGGCAAACACTTCGTCAAAACGGAACGTGCCGAGGGTTGCAATGATAATCATAATTCCGATGAACATGCCGATATCGCCGATGCGCGTGGTGATGAAAGCTTTGATCGCCGCATCGGAGGCGGATTTTTTCTCGTACCAATGGCCGATGAGCAAGTAGGAGCAGACGCCGACCAATTCCCAGAAAATATAGATGCCAAAGAAATTATCCACTAGAATCAAGCCGAGCATTGAGAAGCTGAATAGCGCTAGATAAGCAAAGTAGCGGCTGTAGCGCGCATCACCGTGCATGTACGCCGTTGAGAACAAATGCACGAGCGCGCTAACGAGCGTCACGACGACCAGCATGACAGCGGTGAGATTGTCGATGAGAATGCCGAAACTCAAATTGATCGAGCCGACACGAATCCAATCATAAGTGCGGTGGATTTTGAAATTGGGTTCATATTGAGCGAGCACGCGCCCGAAAATCAGAATCGCCAAAATCAAACCGATGAACATGGCCGAGGTCGGCAGCCAATCGCCCTGCCGCGGGAGGCGTTTGCCGAAAAAAATTTGGATGACAAACGCCGCGAGCGGTAAGAGAAGAATGATGAGGGCTTGGGTAAGAATCGTGTTTTCCAAATTATCTTCCTCTCATAAACTCATACTCATACTCTTTCTCGTACTCTTACTCGATTTAAAAGCTGCCGCGAGTAAGAGTAGGAGTAAGAGAAAGAGTACGAGAAGTTAATCGATATTCAACTCATCCCGCGAGCGAATCCGCCTCGTCCAAATTCACCGAGCGCATGCGTTGATAAATATTCAAGACGATGGCTAGCGCAACGGCGGCGCCGGCGGCGGCGATGACGATGACGAACACGCCGAACATTTGGCCGTCGAGGTCTTTGTCCGAGTAACGCGCAAAGGCGATGAAATTAATATTGGCGGCGTTGATGATCAGCTCGACGCCCATCAACACGGTGACGGCGTTGCGTTTGGTGATCACTGCCAAAAGGCCGAGGCAAAATAGAATCGCGCCAAGCACGAGAAAATGCGTCAATCCGACTGGCGTCATCGCGCGTCCCTCCTGCCGATAAATGCGGCGCCAACGAGTGCGGCTAACAAGAGAACAGAGACGATTTCAAAAGGAATCAAATAATCCGTCATAAATAATGTGCCGATACTTTTTGTCGTTGGTTGCGGGGCGCCGACTTCGACTTTCTGCCACGGCGTCATCCAAAACATACGCAGTAAAATCGCGGCGACGCCGACACAAACGACAGCGGCTGGTATGATTTGCAGCGTGCCAGTGCGCATTTCCAGGCCGGTAATGCGCTGCGATAGCATGACCCCGAAAAGCAACAATACCAAAACGCCGCCGACGTAAATCAGCAATTGCGTCGCGGCGAGAAAGTCGGCGCCGAGCATCACAAAAATTCCAGCGACGCCGAAGAAGGCGAACAACAAGCCGATGGCATTATAAATGATGTTTTTGGAGAAAACCATCGTCGCGGCGGAAAAGAGCGTTATCGCGCCGATGACGTAAAACATGATATCGAAAGAGGACATAAGCTTTCCTATATTGGCATAGCGCAGAGGGCATGGCGCATGGCGTTAAGCACCGCTACGCACTATGCGCTTTGCTCTATGCTAAATGAGCATCCAAAATCCAACCGCAAGCAGACAGGCAAAACTAAACGGCGTTAAAACTTTCCACGAGAGGTGCATGAGCTGATCGACGCGAAAGCGCGGCAGAGTCCAGCGCAGCCACATTTGCGTGAAAACAAGGAAAGCGGCTTTTAATGTAAACCAAATCGCGCCCCATCCGCCTTTGTTGAGAAAACCGAGGCCGAAAGAATCTCCGAATGGACTCGACCAGCCGCCGAGAAAGAGCGCGGCGCCGACGAACGCGACGATCAACATTTCGGCGTATTCGGACAACATGAAAAGGGACCATTTAAAGCCGCTGTATTCGGTATGAAATCCGGCGACCAATTCAGATTCTGCTTCGGGAAGATCGAATGGCGTGCGGTTGCACTCGGCGAGAGTGGCGAGATAAAAAATCACGAAGGCGATCAAATTAAATGGAAAGTATTGCCAGATGAACCAGCGATGAATGCCGCCGGCTTGCGCCAAACTGATGTCATTGAAATTCAGCGAGCCGGCCTGCATGACGACGACGAGAATCGCGATGCCGGCGGGAATTTCGTAGCTGACGATTTGCGCCGCGGCGCGCATGCCGCCGAGCAACGCCCACTTGTTGTTGGAGGCCCAACCGGCGAGGAGAATGGCGATTACCGACAGCGAGGTGATGGAAACGACATAAAACACGCCGATATCGAAATTCGCAAAAACAAATTCGCGGGTATAAGGCAGGGCGACGAAGGCGGCGCACGGCGCAGCAAAAACCAGAAACGGCGCGAACCAGTGCATGCGTTTATCCGCCGCTGCCGGAACGATATCTTCTTTCAGCAATAATTTGACGGCGTCGGCAAGAGTTTGCAAAAGCCCTCGCGGCCCAACTTCCATCGGCCCGAGACGATCCTGCATCCACGCGGAAATTTTGCGTTCGGCATAAACGGCGACGAGCGCATTTATCGCCATCACCGAGGCAAAAAACACCGCGCCGAGTATCATGAATATCAGCGTGAGTATCGCCGGCGGCAGATCGGCAAAAAATGTTTGGCTATTGTGCAGCGTTTCAATCAATTCACGCATTCAATCTCCTCATTATCATCTGCAACGAAATTTTTTAAATTAGGAAACTGTCATTCAGGAGGAATCTTTTTGCTAACTAGCATTCAACTGCATTTGAAAAAAGATTCCTTCTGAATGACATCATTTTATGATTACTGATTACTGTTTACTCGTTATCACGCGACAACTTCTGCAGGCACTTCCGACTCTTTCGGCGCGGGCATGTCCTGGAAAAATTCCGGCGCGGACTCGCGGGCATATTTGCCGGTTTGCGGCTTGTCCCATTCGAGATCGCCTTTGCGCCAAACATACGCCAATCCGACCAGCAAAATCGCGACGAAGATGAGCGCTTCAATAAACGCAAACAGGCCGAGTTGTTTGAACACGACGGCCCACGGAAACAGAAAAACAATTTCCACGTCGAAAATCAAAAAGACGAGGGCGATCACATAAAAGCGATTGTTGAATTGTATCCACGATTGGCCGACCGGCAGTTCCCCGCATTCGTAGGTTGACAGCTTGACCGCAGTAGGATGGCGCGGCTGCAACAAGCGCGAAATGACCAAATTGATGCCGACAAACGCCGCGCCGACGATGATAAACGTAAACGCGGCGGCAAAATCAAACCACATTCTCTTCCTCCTCCAATAAAGTTGTCTTCCATTCGAATAGAAATACTTTTTCTATGCGAAGAAAATCAAGGCTTATGATAACAAAAAATCGCCTGAGAGTCAAGAGAAAATTCTATGACGACAATTGAATTACGCCATTTGCCGTATTGAAGGTACAAAAATAAAGATTTTCGTCAAAAATATTGAGAGAAAATGGGGCTTTTTTTTGTCTTTATATAGAAGTAGGGAAGGCGTCAAACGATAAATTATTCTCAATCTGCAAAGGAGTGAGTGAAAATGAGAAGCCTTCAGATCATTTTTTCATTATGGCCGGCATTTCTTCTGGCGCAAGAGAAACCGATAAAATGGGGCGAGGTCGCGAAAGCCGATTTGGAAATGACGACATTTCCCGCTGATACCAACGCCTACCGCCGCTTGCGGTTCACTTTTATTTTCCGACCGCGAAGTTAAAAACCCTTTCACCTTGCCGGAGCGCAATTTTCCGGTGGATTTTGCCGATGCTTTGAAATCCGTCTATATCTTAAATTTGACGCTGCCGGAAGGATACACGGTTTTGGAGCTGCCGAAAAGCATTACACTCAATATGCCGCGCGATACCGGCCAATTTCGACATCTGGCGCAGGTCGAGGGCAACACCTTACAGCTCACCAGCCAGATGATGATTCGCAAGCCGCGCTTCGAGCCGCACGAATATAAAAACCTGCGTGAATTTTTTGATCGCATCGTCGCCGCGCATGCCGAGCAAGTGGTGTTGAAATGCGGAACGACTGCCGTTGTTAAGGAGGGAGTAAAATGAAATTTTCTTTGCTGATTGCATTTATCTTAACTTTGTGGATGTCCAACCAGAATGTGTATGCAGTGGTTGGCGATCCTGAATTCGAATTGGCGAAAATGCCGCTGCCATTATTATTCGAGGCTGAAGCTGTGGTGCGTCTCGATGAGCTGGTGTTGGCGATTGAAAGTCCGAAAAAAGCGACGGAGCGGGTGCGGCGCGCCGTTACCATTCTCAACGCGGAAGGGCGCGAGCATGGCCAAATCGTGATCTGGTATGATCGCTTTCGCGAGCTGAAATCGCTCTCCGGAAAAATTCTCGACGCGCCGGGCAAAAAAATTCGCGACCTCAAAAAAGAAGATGTGAAAGATTACAGCGCGATCACCGATTTTTCGCTTTACGAGGACAATCGCGTGCGCGTTGCCGAGCTTTTTCACGACGCTTATCCGTGAGAAAAAATTCGTTTGCTTTACGAGCATCTGCAAGCGAAAACACGTTACGTGAGCGTGCAGCTCGGCATCGGCAGTTGGCAGCCGTTCGATCCGTCTTATGTTTATCAGCGCGGCTATGGCGATTGCAAAGCGCTTTCCAATTATATGATTGCGATGCTGCAAGCCGTGGGCGTGGAAGCGTATCCGGTTTTGGTTCGAAATGGAATGGACGAACCGGAGGTGATCGCAAACTTCCCGAGCAACCAATTCAATCATGTGATCGCGTGTGTGCCGCTGCCCAGAGATACGCTATGGTTGGAATGCACGAGCCAGACGGTTCCATTTGCGCATATCGGCGCGGGCAATGAAGATCGCCACGTGTTGTTGGTGACGCCCGATGGCGGCAAGCTCGTGCGCACGCCGCGCAGTCAATCAACGGACAATCAGCAGATTCGTCGCGCCACGGTGATTCTCGATGAAACCGGCAATGCCACCGCCGAAATTCACACCCGTTACACCGGCAATCAGCAGGATCGCGTGCGCGAGGCTCTGGCGCAAAGCTCGCCGCGCGAACGTGAAGATTGGCTGCGCGAAGAAATCGACGTGCCAAGCTTTCAGCTTTCCGCCGCGGATTTTTCTAAAGTCGAAAATAAAAGTGCGGAAGTGACGCTGCCGATTAAACTCGCGCTGCCCCGCCTTGCCTCGCGCTCCGGCACTCGCCTTTTCCTGCGCCCGAATTTAATGGAACGCTGGAAGCGCGTTCCGCCCGAGATGAAAGAGCGCAAACAGCCGGTGGATCTGAGTTATGCCTTCATGGATTCCGATACCATTTCTTTTCGTCTGCCCGCAAACTTCACAATTGAAGCCGGGCCCACGCCGGTAGCGCTCGAAACTTCTTTCGGGCGTTATCAATCTTCCGTGACGCTGCGCGATGGCACGCTGGAATATCTGCGCCGCTTGGAAATGCGCGCGAGCCGCTTGCCGGCAACACAGTACGAAGCTTATCGCCAATTCATCAATGACGTCGTGAAAGCCGACCACGCGCAAATCGTATTGGTGCGCAAAGCGAATTGACACTGTATTACCTCCCGCCGGACGCCCCGATCACACACGGTGAGCCGGGGCGTCCGTTTTTTCAGCCATCATGGCGAACGCTGTTGATGAAAATGCTTGCCTTTTTGAAAACAAATCTGTAAAATTCTGTAGTATGAAGACGCTATATAACATAGAAATAAATCCAGCCTTGCTCTGGGATTACGATTTTTCTCCGGAGCAGATGCAAGAAGAAAGTTTTTTCATCTGGTACCTTGGCCGGCTTCTCGACAGCGGAACGGCGGCAGAAGTTAAACGAATTCCTATTGAAAGCATGTCGGCCTGGATGATTATTGGCTTGCAGTTTCTAAAATGAATTGACAGAAATATCCTGCTTATGATTGTCGGTCAAAGCCTCTTTCGCCGCGAGGGAAGTGACAAAGTCACCGGCCGCGCGCAGTACGTGGATGATTTGCAATTTCCTGACATGCTGTATGGAAAGACGATCCGCAGCACCATTGCGCACGGGACGATTCGTGAAATTAAATTCGATCCGGCGTTTGATTGGAGCCGCGTGACCGTCGCCGATTATCGCGATATTCCCGGAAAAAATGTTGTCGCGCTGATTGAATATGACCAACCGCTTTTAGTTGAGAAAGAAGTCCGCCATCAGCAGGAACCGATTCTACTGCTCGCGGCAGATGATCGCGAGCTGTTGGAAGAAGCGGCCAATAAAATTCAAATTTTTTATGATGAATTGCCGGCTATTTTTACAGTTGAAGAATCGCTGGCCGGCAAACAACGTCTATACGGCGAAAATAACGTCTTCAAAGATATTCTCATTTCAAAAGGCGATCTTGCGCCGGATTTTGCCGCGGCTGATTTTGTGATTGAAGGAACTTACCGCACCGGACATCAGGAACATATTTATATCGAAACGCAGGGCGTGATTGCCATTCCTGAAGATGACGGCGGCATCAAATTGATCGGCTCGCTGCAATGTCCGTATTATGTTCATAAAGCGCTGAGAGCGATCTTCAATTTGCCGGATGAAAAAGTGCGCGTCATTCAATCCACCACCGGCGGCGGATTTGGCGGCAAAGAAGAATATCCCAGCGTCATTGCCGGACATGCGGCGCTGCTCGCACGTAAAGCCGGTCGTCCGGTGAAAATGATTTACGATCGCGGCGAAGACATGGCAGCTACGACCAAGCGCCATCCTGCAGTGATTCATCATAAAACCGGCGTGACGAAAGAGGGAAAACTGGTTGCGGTGGAAATTGATATCGTGATGGACGGCGGCGCGTATTGCACGCTGAGTCCGGTCGTGGTTTCGCGCGCCTCGATTCATGCGCTCGGCCCGTACAATTGCTCCAACGTTAAAATCCGCGCCCGCAGCGTTGCGACTCACACGCCGCCGAACGGCGCGTTTCGCGGTTTCGGCGCGCCACAGGTCTGCTTTGCGCATGAAATGCATATTGAAAAGATTGCCAAAACTATTGGCCTCGACTCGTTAGAATTGCGGCGACGCAACATGTTAAAGTTGGGCGACACAACAATTACAGGACAAACATTAAAATACAGTGTCGGCTCGGAAGAAGTGTTGAATGCTGCAGTGGAAGCCTCTAACTTCGCCGTACAAAAAGAGAGCTATAAACAACAGACAACGGACAACGGGCAAAGCACAAATGGCAAAAAACGCGGCATCGGCCTATCGTTTTTCTTTCACGGCGCGGGCTTCACCGGCAGCGGCGAAATGATGATGAAAGCCATGGCCGGTGTTGAATTGCTGCCGAACGGCCGAGTGCGCATTTTGACCGGCTCCACAGAAATCGGACAAGGCACGAACACGATTTTCCCGCAAATCGTTGCCGAAGAGCTTGGCCTTGATTTCGACGATGTCGAGATGGAAGAAATCAACACCAGTAAAGTTCCGGATAGCGGTCCGACCGTGGCCTCGCGGACGTGCATGGTTGTGGGTCGTGTCATTCAACAGGCGGCGCAGGATTTACGCGAGCAGTTGGAAGAATTTGTTGCCGCGCAATTGCGCCAGCAACCGATTGAGTTGCACAATAAAGATTTTTTTTCCAATGACCAACGTGTCATGTCTTTGGCGGAAGCCGCACAAATGTACGCACGAGAAAAAGGCTCGTTGCAAGTCTTTCGGCGTTATGAGAGTCCGCCGGGCCACAATTGGGATGATAAACGTTATCTCGGCGACGCGTATCCGGTTTATGGCTGGGGCTGCGACGTCGTTGAAGTTGAAGTTGACACGACGACCTGCGAAGTTTTTGTCAAAAAAGTTTTCGCAGCGGCGGATGTTGGCAAAGCCATCAATCCAATTTTAACGAAAGGCCAAATCGAAGGCGGGACGCTGCAAGCGCTCGGCTATGGCATGATGGAAGAAGTGATCATGAAAAACGGCAAGATGGCAAATGATCGCTTGACGAATTATATGTTACCGACTTGCATGGACGCGCCGGATATGGACGTCATTCTCATCGAGAAACCCTATCCGTACGGCCCGTTCGGCGCCAAAGGCGTCGGCGAGTTGCCAATGGATGGCGCTGCGCCAGCGTTGGCTGCGGCTATTTGCAATGCGCTTGATATTGAGATTACGGAGTTGCCGTTTACGCCGGAGAGGTTGCTAGAGGTGGTTGAAGCTAAGTCAGGCTAAAAAATTTTCCGGAAAGGAAGAATTTTATGAAAGGAAAAGAATATTTTGTTGCCCACGAATTTTGCAAAGACAAAAATGATGGTTTGAGACGAATTATTGAAAGCGCATTTAAAGAAACTGAATTCAAAGCCAGATACCCAGATCGGATAACCGAAGCTGGATTTACTCTACAGAGGATTAAACAGGATATCTTATCTACTGAATTCGGAATATATGATGTGTGTTCTAAGAAGAAAAATCTGGCTGTCAACCCAAATGTTATTTTTGAATTGGGTGTTTCTATTGGGGCCAAGAAAGACAGTTATGTAATTGTTGAGAAGAAAAAAACCAAAAAGGTATTTGACCAAATATCAGACTTGGCGGGCTTTGATAGAATTGAATATTCATCGTTGCATGATTTGAAGGAGCAGATAAAGAAGAGAATTATTCCTCAATATACTGTCGCAAAAGAGTTTAAAACATTTTGGTCACCATTTATAGAAGAAGGAGGCACTATAATTGTCGGGGTTCAAACACAACATCTTGACGGTGATACGACTAGGAACATCATGGGAGAATATGATGATATTGCCACTAGCAATCTTCGGTCCTTCCTTCTTTCCGTCGCGGAATCATCAGTTGTAAAATCACAGAAACTTAGAGTAAAACATTTACCAATGCCATTAAAGGTTGACAAATCAAAAAACTCAAGAGAAATGAATAAATATATCACATTTATCAAGGAAACTCTTAAAGCAACAGATAAAAACTATATCCTAATTGGCATGCAAGCCGTTAACCCGGCTACTGAAATAGTGGTGTCGGAAATCTATGGAGTGAAACCTTTTGATCCTCGATCGAGAAAAGGACTAAGTTCTGGATATGTAATAAATAAGCCTAGAAGGAAAACAGAGTTTACATTTTATAAAAATGATAAAGGTAAAGATGCCGGAATTCTAGATATTAAAACAGACCAAGTTTTAGCTCCATTTATAAAAGGGAAAATTAGTTGCGGGATTATCATCAAAGCAAATCTTTGGGAAAAGAATTTCGTGATTTTATCAGGCTATAATGGAATTGCCACAGTAGGTGCTGTCGAAATGTTAACGAAAGACAACGAAGAAGTTGATTTCATCAATAGAAATATTGGAGAAAAAGAATTTGAGAAGGGGATTTTGTATCGGGTTAGATTTAGAATCGACAAAGAACCCAACCAACCCTATAGTCATACGTTTATGAATGCTTCACTAATAAAGGATAAAATACTCTGAAGCGGTAAAGAAATACAAAATTTATACTTAAAAGCGGACTGGAGTAGTACACGAACAAGTCTATTTGCTGATCAACACATGGGCGAGCAAGCCCGGCCCGGCAATGCCTTTGTCGATCGGACGCGAGGGCAGCGCGCCGATGATGACGCCCTCGCCTTCAGGACGCGCGTATTCTGGGGATCGTGACGGTTTCCATTTATTTCCCCTTAATCTGCCGATTCAATTTTGCCAGCCGAATAAATAGTTCTTCAATCGTGCGATTATACTCCGCTGCCGTTAAAGTATTTTTTCGCGCTTTGAGGTTTTCAATTTCTGCCAGCAGTTTCGCTTTTTCTTTTTCAAATGGATTACTGGCGTCGACCGCCGTCGGTGAGGCGGAACCGGCGCTCGCCATGAGAAACGTTTTTGCGGCGAGCCGGCCATCACCGTTATTCGTTGCGGGTGTTTCACTGCCGCTGCCGTCGCCGTTATCGTCGAGCAGCGGATGCTCGGGGCGCAGGCGATTGGCGGTTTCGTAAAATCGCACGACGCGATCGCGGCTATAGTCGAACGCTTCCAATAACGAGACGTTGCCGTTCTTATCGAGATCAGCCTCATCCGGTTGCAGCAACGCTTCGATAAAATATTCGGGAAAGGCCGTCACGTATTTCTCTTCGCCATTGCGCGTCGCGGTAATGACCACCCGGTCCGGCTTCGACAATTTTTCAATGAACGGCCCGCTGGCCGCCGTGGTGTTGATAAAAATTTGGCGCTGCGGCGGCAAGCGATCCAACAACTGCGCCCAATCAAGATCGCGCAGGTCGAGTCCCTCGAGATTGAATTTTGCCCAATCGCCGTCATACGTGCCATGCCCGAAAAGAATGACCGCGACGAGATCGGTCTTCTGCAAGCTGCTCGCCAGCCGGGTGAAAGTCGTTTGAATTTTCTCGACCGTTGAAGAGGAGATGGCAAAAGGCAGCCTGGCGCTGCTTTCAGCAAACACAGTGATTTGCGAGGAAGAGAACCTATGCTTCGTGGTTAATACGTCGTGCAATTGGCGGGCGAACTGTGCGTATTTTTCCGTAAAATCCGGCTGGCCGCCTTTGCCGGCGATAATAATAACGTGATCCGCGGCAAGCGCCGCTGCCGGGATAAAAAAGATAAAACTGAAAAAAAAGAAAAAGCGACAATTCGCCAGGCGGCTTAATTTGATGATGGGGTTCATGTCTGCAAAAAGATGATTGTATTTCATATCTGCAAAAATAGGAAAGAATTATTCAAAAGTCAATCGTGTGGGCAAAGTCGGGCCGGTGCATGAGAAACTGTAAACTTTGGAAAATTTTGCCGCACCAGCCTGACTTTTGCTTCATTTCATTTTTTAGTTGCGCTTGAAGACAAAATTTATTATTCTGTCCGCATCTAATAATATAACGTCTGTGAACAAATAAGCAGGTTTTAATTATGAGACGGCAAATGCGGAAAAAAAATCATCTGGGCGTTTTTATTTTTTTCACCTTTGTAAACGTTGCGACATTTCCCATCCGGGCGCAGGAAAACGTCGTGCGATCGGTTTCAACGCGAACCGCCATTATTTCGGCCGGCGACTACTCGGCCGGCAAAGTGCACCGGTGGTTTTTCGGCGCGCATTATCGCGATCTGTGGAACACGCCGATCAAAGTCGAAATACTTGATCTCGACCAATTTGCCTGGGGTTTGACGCCGTTGAAACGCGGCGGCGGTTTTCAAACCAAAAGCCTGCGCCTGCTTGGAAAAGACGGCAAGCAATATGCTTTTCGTTCAATCAACAAAGACCCATCCAAAATCTTGCCGCCGGAATTGCGCGATACGCTGGCAAAAAGTATTTTGCAAGACCAAATTAGTCTGGCGCATCCCTATGCTCCGTTCGTGGTCGCGGCGCTCGCGAACGCCGTTGGCGTGCTGCAGGCGGAACCGCGGTTGGTTTTTATGCCGGACGATCCGCGGCTCGGCCAGTTTCAAGCCGACTTTGCCAATGTGTTGGGTTTTATCGAAGAGCGCCCGACCGACGGGCCGGACGGCGAGCGCGGTTTTGCCGACTCGGACAAAATCGTCGACACGCAGGAACTTTTTGATGAACTCGCACGCGATCAAGATAACGATGTCGATTCCGAAGAGTTTCTAAAGGCCAGACTTCTCGATATTTTTGTCGGCGATTGGGATCGCCACGTCGATCAATGGCGCTGGGCGCGTTTCAAAAAAGACGGCAAAAGACTCTGGCGCCCGATTCCTCGCGACCGCGATCAGGCCTTTGCCAAATTCGACGGTTTGTTGCCGGCGCTGGCGGAACAACGCTTCGCGGTCATGCAAATGGAAAATTTTGCCAAAAAAACGCCGGATATCATCAGCCTGACGTTTTCCGGCCGGCATCTCGATCGTCGCTTTCTGAATGACCTGAATGATGCAGACTGGGGCCAGATAACCGAAGCTTTTCTTGCCAGATTGACGGACGAGGTTATTGTCAATGCCGTTAAAAAACTTCCGCCGGAAATTTATGCGAAGTCGGGCGAGGCGCTGACGAAGAAGCTGCTGGAGCGGCGGTCGCTCATGCCCAGAGCTTCGGATCAATTTTACCGCAATCTTGCGAAGTACGTCGATCTCAAAATCAGCAACGAGGATGAAATTGCCGAGGTGGCGCGGCAGAGCAACGGCGATGTCGAAGTTGCAATTTTTTCACGCGACAAAAAAACCGGCGCCAGGCAAGACAAACTGCTCTACCGGCGTTTGTTTAAAAAAGACGAGACCAAAGAAATTCGTCTCTATTTGTTGGGCGGAAACGACAGAGCCGTGGTGCAGGGCGAAAAAGGCGGCGTCACGGTTCGCGTCATCGGCGGCACCGGCACGGACGAGCTCGTCGATCAATCCAAAGTGAAAAATTATTTTTACGACATAAAAGAAAGTACGAAATTCGTTGCCGGCCCGAAGACGAGTATCAAAGCCGGCGAGGTCGATTCCATCGCCAATCTGTACTCCAATACGCCGGTTTTTCGTGATTATGATTTTCAGACGAAGCCGCTGCCGTTTTTTGGTTACAATGTCGATGACGGCCTTTTTATCGGTGGCGGCCCATTGATCGTCCGATATGAATTTCGCAAAGAGCCTTTTGAGAGCCAAACTATCGCACTGGCGAATTATGCGTTCAAAACCGGCGCGTTTCGCCTGCGTTATTCCAAACTGTGGATTAACTTTCTTCCCAACGTTTTTCTCTATTTGGAAGCGCAGGCCACGGTGCCGAAAGCGGTGCGAAATTTTTATGGCTTTGGCAACGCGACGAGCCGCGATGCCGAACCGGAGAAAGATAATTTCTATCGCGTTCGCTCCAACGATTATCTTCTGCACCCGGCCTTTTACACGTATTTCAATCGACAGACTCGCATTGGACTTGGCGTTGCCTATAAATATTCGGACGTCAAATTGCGCGACGATTCTTTTGTTCGAAACGATTCCACGTACGGTGTTGATGTTTCGTCGCTGTTCGAGATGTCGAGCGAGCTGCAATATGATAGCCGCAATCACGACCGCGTGCCGACCAGCGGATTCTTAGGCCGGCTCGGTTTTTCTTTATTTCCTCAAATGCTGGATAATGAAGAGGCCTTCACGAAACTGCGCGCCGACAGCCGCGTTTATTTAGGTGGGAAAGATGTGACGCTGGCTCTGCGCGCTGCCGGCGAGCGCGTGTGGGGAAATTTTCCATTTTACGAAGCGGCGTTTTTAGGCGGCAGCGAAAACTTGCGCGGTTTCCGGTTCCAGCGTTTCGCCGGCGATGCGGCAGCACTGGGAAGCGCGGAGCTGCGATTGTATTTGACCCGCTTTCGTTTTTTGGTTCCACATCATTTCGGCGTTTTTGGATTTGCCGAAACCGGCCGGGTTTGGTTGGATGGAAAAAGTGACGGCGCGTGGCACAAAGATTTCGGCGGCGGTATCTGGATCGCGCCGGTGCGCCGCGATTTTGCCTTCTCCATCGGCGCCGGCGTTTCGAGTGAACGCACGGCGTTGGTGGCGGGATTAGGATTTGGATTTTAAATCAAACCGGATAGAACCCTTGAAGCGAAGTAACGCAGCCGGCCCCGGCTGACCTCAAAGGCAATACGCATGGAACAACTGATTTGTCACCTCGTTGGTGACTATGTATTGCAAACGAATTGGATGGCGCGACACAAGCATGAAAAGCTCGGCGTCGCCGCCGTGCATGCCTTCACGTATGTTCTGCCCTTCATCTTCATTACGCAATCATTGCCGGCATTAGCTATCATTTTTGTCACGCACACGCTCATCGATCATTTTCGTCTGGCCCGCCAGGTGATTCGTCTGCGCAATTGGTGCTGGACGGATAATGGTTTCCCCGACGAAACGCCTTCGCATGTGGCGCAGGGGATCAGCATCGTCGTCGATAACACCATCCATCTGCTGATCAATTTTTTGGCGATTAAGTACTTTGGATGAAATTTGATTTTCAAAAAAATCATCTTGCCAACGCCAGAGAGTTTTGCTAAATTAATTTTTTAGAGAATCATCTTGAATTGGTTTTTGGAGGTTTCCCATGCAATTTGCAGACCCGCGCACTGATTTTGTCTTCAAGCGCGTCTTTGGCAATGATAAAGCAAAAGAAGTCTTGATCAGCTTTCTAAATGCCGTTCTGGGCTTGGAAGGACAAGCTGCCATCGCCAACGTTTACATTCTCGAGCCCTATCAGGCGCCGAGAGTTCCTTCGCTCAAACATAGCTTTCTGGATGTCAAATGCCGAGATCATCGCGGCATTGAATTCGTCGTCGAAATGCAAATTCAATACGTCGAGGGTTTGGAGAAACGAATTCAATATAATGCCTGCAAGGCCTACGTCGGCCAACTGACCAGCGGGCAGGATTATCCCAAACTCAATCAGGTGATTGGAATCACCGTTCTCGATTTTATCATGTTTCGTGATTTTTCGCATTACCTTTCCTGCCATGAATTTCGGGAAAAAGTGACGGGCAACTGTTATCTCGATGAGATTCGTCATTATTTTATTGAACTGCCCAAATTTATCAAAGGCGAGGATGAGTTGGAAACGCCAATTGAAAAATGGTGTTACTTTATCAAAAATGCCGGAAAGTTGCAGGTGATTCCAGAGAAATTGAACGACGAGCCTTACCTGAAAGCCTTTGAGCTTGCCAATCGCGCCAATATGACCAAAGAAGAGTGGGAAGCGTTTGATGCGACCATGATGTGGATACAGGATCAACGCGGCGCTGCTTCTGCTGCGCGCAAAGAAGGTTTCCAGGAAGGACGACAAGCAGGCGAACAGGTAGGTCGACAAGAAGGTCGACAAGAAGGTCGACAAGAAGGGGTTGTCGAGGTGGCGCGAGCCTTGCGCAGAGAGAACGTCGATCTAACCATTATCTCAAAAAGCACCGGCCTTTCCATCGAAGAAATTGAAGCGTTGTAATTCTATCGCAGCCGCAATTGATACTCGCTGATTTTTCGCGACAGCGTCGAGCGCGGAATGCCGAGCTCGCGCGCGATGTCTTCCTGCGGCGCCAGCGGGTTTTTGATCAACGCGCGGAAGATGATTTGCTTTTCAATATAGGAAAGATAATCCGGCAGCGAGAAGTGATTGCTCTCGCCGCGATCGAAATTCACCACGGTTTTGTAGGATTCCACTTCGCGATCCACGATTTTTTTAAGATCGCCAAAACCGGTTGATTTGGTGATAAACGCTTTCGCGCCTTTTCGCAAAAATTTGTTTTTTTCTTCATCAGTAATCGGAAAGCCGGTCATCGCAATCACCGGAATGCATCGCGCCTCCGCATATTTTTCATTGGTCAACAACTCCTCGAAAAACTGCATGCCGTCCATTCCCGGCAAACGATAATCCAGCACGATCAAATGCACTTTGTAATTGTTCAGCACGGCAAAACCTTCCTCGGCGCTGGAAGCCATCAGCGTTTCATATCCGACGCTGCGAAAAACCACGGCGAGATTCTGTTGAAAACTGGCGTTGTCCTCAATCAGCAAAATGGTGCCTTTAGGATGTGGGATCATCGTTGCTCCTCCAAAGTCCTTCAGGAAAGGTAAAAAGCGGATTGTGTCATCAGCCGTTAATTTAAGCATTTAGATTTTCAAACTCAGAATAAAATTCTAAAAAAATTGCTGCTAAATTTAATACAGAAAGTATGCCAGCACCAAGCGGCGATTTTTGACCGCTTGCCTGTGTTTAAAAAACAAAAGCTTGTCGTTTTTCGATATCCCGCGCTTTGATTCAATTGGTCCGAGTGTCGCCATTTGATACAGTTTTAGTTATAAGCAGATGTTCAAAAATGGACTGCCGCTGACCGAATTTCTTCCAGCTTTTTTTGAATGATTTCCCACGCCCGGCGCACGTGCCGTTCCTCCGTGCGCAAGTTGCCAATCGCCAATCGCAGCACGTGCCGATCGCCCAATCTCGTGTGCGACAAAAAAACTTCTCGAGTGGCGTTGATTGCCTCCAAAAGTTTTTCATTGAGCCGATTGAGCTGCGTTTCATTTAGATTTTCCAAACGGCCGCGAAAACAAACCGTGCTGAACGGCGCCGGCGCCACGCGCTCGAAATCGGGATGCGCCTCAATCCAACTCGCAAATAGTTGCGCGAGACGAACATGCTCGCGAATTCTCGCCGCGATTCCATCCCAACCGAAATAGCGTAATACAAACCAAAGTTTCAACGCGCGAAAACGCCGGCCAAGCTGCACGCCGTAATCCATCAAGTTCTCAACTTCACTGTCCTGCGCCGTGCGAAGATATTCCGGCACGAGACTGAAAGCGCGGCGCAAAATATCCGGCTTGCGGGTGTAAAAGGCGCTGAAATCAAACGGCACAAACAACCATTTGTGCGGATTCATCACCATCGAATCTGCGCGATCACAGCCGTCGAGCACGTGGCGCATTTCGGGCACAACTGCCGCCGCGCCGCCATAAGCCGCATCCACATGCAGCCACAGATTTTCTCGTTCACAAATTTCCGCGATTGCTGGCACCGGATCGATGCTCGTCGTCGAAGTCGAGCCGACCGTCGCCACGACGCAGAAGGGCCGCCAACCGTTGCGCCGATCTTCGGCAATTGCCTCGGCGAGCGCCTCGGAACGCATGCAAAAATTTTCATCCGTCGGAATCTGGCGCACACCGGCCATGCCCAGACCGAGAGTGACCGCCGCTTTCTCAATCGACGAGTGCGCTTGTTCCGAAGTATAAACTCGCAAACGCGGCATTTCCACGCGGCCCGCGAGACCTTCTTCTCGAATGCGAAGATCGGTGAGTTGCTCACGAGCTGCAGCGATGGCGTGCATGCTGCTGATTGACGCCGTATCATAAATAATGCCCCAAAAATTTTTCGGCAAACCGAGCATCTGCCGCAGCCAATCGAGCGTGACTTGTTCCAGTTCCGTTGCGGCCGGACAGGTTTTCCACAACATGCCGTTGATGTTGAGCGCATCACTCAGCAGCTCGCCGAGAATGCCCGGCCCGCTGCCGGAGATGGCGAAATAAGCAAAGAAATTCGGATGATTCCAATGCGTCATTCCCGGCATGATGAGTCGATCCACATCAGCGAGGATATTCCGCATCGGCTCGCTGGAAAGGGGAGGAGTGGCAGGAAATTTTTCACGAATTTCACCCGGTTTGATTTCCGGCAACACGGCATGCCGTTCGATATTCTCAAAATAATCGGCGATCCAATCCACGAGTTGATGCGCATGCTGGCGAAATTCGGTGATGGGCATGTCACCCAGATTCGTCGTCTGAAAATTTTTTGAGTGAATTTGTGTTATCGGCTTATCGAATTTTAAAAGTAAAGTTTGAGCATAACTGGCAACTGGCGAACCGGCCAACTGGCAAACTAAAAATACGTTGCCATCCCAAACGTAATCGCCGCGCCGTCAACGCGGGTATTGACGCGGTCGCGAAAATAATCGCGACGATAATCTAATTTAAATACGGTGTCGGCAATCGGCCGAAAATTCAAACCGAGCGTCAAACGATTGTGCGAGTCGCCTTTGAGATCGGCGTCGAAATCAACGGCGTCGAAACGCGCGACGGCGGTGAAGTACGATTGGGGGAGTAAGGTAAACAATCCTCGCGCCAACTGATAACCGAGTTGCGCATAAACGCCGCGCTGCTCGGTGGCGTAAATTCCTAACAATGAGGGTTGCACTTCGATTTTCGCGCGCGCCAATTCTCCTCTCAGATTAAACCCGCGCCATTCCCATTCCCCGTCGAGCGACAAAATCGTCAACCGCCGCGCCTCATCGATTTTCAAACCGTCGGTTTCAAATCTGTTGTAGAGCCCGGTGTGAAATGAAGCCCCCACCTCGAAATTGCGCCATCGACTCGCTAATCGTCCGGTAAACGCCGGGCGGTTGTTGTTATCCTCACCGAGGCTTGATTTTCCGGCAGGAATGCGGGTCAATGCACTGCGCGTAATGAGTCCATCATTATAACCATTCACCGCATACAATTCATAAGTCAAGCGCAAAAGATTGCTCGGATAAAGCGCGCCGAAAATTCCCATCCCCGGTTCGGAAAGCGTCACGCCAATCAATTCGGTGCTCACCAGCGGCCGTTCATTAACTTCGTTGCGCGGGCTGTCGTGGGTCAAATTGAATTTGCTGATCGGCGAAAGCAAGATGCCGCCGCGCAAGGCTAGCGCTTCGCTGATACTAAAATCAAGCACCGCGGTTTCAACTTTGATTTCCTCGCCGCCTTCTTCAAATTCAATTTCCGTGAAAAAATTCACGCGGTCGCTCAAAGTCGAATAAGCAAAAAGATTCATCCGGCGCGGGTCAAACGTGACTTCTTCGGTGACGCCGGCTTCGCGCTCGTAAATAAACAGCGCCTCCATGTAGCCGCCAATACTCGTGCGTCCGGCCAGCCGTGTGATAAAGGGCTTGTCACCGATGCCGCCGGCAACGATGGGCTTTTGGCGTTTCGTTTGCGAGGTATCCGGCGCGTTGCTTTGCGCCAGCGCGAAGGTACAGATTGACAATAAAAGAATGCAAGCACATTTCATCATGTGCATAGGCCGCTCCTGTTAAAATTGTTTAATGTAACCAACTGATGAAAGGCGGCCAACGGATGTGAGAGTATTTTATTTAAAATCCGTTGGGCGCATGTTTTTAAAGTTATTGAGCTACTTTCTCACAGATTTGAAACCGCATCGTCGCTTTATCCGCATCCATTGCCAGACAAACCACCTGCACTTTTTGCGGCGAATAATGGGGCGGAATCTTTTTCTCTTCGATCCCCTCGATTCCCGACGGCGGCACGAACAGCCGCAAATTTAGATCAACAATTTGCAAAATAATCCGCGGGCTGTATCCCTGGCTGCGTCCGATTTGCGCCGTGTACGTCTCGCCAAGATGCTGCGCGAGATAAACGCATTTCCAGTAAAAATCGGCGCGCGATTCGAGGCGTTGAATCCGTCGCGTCATTTCTTCAATCGCCATCGCTCGCGCCCACAAATCGGTTTGTGAATATTGCGGTTTGCCCGTTTGCAGAAATGAAACGATTTGTCGCTGCATCACCAAATCGCTGTAGCGTCGCAGGGGGGAGGTAATCTGCGTGTAGCCGTCGACGCCGAGATCGCGGTGCGGCGCGCGTTCGGGCTTGAGTTGCGCGCGCACGCGCGTCCGGTGATCGGACTCGCCATCTTCGCGTTCCGGCTCGAGGCTTTCCTGCACGCGATAAATGCACGGCAAATTATTCTCATGGCAAAATTGCGCCGCGGCTTGATTGGTGGCGATCATCCACTCGGCCACCATTTTGTGCGCGACGCTATCATGCGACACCCGGCGCAGATGCACAACGCCAGCGGCATCCACGCGCACATCAACATCGTCACGATTAAAAATTTTTCCGCCTTTGGCCAAGCGTTGTTTCTCCAACTGCGCGGCGGCACAGGCCCACGTTTGCAAAGCGCCGCTCAAATCCTTTGACAACGCCTGCAAAGAATTTGTTTCTTTTTGTTTCAACTTTTTCCAGGAAGGTTCGGGCAACAGTTGGTCGACGCGTTCATAATCCGAATTGAGTTCGATTTTGATTTGTTCACAAACCACGCGCGATGGACGAGGAGGGTGCGCGGCGCTTATTTCAAAATAAAAGGAAAGCACGAGGCGATCCATTCCCGCATTCAAGCTGCCCCAATCACTCGAAATATTTTCCGGCAGCATCGGCAAGCGGCGATGCGGAAAATAGGCGCTGGCGCCGACATCGTAAGCCCATTCATCAAACAAAGTTTTTTTCGGCACCAGGCCTTCGAGCAAAGGCGTATGCACGCCAATCTCGACGCCGCTTTCCGTGCGCCGAAAACTCAAGGCATCGTCGCGATCCGTGGTTTCAGGATTGTCAATGGTGACGATGAAATCTAGATGCTGGATGCTGGATGCCGGTTGCCTGTCGCTGGTTGCCCGTTGCCCGTTGCCCGTTGCTTGTTGCTCGTCGCTGGTTGCGAATTGTTCGTTTCTTATTTCTAATTTCTGATGACTGATTACTGATAACTGATTACTGGCTACTGTCTTCTGCAAGCGCCGTTCGTGCCGCCGCAACACCGGCTCGGAGTAAATAAACATATCGGCGTCTTGCGGCGCGCGTTCGCCTTTTTGCAGCCAGTGAAAGAGCAAATGCCTCGCGTCGCGATAGCCGGTGAGTGTGTTCAGTGAATGCAGATGAAGAATTAACTCTTTGCGCCAGGCTTCGGGATAGAGCCGGCGTTGTTCCAACGCTGCACGCGCGAGACGCGCTATTTTTTTGCCGAGCGGATGCGCGTTGATTTCAACAGCGCCCCAATTTTTCTGCAGCGCTTCCGTCATCGTCGCCCGCAGATTTTCAAAAAGCTTCTGGCGATCTTGCTGGCGTTGTTGCTCGTTGCGCTTATGTTTTGTTGCCGGCGCGGCAGGGCGATACTGCGCTTTTTCTCCGGAGATGGTGAAACGATTGTCACGCTGCAAAGCCAAATACATCGCGGCTTCTTGTTGGGATTCTGCCGCTTTGCCAAAATACTCTTCTGTGATCGTGCTAATGGAAATCCCCGAGCTTTTCTGCCATTCGGGATGGGATTCCAACAGCAATTCGATTTCAATTTCTCCTGCAATCTTTTCAATTTGCTGCGCGGCATTCAGGCCGTCTTTGGCAGCGCCGAGATTCAAGATAATGTCACGAAACTTGATCCGGCTGCGCGCATTGCCAGTGTCTTGAATTTGCAATTCTTCTTGCGCCGCAGCCGGATCGGCCAACACTTCGCCGAGACGCACTTTTCCCGAGCGGGCGACGAACAGAACGATACTCCCGCGGCGAGGACGATTTTGGATAAGGTCGAGTTTCCTGGACATGATAAACAGAATATACCACAAAATCGGGAACGTGTCAAATCAAACTTGACTCTCGGAGGTGATCGTTGTATATTAAATTTCAAATTGGAGCCACTATGAAATTTCGCTCTCAGCCAATAAATCTGCTTTCAACCAGTGACCTGGACAATTTGCTGTATCAAAAGGACGTTTTTGAGCGACGCTGGAATAAAAAGGGTCAAATTCAGCTCTTTCCTTACAAGCCAACCCAGCGCAGCGGCAAGAAGCTGGTCTTTGATAAAACCACCGAATTGACCTGGCAACAATCCGGTTCGCCTGTCGCTGTAACTCATGCCGAGGCTAAAAAATATATCCGCGAACTGAATAAGCAAAAATTCGCAAACTACAAGGACTGGCGCTTGCCGACTTTGGACGAAGCGATGTCTTTGCTGGAACCCCGCAGGAACGACAATGATTTGTATATCGATCCGGAGTTTGATCGCTCCCAGGCTCGGATTTGGACCAGCGAAAAATCAAGCGATGATGTGGCGTGGGTGGTGACCTTTCACACCGGGTATTGTTACGTGCCGCTCGACGCTTGCTATTTCGTGCGCGCCGTACGCGGCGAGTTCTGGGTTCCGGGAGATAATTCTGCTGATGAATTAGATTTGGGAATACTTGTTGAATTGTTATGACAACGCCACCTCCAAACGCGTCTCCGAAAATTTTTATCAGTTACGCATGGGAAAGCCAAGCGACTACGCGGCAGTTGCAGCAACCTTTGCAAGCCGCCGGCGGATAAGTTTTGGGGAACCATCTTCATCGAATGCTACGTTCGTGCGGTGCGCTCTGGACAAACGATAATTTGAGCATTTGAGTTATTTGATTATTTTCTTTGGACGCGACAACAAAGTTTGCGATTCAGATGAGCAAAGTAAAGATACAGTTCTTTAAGTAAGAACACGTCGAAGACTCTTTTGAGGAAAGACAGAATGAAACTACCAACGCTTTTCTTGCATTTTGACTTCCGAGAAGTTATATTTTGGTATGCCAGAGATGATAATTGTAACAGAACCAATTTAAAATAATAAAAATGAGTTATCCTAATGACGTTGACATCTTTATGATCATGGAAGATAATTTTGATTCAGGCACATTATCAGGAGAGGCAAAGATTCTATTTGATCATCTTTCCTGTCAATCCTATTTTGGAGCAAGCGTATTTTGGGTTAGACGAATCGCTGCTTTGGGCGGGGAACAAGCGGCTATCGAAGATTGGCAAATTAAACGAGATGGCAACAAACGAGGCATCGTGGAGGTTACACCATGATTCACACTGATCGTGAATTGCAAATAACATTGGAGCGCATCGCCCGCATGCAAAAACAAGTTGCGGAGTTGCGCCGGAAAGAAACCAACCCAACGAACTATCGGCTCTCTGCTTCGGGTTATCTTGCGGAAATTGATCGCATGAATCTCGAGGTTCGGGAATATCTTCTTTTTCAACCTCAAGAAAGCTTCGAAGTCATAGACGCGGTTTAAATTGATTCACGCCAGTGAGGATAAAAAAACATGCGCACACCCCGCCGCACTTTCAAAAAAATAGTTCTTGTCACCTCCGCTTTAATCCTGTTCCCAACTTTTTTGCTGAGTCAAAGCCAACCCCAGCGCCCCAACATCCTTTTCATCATGACGGACGATCACGCCTATCAAGCCATAAGCAGTTACGGAAGCCGCATCAATCAAACGCCGAATCTTGATCGGATTGCGAATGAAGGCATGCGCTTCAACCGGAGTTTTTGCACGAACTCCATCTGCGCCCCGAGTCGGGCGGTGTTGTTGACCGGCAAATACAGCCATGTCAACGGACAGATTGATAATGCCGTAACGTTTGACGGCACTCAGGAAACTTTTCCGAAATTGCTGCAGCGAGCGGGCTATCAAACGGCGATCATCGGCAAATGGCATTTGAAAAGCGATCCAACCGGGTTTGATTATTGGAATATTCTGCCGGATCAGGGCGCTTATTATAATCCCGATTTCATCGAAATGGGCGAGCGCAAAAATCATCTCGGTTACGCCACTGATCTCATCACGGATTTTAGTTTGCAATGGCTCGAACGCCGCGATCCGAATAAGCCGTTTTGTTTGCTGCTGCATCACAAAGCGCCGCATCGCAATTGGATGCCGAATAGCAAACATTTGAATATGTATAATGACGTCGAAATTCCGCGGCCGGAAACTTTTGCCGATGATTATCGCACGCGCAGCGAGGCCGCTCGACAGCAGGAGATGACGATTGCGAACCACATGAATTTGGCGTACGATCTCAAAGTCACTGCTGAAGGTGACGAGACGAATTTGCAAGGATTGGAGCTAAATTTTTATCGTGATCTGCAACGAATGACCGCAGAACAACGACAAGAATGGGACGCCGCATACGGCCCGCAATTGGAGTATTTCGATAAAGCGGGCTTCGCCGAAAACACGATTGTGGTTTATGCGTCGGATCAAGGATTTTATCTCGGCGAACATGGCTGGTTTGACAAACGTTTTATGTACGAAGAATCGCTGCGCATGCCGCTGCTCATTCGTTATCCGAAGGAAATCAAAAAAGGCGCGGTCAATGAAGATCTGGTTTTGAATTTGGATTTCGCGCCGACGTTTTTAGATTATGCCGGCGCCAGGATTCCAAAGAGCATGCAGGGCCGTTCATTGCGAAAAATTCTGCGCGGCAAAACGCCGAAAGATTGGCGCGAGGCGGTTTATTATCATTATTACGAATATCCGGCGTGGCACATGGTGAAACGGCATTACGGAATTCGGACGCAACGATGCAAGCTCATCCATTTTTATTACGATATCGACGCATGGGAATTTTATGATTTGCAAACCGATCCGCACGAGCTGAATAATCGGTATGACGAGGCGGCTTATCAAAACACGATTCAACAACTCAAAGCTCAACTCGAAAAACTTCGCGAACATTACGGCGATTCGGACGAGCTAACCAAAACTTTTCTGCCAAAATAAAGTTTCAACCATGCCAAAGCAAACTTTGAAAACCGCCTTGTTTTTCATTTTGGGATAAATTATATTTGAGCATGCCGGAAATTCAGGATTACATCGAGTCTTATCGCCGCCGCGCCAGGCAAGCGCAACAAGACACGCAACGCCGCGTCGAACGTGCTCGCGAAATCGCCTTGCGCTGCGCCGAAAAACTTGTGGAAGAATTTGGCGCAGACAGTGTTTTTCTCATTGGATCGCTGGCAGAAGGCCGTTTCCGCGCCAAGTCGGATATTGATTTGGTTGTAGCGGGGCTTGCCCCAACTTTGTATTTCAAAGCTTCGGCAAAAATTTCACGTTTTGCCGGAGAGTTTGAAGTTGATCTGATACCACTTGAAACTTACAAATATAAAACAGAAGTATTTGAAAAAGGTAAATTGCTTTATGAGTCCCCTCGATCCACGAGTGTTGCAACGCCTAATCGCAGCGGTGCAGAAAGAAATGGAGAAAATGCGCGAGCTGGTTGCTGAACAAAGCTCGCTTTCCGTCAATACTTCTCATCCCCGCATTATCGGCTCGATCCTGCACGATTTTTATACTGGCGTCGAACGAATATTTCAGAAAATTGCCATCGAGTTGGAAGGCGACGTTCCCAAAGGCTCGGCGTGGCACAAAGATTTGCTTGATGATATGGCGCTGGAAATTCGCGAAGTGCGGCCAGCGGTGATTTCTGAATCTTTGCGCGAAGATCTCGACGAATACTTGCGATTCCGGCATCTTTTCCGCGGTTCTTACGGTTTCGATTTAGAGCCGGAACGCATGCGTTCTCTTTTCGATCAACTCGAATATGTCTTTGGCGAATTTGAACGCGAGATGGGAATATTTATTCAGACTCTATCGGAATTTGCCAAAGGAATGGAGGGTGGCTCACTTTCAGAATGAGAATAGCTCGTTATTCAGCGACCAGCAACCAGCATCCAGTCTCACTCATCCCCAAAACTCGTTCCCACCGATTTCGCCGTCAAAACCATCTGATGTTCCGGCGTCACCAGCTTCAGCCGTGAAATCGCCTCTTTGATGGCAACCGGCACAATTTCATTGCCGTGCAATGCGACCATCATGCCGTAGTTTTCTTCAGCAGCCAGTTGGCATGCCCGCACGCCGAATTTCGTCGCGAGAATGCGATCGAATGGCGTTGGACTGCCGCCGCGCTGCAAATGGCCGAGCACCGTCACGCGCGTTTCCAGCTCGGTTTTTTCCGCAAGCGTTCTGGCAACATATTCACCGACGCCGCCGAGTTGTTTCGTATCGGTGCGTTTGACATCATAGGTTTTAACGATCTCACCAACCTCAGGACATTTCGCGCCTTCCGCGACGCAGACCAGACTAAAGCGTTTGCCGTGCGTGCTGCGTTCGATAACTTTGCGGCAAATCGATTCCCATTTGAACGGAATTTCCGGAATGAGAATTATATCCGCGCCGCCGGCTAATCCGGCCGCGAGCGCAATCCAACCGGCGTAACGGCCCATCACCTCGATCACCATGACGCGATGATGCGACGAGGCCGTCGTGTGCAAGCGGTCAATCGCTTCGGTCGCCACATAAACCGCGGAATCATGTCCAAACGTGAAATCGGTCGCCTCGAGATCGTTGTCAATTGTTTTCGGCACCCCAACGATATTGGCGCCGAGCTGCGCCAGTTTGTGGCTGATATTCATCGTGCCGTCGCCGCCAACCACGATCAGCGCGTCGAGCGCCCAGCGATGATAATTCCTGATAGCCTTTTGCGAAGCCTCGACGATAATGATCTTGCCGTCCGGTCCTTCAACCGGATAATGCCACGGATCGCCTTTGTTGGAGGTGCCGAGAATGGTGCCGCCCAGATTGATAATGCCGGAAACCTGCGTCCGGGAAAGTTCCTGCATGCGACCTTCGACCAGTCCCTCAAAACCATCTTCGATACCGATCACGGTAGCATGATAATCATTCATGGCCGTTTTGGCCACGGCGCGGATAACCGCGTTGAGTCCGGGGCAATCACCGCCGCCGGTTAGAATGCCGAGGCGTTTCATTTTATGCATAAAAATTTTTCTTGATTTTAAAATGATGATACTGTATGCTTCTAATATGGCACTTGATTTTGACATAACGCCTTATGTTGAAGGCTGGAAAAAGCGCATGGCCGAAGCTGAAGCGCAGATGGCCGCGCGGAAGAAAGAAGCGTTTGCGGATGCCCAACGCCTCGCGCGCGTTCTCCGCGAAAAATACGGTTGCACGCGCGTCATCGGCATTGGCTCGACGTTTAACGAGAAAGATTTTACCAAACACTCGGATATCGATTTGGTGGGTTTCGGTTTACCACCGGAAAAATATTTTTCAATATCGGCAGCCATAAGCCGCTTGACCTCATTCAAAGTTGATCTGATTCCCGCTGAAGATGCGAGACCGCTGACGCGAAGGCTTGTCGAAGAAGAAGGAGTGGAATTATGAAAGAGCTTGATGCAATGGTTCTCAGGAGAATCGTCACAGAGATTCAAGACGAGCTCGGAAAGTTAAATCAGTTGTTCCAGGAGTGGGAAAGCCATCGTTTCCTGGAATGGACTGACAAGTTTTTCTTGCGAAGCAAGGCGTCCGTCTTGCATGATTTTTATTGCGGCGTAGAGAACATTTTTAAACGCATTGCCCCGGCATTAAACGGCGGCCTGCCCGACGGCCCTGTTTGGCACAAGGAACTACTGTATCACATGAGTTTGGCGATACCACAGGTTCGTCCCGCTGTTGTTTCAAAAGAAACTGCCGTTTTACTGGATGAATTTCTTGACTTCCGCCACAAATTTCGACATATCTATGGCTTTGACTTAGATTTCACGAAGATGGACGCTGTTGAACGAATTTATCCTGAAACACAACAGAAATTTTATAAAGACATTATGAAATTTCTCGACTTTTTGAACAATCTCATCGCAGAATTTGAGAAGAAGAGATAAGCTTTCCTTACGGAAGCACCACGATCTTTTTAACCGCCGTCCACTTCACCAGATTGCTGCCAGCCTGCAAGCGATAAAAATAAATCCCGGCGGCGGCTCGCTTACCATCAATTGGGCGCGCATTCCATATTTTTCGATGTTTTCCTGCCGCAAGTTTTTCATCGACAAGCAATGCCACGCGCTCACCAAGAAGATTAAAAATTTCCAACTGCACGGTTGATTCTGCCGGCAGTTCAAATTGAATCGCAGTTTCTCCATTCATGCCGAACGGATTGGGATTATTTTGCAATAAATGAAATTTTTGTGGAATTGCAATTTCATCTTTTGAGTCAACGACTGTTGTGGGCGTCATATCGCTCATGCGGCACGGCAATCGCCGGCGCTTCAAAAATATTCATGTGGCCGTAACCCGTGCTGCTGAGGCTGCCCAATTCTTGTCCGGCAATGGCGACGAACTGGCTGTCGAATTTGTCATAAGCCGCCGCCACACGAATTTTTCGTAATTCACTTGCGGCAAACCGTTGGTGTGATCGCTGATGGCGAGAAAATCAATTTTTGCCGCATTTTTAGCATACGCATAAGCCTGCGCCGGCATCTTTGCCGTTGCCTGCGCATCATGCGACAGCATCGAATGCGAATGCATCTCGCCAAAATAGATGCGATACGTTTGCGCAACGGCATCTTCGGGCAATTGCAACAAAATGAGACTCGCAACAAAAAAGGAACTGCAAACGAATTTGAAGATGATTGCCGGTATCCGCGACATATAAAACTTTGTTGAACCACGCCGCACCGCTCGGTTGATTGAATTGCCGCTCGCCATTGCCGCGCCCGCCAAAGCTCTGGCGGCGAAATTCGCCGCCCGCCGGATTGAATTTATAAAGACTGTCGCTGCCGGCGTCAATAACGTAAATGTTGCCGGCCTCATCAAGCGCAAGATCTTCCGGAGAGGTAAATTTATCGGGCGTATAAAACGCTTTGCCTGGTTCAATCTTCGGCGTAAAACCGTTACGGAAAAAAAGCCAGTGCCCCGGGAAGCAACGGCAAAGGCCCAACGAGTTTGTCGTTCTCGTCGAATTGCACAATCGCATTGTCCGCCGTTTCCGTGCCCGTACGCGTGACGTAGTACGAACGCCCGAGATAAGCCGCAATCGCGGTGAAACGCCAATTCGGATGATCGCGTTGTTCGAGCGTTAAAATCGTATCGATCCGTGCATTGCCGATGACGTGATTCGCCTCGAGCAAGTTAATGCGATACACGCGATTGGTGTTGTTCACGACGAGCAAATCGAGTTGATCGTCCTGTGTTATCGCCGCCGGACGTCGAATGCGGCCGGAAACTCCCAACACATTGCCGACAGGATCGAGCATGACGATGCGGTCATTCTCGGTGTCCGCGACGTAAATCAACGGCTCGGCGCCGACATGCACATCGTTCGGACTGCGAAAACTGTAGCCCTGCGCCGATCCCTAAACCGGTGTTTGCTGCACGTAAAGCGTGTCGGTTACAATCTCGCGGTTCGTCGTCACGTTTTGCGGCGGCAATGGAAATTTCTCGCCGCAGGCGGCCAGAATAATGTTCAAGAGAAAACCTGCCAGTAGATGGGTTAGAAACCTATCCCATGACCTCAGAATTGTCATTCTGGAAAAATCCTCTGGAAAAATCCTTTTAAAGCGCTTAGTTCGAAACAAAATAACTCCTGAACACCTCCCCGGCCAACGGCGCGGCATCCAGCGCTCCGCGGCCATTTTCCAGAAAAACGACGACAGCAATCTGCGGTTTTTCAAACGGCGCGAAACCGGCAAACCACGCATCGGTTTTCGCGCCGAAATATTCCGAAGAGGTGCCGGTTTTACCGGCAATCGTTATCGTTGACAATTTAGCTGCAGCGCTCGTTCCATAAGCCACGCTTTGCCGCAAGCCTTCCTTAATAATTCGCAATTCATCGCCGAAATGAATTGTTTCCTTCAACTCGGGACGAAACATTTCGAATGCTTGCAGAGAATTCGGATAAAAGGGCCGATAATAAAATCCCCCATTTGCAAGGGCTGATATTAACGCCAGCATTTGGATCGGCGTCACCGCCAGTTCGCGCGCTTGCCCGACAATGAAATTAATTCTTTCTTCACTCGAAACCCATTCAGGAATTTTCCCACAATCTTCGTTGGCGAGATTGATACCGGTGCATTCGCCGAAATGGAATTGCCGCGCGGTTGATTCTAATTTTTCAGCGGCGAGACTCTCCCCAGTCTGAAAAAAATAAGCGTTGCAGGAATTGGCAATCGCCTGCAAGAGATTCTGCTCGCCGTGGCCTTCACGCAGCCAACAGCGATAAACTTTGCCGCGAAGTTCAACCTGGCCGTTGCAGACAAACTGATCGGTGGGATTCACGATGCCGTTTTTTAGCAAAGTAAGCGCCGTCACAATTTTAAAAATCGAGCCCGGACGCGTGGAGCTTTGCACGCCGAGCCTCTCATTTACAATAGCCATTACCAGGCCATTGCGCGGGTTCATCACCAGAATCGCGCCGGAGCGCTGGCCCAAAATTTCGGCGCATTTTTTTTGGAAGGCAACGAGATGGGAATAATCGTGAGATTGGTTATGACAGGAAACCCCTAGAAGAGAGAAAGCACAGAGAATAAAACTTCCAACAATTTTTACGTAGCTGGCAAGAGGAGGGAATCTGTCATTCAGGAGGAATCTTTTTACGAATATAGCAGGGGCCTGCAAATCATATCGATATTTCATGACTCAAAAAAGATTCTACAGAATGACATCAACTTTCTTTCACGCCGCTTTTTTCTTTTCAACGATCGCAACGCTGGCCGAAGCGCCGATTCTCGAGGCGCCGGCTTCGATCATTTGCGCGGCGGTCTCATATTCACGAATGCCGCCCGAGGCTTTGACGCCGAGATATTCACCAACGACGCGCCGCATCAGAGCGACGTCTTCCATTTTTGCGCCGCCCGAACCGAAACCGGTTGAAGTTTTCACAAAATGTGCGCCGGCTTCCCGCGCAAGAATGCAAGCTTTGATTTTCTCCTCGTCAGTTAAAAAACAAGTTTCGATGATGACTTTGACATGGGCCGGCGGCGAAGCGCGCACAACGTGATAAATATCGTGCTCCACCGTATCATAATCACCGGACTTGAGCCGGCCGATGTTGATGACCATATCGATTTCCGCAGCGCCGCATTCCACCGCTTGACGCGCTTCAAAAGCTTTTGACTCGGTAGTGGTCGCACCGAGAGGAAAACCGACGACGGTGCAAACCATCACGCCGGTGCCGCGCAGAAGTTTGTAACAAAGCGGCACCCAGGTCGGGTTGATACAAACGCTGGCGAAGCTGTATTCCGCCGCTTCCTCGCAGAGTTTTTCAACTTGCGCTTGCGTCGCTTCGGCTTTTAGCAGCGTGTGATCGATGGTCTTTGCCATGTCGCCATGCAGCGGGCCAATGCCAGGATTGGCGCCGACTCGTGCTGCGCCGGTTCTCACGATATGAGAAACGACTTCGGTCTTGCAATCCGGACAAACCCAGCACCAGTTGCATTTCGGCGTGCGATTGACATAGCCAAGTTCATCGGAAATAATTCGATTGAGGCGTTCGTCTAAAGTCATCAGCTTTGCAAAATATCGATATTATCAATCACCCCGACGATGACGGCTTGCACCGGAATTTTCGGATTGCCGAGCAACATTCGCGCGGCGCCGCCTTCGCGATTGACCAGCACCAAATCCTGCGGTCCGGCATCGACTTTGTCCAATGCGATCATGCTCTCGCCTTTCGGCGTTTGCCCGTCGAGATCGACCGGCTGCACGAGCAGAAGCTTGTAACCCTCGAGATGTTGATTTTTGATAGTGGAGACCACGTCTCCGACCACGCGGCAAATAAGCATGTCTGGTTGCTGGTTTGATAGTTTCTTGTTGCCGGCATTTTCGCTTCGACACAATCAGGCAATTGAACGATCAACAAGCTCAAGATAATCACTTTCACCGGCAATTGCAAATTGAAATTGCGGTAAACTTTTTGAGGCATGCGTCGTTAAATGAAATGTCAAAATCCACCGAATCTTCACACTTCAGACCAATCGACAGGCAGGAGGAGTTGGAAAAAATGAAAAGCAATCCGTCCGTTCCATTCTCTGAGTCTCTTGAAGCCGACATCATCGTTGAGCAGGAGGACTGCAATCTCGTCATCATCAGTGATTTGCATATCGGCGAGGGTTACTTGCAATCGCGGCTGGCTTATTCGCGGGCGGAGCGTTTTTTTTCTGACGAAGCTTTCCGAAATTTTTTAGAAAAAATTCACTGCGAAAATCTCCAGACGGCCGAATCAACCAAGCCGCTGAAGCTGATCATCAACGGTGATTTTCTCGATTTTGTGCGCGCCAGATCCATTCCGGACGAGCACGAGCGCCAACTCTTCAAACGTTATTTTTATCGGCTGGGATTAATCCGTCATGAAGAAGATTTTGATATCGGACCGAAAGAAAGCCGGTTTGGTTTGAAAACCGAACCGCATAAATCGGTGTGGAAGCTGCATCGCATTTGCCAGGGACATCCGACTGTCTTTGCCGCGTTAGCTGCATTCGTTGCGCACGGCAACCGGTTGGTCATCATCAAGGGCAATCACGATCTCGAGTTTTTCTGGAAGGCAGTTCAAGAAGAGTTTGTCAAATTGCTGGCGGCCCAATGGCCGGCGGGAAAAGAACGGCCGCGCTCGGCGCGCCAACGTTATTTGCAACTGCGCTCCGGGGTGGAATTTTGCCAGCGCGCCTACATCGTCGAAAACCAGCTCTACATCGAACACGGCCATCAGTATCAAGCCATCACGCGCGTGAAAAAAACGTTGCTCAATGAACGCGAGCTGTTTCTGCCGCCGGGCTCGATACTCAACCGCTATTTGATTAATGCCATCGATAATCTGGCACCGTTCGTGACGTACGTTCGCGGCACGTTTGAGGTGTTGCGGGCATTGCTGGCCGGACATCGCTGGCGCGCGCTCCGATTGTTGATGCGGCATTTTCCAATCGCCACTAAAATGTTGTGGCGCGGCTACCGCGGGATGGCGTTCACGATATTCGTCGAAGTGTTGCCCTATTTATTCGCAATTTTCTATGCCAGCTTTGGCATTCTCCTGCCGCTGATTTGGAAACCTTATTCACTTGCGTTTATTGATTCCACCGGTCCGGCCGGCGAATTCCTGATCAGCCGCTGGTTTCTCAATTTGATGATGGGAATCGGGCTGTTTGGGCTTTTGCGTTTACTCTCGAGTCGATCCGGCAGCCATCAGGCTTTTCGTTTCAAAGAAGCCTTTGCCGTCGCCAGGCAGCGAATCGCGGCGATCATGGAGGCAAGTGGACAAAGCAATCCGCCGGAGAACGAAAAGATATCATCATTCATTTTGCGGCGCGCGCCGCAGCGCATGAAAAAATTTTTGATCCTCGGCCATACGCATCAGCCGGTGGTGCAGCCATTGGACGCGACCTGGTGGTACATCAACACCGGCGCATGGATCCCGGTGATCGAACGCAGTTATAATCCGCTTCGCGACAAGATCACACTCACGTTTGCATATTTCATTCGCCGGGCCAACGGCACATTTGATTTTGATCTGCGCTTTTGGAATGATGATAAGGGAAGAAGTGAGAGGCTGGTGGTGTGGGAGAATGCATAAATCTCACGGGCGTGGTCACAAGCGGAGCAGGCGGGCGGTAATGACGATCATATCTTCCTGCTGCACTTTGGCGAATGCGGAAGATTCGATCTTCGTAACCAACTTCACTAACGAACATCACTTTGCTTTTGGTTTTATGTAAGGCTTCTTACATCACCTTCCCCATTTTATTTCCTACCGCTGCCACTTGTTCAACTTCTAACTTATTCGCCGCAATCGCACCCACTGCCATATTCCCAAAATCACCAACAAAATTCCTCCGCCATTCAACAGCACCCCGAACCCATGGAAATCCGTTACGGACAGGGCGGCGCCGCGGAAAAATTCCTCACGCGTTCCAATGGACCGGTAGCGGGCCCAAAAAGTGAAAATCAATAACCCTTCAAGGGCTAAATTCAACAGAATTCCAGCCCACCAGGCCATCTTATTTTTGGCGCGAAAAGCCAGTCCCCAAAAATATCCGGCCAGAAAAGGGATGACGTAGAGCATCCAAAAAACGCCGATGAGGAGGCTTGTTTGCCGATCGAAACTGAGATCTTTCGTGCTGATAAAATACATCCACATCCAATCCGGATAAAGGACGTAGCTCACCAACACCAGCGCGAGAAATAATCCCGCCAACCGGCAGCCAGCCAAAAAAGTTTTTGTCCGATAGAATGGTTTCTCAAGCTCGCGCTCTAATGGCGTGTAGAGCATGCCGAGAATCACCATTACGGGGGCGTCAATGAGAAATGTTTTAATCACCTCCTTGGGGAGCAGAGCGCAAAGGGCATAGCGCATAGCGGTTTTTGCACGCTATGCCCTATGCTCCATCCGCTATGCGCTATGCGTTTCAATAAATTTTTGCGCGGCGCGTGTTGCCAGCGCCATAATTGTGATCATCGGATTGACGCGAATCGGCGTGGGGAAAACGCTGGCGTCGGCGATAAATAAATTTTCGATGCCGTGAAATTGGTGATTCACATCAATCACCGAGTTACGCGAATCAATGCCCATCCGGCACGTGCCCATCAAATGCACGGTGAAAATGCTGAGATCGGAAGCGCGAATGCGCAGTTGGGGAATTTGCGTGATTTGCTCTTCACGGTCGATGGCCGGAAAATTTTTAATGGGCAACAAAACTTTGCGCGCGCCGGCGGCAAAAAAAATTTTAGCCAACAGCGCGATGGCACGCAGAAAGCGTTGGCGATCCAACGCGCTGATCCAATACGTCGTCAATGAGGTTCCGTTTGGCAAACTCCAGACGCGGCCGGCATGGGTATCTTCCACCAACGCGCCCCAGACGCTCATGTGATGATAATATTCCATCAGCTTGAAACTGTCGCTGCCAAAATACGGCAGCGACAGCGCGAGAATTCCCGGCGGCAAAAAGGTGCTGCCAAAAACGATGCCTTCTTCCGCAAACTCGTCGATCTGAAATCCCTGAATCGAGCCCTGCCAGCTTTTGACCTCTTCATCGAAAATGCCGACGCATTTCAAATTCGGATGCAGATAAAGATTGCGGCCAATCCACGCTCGTCGTTTTGCCAGTCCGCTGCGGAAGAGCAACGCCGGCGTGTGCAGCGCGCCGCCGCAGACAAAAACCGCCCGCGCTTTGACAAAAACGCGATGCTGAATTTTATAGTTCGCCGGATCGATGACGCTCGCTTCAACGCCGGCGGCTCGTCCACTTTTGGTTACAATTTTATTGCCGCGGCAATTGGCGATAAGCTGCGCGCCGTTTTGCAAAGCCTGCGGCAAATAAGAAACGAGCGTGCTTTGTTTGGCGCCGGTCGGGCAGCCCATGACGCACAGATTGGTTCCCTGACACGCGTGAATATTGCGCTGCACGCGCACGTAACGATAATCGAGATTTTCCGCGGCCTGTTTGAATTTAAAACTATCCTGCCCCATGATCGCATCAGGCACCGGCATGACGTGCAGATTTTTTTCAACCTGCTCAAAATAGGGGATCAATTTATCATAAGCCAAATCCGTCAAGCCGTGCTCGCGGCCCCATTTCTCGAGCACCGTTTCCGGCGTGCGATAAGAAATTCCGGCGTTGATCACCGTCGAACCGCCGACACAACGGCCTTCGGCATACATGATCGGCGCGTTGCCGACGATGATGGCGCCGCCGGCGTGGCGATAAAGCCGCGGCAACATGCGCTGCGGATCGTGCGAAAAAGATGAAGTCGGATAATAGCCGCCCTCTTCGAGAACGACGACGTCAAGTTTGGCTGCGGCCAATTCTTTCGCGATGACCGCGCCGCCGGCGCCGCTGCCGATCACACAGACGTCGCAGCTTATATCGAGGTCTTTGTGAATATGGTCTATGGTTTGAATCATCACAAAATTATAACGGGGGTGACGATGAAAAGTTTTTACTCGTTACCCTTTTTCGCTCTCCGCCAATTGCAACGCTTGCTGACGGGCGTGAATCTTTTCGCCTGCCCAGGCGGCGGGATCAAAATGAAGAGCGGCCATCACTTCCGGCTGGCTGTAATAAAATAAAAGAATCAGTCCCCGACAGGTAAACAACCAGTCGCGCCCGGGCCGAAACCAGGAACGCGACATCCGGCGGATATAATTGAGGCGGCTTTCATCCGAAAGACGGCTGAAGCGGCGATGCGGTTTGGCGAAAATGATAGCGGCGAAATCAAACACGCGCATGCCCCAGAGAAAAAGCGAGCGCAATAACGCCGGCAGCTCGTATAAAAATCGGTCGAGGCGCTGGGCGATCTTCGCTGGAAAATGCGGCACCGGCGGCCCCTCGGCAGGAATAATGTGCGGCGCTAATTGAGCCAGAAGCTTTTCTTGCAGGGTGGAAAGAATTTTTCGGCGCATAATGACTTTTTTGATCATCACACGCTGAAGCGGTGAAAAAGTTCCCCCGTAATCCTCGGTCTCAAGTGGAAATTAGTGACTGGCCGCTTAAAGCAATTTTCAATTTCAAACCTTGCAATGGAAGGGGATTACTCTATCTTTGGTGCGGCAGGAGAGTCGGACTGCAACAACTTTTCAATTTCAGCCAAAGTCGCGGTTTCGGGATTGATGACTTGCAGGCCTTCGGCTTTGGCGGCAGTGACGAGGCGCTTATCGGCGGTCACGAGAATTAATTCATTACCACCTTTTCGTTCCGAGTAAAAAAATACATTACTCCTCCCGCATGGCAATAATCCCTTGAGCGAATTCATTGGCTTCTGTTGTCACTTGTCCCGTTGGCCAAACCACTTCGACCGCTCAGGAAATCACGGTGCGTTTCGGCAAGAACCAGCTTTTTTGTTTTTATTTTCTTTGAAAGAAAGTTTTCTTAACATGCCAATCACGCCTTGATTTTTCTGCAGGATTTGCTTAACTTGAACTTTGTTTAAAAATCAGATTGGAATTATTTTAATCTGTTGGCCGCCGTTTATCCGTTGGACAATTCTTTTGACTACTTTCAATACAAGAAATGACAAACTTATGATTCGACTCAAGCGTTGGATATTTGCCGCATTATTGCTGATATATTCTCCGATCATCGGATTAGCCCAGCAATACAACATTTTTCATGCGGATTTGGATAACGGGCTGAAAGTCATCGTCATCGAAAATCCGATCGTGCCGCTGGCGACGATTGAGATTGCCGTTCGCAACGGCGCGTTTACCGAGCCGCCGGAATATGCCGGGCTGTCGCATTTGTACGAGCACATGTTTTTCAAAGCCAATGCGGCTTATCCCGACGGCGACCATTTTCTCGAGCGCACCGGCGAGCTGGGCATTTCCTGGAATGCCTCGACGCGCGAAGAAGTGGTGAATTATTATTTCACGCTGCCCGAAGATAATTTGCGCGAGGGGCTGGAATTTATGAGCGACGCCATTCGCACGCCGCTGTTTTTGGACGAAGAATTGGCGCACGAACGTCCGGTCGTGATTGCAGAATATGACCGCCAGGAATCGAATCCGTTTTTTCATTTGATCACCGCCGTCAACAAAAAGCTGTGGCACAAATATTTCAGCCACAAAAATGTGATCGGCGACCGCGAGGTGATTATCAGCGCCGATCGTGAAAAGATGAAGACGATTCAACAGCGTTATTACGTGCCGAACAATGCGGCGCTATTGGTGGCGGGCGATGTGAAACACGAGAAAGTTTTTAAAGAAGCGGAAAAGATTTTCAGCGCGTGGCCGTGTGGCGCAGACCCGTTTGTGAAATATCCCGCGCCTGATCATCCGCCGCTGCCGAAAAGCGAATTGTTGGTGGTGGAAAAGCCGGTGAATGCAGTGACGGTTCTGATCAATCTGCACGGGCCGAGCGTGCGCAAAGATCCGGCGGCGACTTATGCAGCCGATGTTTTCTCGTACATTCTCTCGCAGCCCAATTCGATATTTTATCAGGAACTCATGGACAGCGGCTTGTTGACCGCGGTGAATTTTAATTACTACACGCTGGATAAAACCGGCCCGATTACGATTTTGGCGCAAACGACGGCGGAAAAGTTTGACGCCGCCAGCAAAGCCATTTTTGTGCAGATAAAAAAATTTACCGGGCCGGATTATTATACCGACGAGCAATTGGCCAATTCCAAACATCAGCTTGAAATCAATGAGACCTACAGCCACGAACGGCCTTCGACGTACGTGCATGCCGTCGGTTTCTGGTGGAGCGTCGCCAGTCTCGATTATTATTTGGGCTACGTCGACAATCTGCGCCAGGTCACGCGCGAGGACATCAACGCTTACGTGCGCCGGTACATACAAAACGCGCCGTACATCATGGGCGTTCTAATCTCGCCGGAAGATCGCCGGAAAATAAATTTGGATGAATGGAAATCGTTATGAAAAATTTTAAAAAAAGCTTTTCACGCAAAGCCGCAAAGTCGCTAAGGCAACGCAAAGAAAAAAACTTTGCGAATTCTTTGCGTCTTTGCGTCTCTGCGTGCGGCTTTTGCTTTCGGATGAATATTCTCTTTCTATTATTCATAGCTGTTGCTCCGGCGTGGGCCGGCACGGAAGAATTTCTGGTCAACGGCCTCAAAGTTATTTTAAAAAAGAATGCCGCGAATGAAATCATCGCCACGCAGTTGTACGTTCGCGGCGGCGCGCTCAATTTGACGCCGGCAACGGCCGGCATCGAGCCGCTGCTGTTCGATGCGGCGGAAAAAGGCACGGCGAAATATTCCAAAGAAAAAATCAATGCGGAGCTGGCGCGGATGGGTACGCAGATCGGCAGCGCGGTGGAACGCGATTACAGCGTGCTGCAAATGCGCTGCGTTAAAAGGCATTTCAATCTCTCGTGGGATATTTTTACCGAGATGTTTTTGCATCCGGCGCTTGCTCCGCAGGAAGTCGAGCTGGCCCGCGAGCAATTGATGACGGCGTTGCGCCAACGCCGGGACAATCCGGATGCCTATTTGGAGTTGCTGGGTGAAACGAGGTTTTATAAAGGCCATCCCTACGCCGTTGACCCGCTGGGCACGGCAGAATCGGTCAGCCAGATCACCATCCCGCAGATGCGGCAATATCTTCAGGATAATTCAATCACCTCGAAGTTGTTGTTGGTCGTCGTCGGCAATATTGACCGGACCGAGCTGCAAAACAAAGTGGCCGGCGCCTTCGGTCGATTGCCGGCAGGAAATTATCAGCCGCAATATCCCGGCATGGTGAAACATGCCGGCGCCGAGGTTCACACGGAGGCGCGATCGCTGCCGACCAATTATATTGCCGGTTATTTTACGGCGCCCGGTCTTCGCGATCCGGATTATTACGCCCTGCGAACCGCCGTGGCGATTTTGCAGGATCGCGTGTTTGAGGAAGTGCGCACCAGGCGCAATTTATCGTACGCGCCGGCGGCCTCCATCGAAGACTTTTTGGCGAATTATGGCAAGCTTTACGTGACCACCGTTGCGCCCGACACGACGATCAAAATTATGCTCGCTGAAGTCAAACGCTTGCAGAATCGCCTGCTCGATGCGGACGGGCTGCGCGAGCGCATCAATTTGTCGTTGACCAGTTATTATTTGGAAAATGAAACCAATCTGGCGCAGGCCGACTTTCTGGCGCGTTTTGAACTGGCGGGATTGGGCTGGCGGGAAAGCGAGAAGTTCGTCAAAAACAGGAAAAAGGTGACGCCGGAGCAATTGCTGGAAGCCGCGCAACAATATTTAAAAAATTTTCAGTTCGTCGTCATCGGCGATTCCACAAAGATCGACCGGAAATTGTTTATCGCGCAATAGATCTTGCCGGTAAGGTTTTGCCTGGTGATTTCGTTTTCGAGTGATGGCAAGTTCATTTCTGATAGACAAAATAATTGGTGTATGGCTGATTCGCGCGGTAATTACGAAAAGAAAGCTCATGTTGCACTAAAATGACCAAAATTTAGGAACGATAATTTTATAAGAGAAGAAAAATGATACAACAAGATTATTGCAGCTCCTGCCGAAGTGAACTTCACGCGTGGCCTGAGAATTGCGAGAAATATAAGGGTAAACTTTTTTAGGAGATGTTATCATGAAACAGATTCTCGCAATTTTCACCTGGGTGGTCCTGGCTTTGAGTTTTTCTCTCACCGGTTGCGGAAAAGATCCAATCGCCAGTAATGGCGGCACAATGAAGTTGAGCATCAAGGCCGCATCCGGCGGCCTGGGCAAAAGCGCCGGCTCTCAAGCTCAGCAAATCACCATTACTTCCGCCAGAGTGGTGTTGGGAGAGATTGAGATCGAAACCACAAATGAAGATAGCATGGGCTTTGAATCCGAAGTTCCGCTTGTGGTGAATCTCAATCTCACCGGAGCAATGACAGACCTCGGCACGGTTTCGGTTCCTTTCGGAATTTACGAGGAGATCGAGCTCGAAATCGATAAACTGGAATCAGAAGACAGCCTGGCGTACCGCGCTAATCCGGATCTACAGGAGCGCAGCATCTACGTCAAAGGTTACGTAGATGGTGATACCAATGCCGTCTTTATTCTTACGAGCGATCTTGATGAAGAACAGGAGCGCGAGTTCTCACCACCGTTAGTTGTCGATGCGAACTCGCCGCAAGTCAACGTCGTGCTCTCTCTGGATACCACAACCTGGTTCAGCGATGGGAGAGGCGGATATCTCGACCCTCGCTTGAGCCAAAATCAGGAAGCCATCGAAAGGAATATCAAGGCTTCCATCAAAGTCTTTGAAGATGATGACGGTGATGGCAATGATGATGGCGATGACGATGATAATGATGACGGCGACTCTGATGACTAACGCATAATTGAGTTTCTTTGCTTCTGATTGCGTTTAGAGAGTATTGGGAAGGTCACTGACCGGCCACTTTTTAATATTGAATTTTTTGCATTCCAACTGCTTTAAGTAACCGGTCAGTTTCACTTTATAGTGGAGATTTCAATTTTTCCGTTTGGTTTTGACTCCTCGCCGGGCTGTGAAAATGAATGACGTCAAAAAACCAATCGCCACGCCACCGCAGAAATCCACCTTTGCGATTGGAATTCCATTTTATTTGGCGCACCCGGATTTGACGGACCTGCACGCCGAGCGCATTGGGATTATCGAAGGCTTCAATCGCGTCGAGGTTCTGCGCTATCTCCGGCATGAGATGGGGCACGTGGTCAATTATGCTTATCGACTTTATGAACAGGAAGCGTGGGTCAAATGCTTCGGTTCGATCACGCAGCCTTATCTCGAAGAATATCGGCCGGTGCCGTTCAGCCGGCGTTACGTCCGGCACTTGCCCGGCTGGTATGCGCAGAAACATCCGGATGAAGATTGGGCTGAGACGTTTGCAATTTGGATGACCCCAAATTTGGATTGGCGCGCCGAGTATGCCGATCGCCCGACGGCTCTCGCGAAGCTGAATTATTGTGAGAAGACCACGACGGTTTTGGCCGACCACGAGCCGGTGACAACGGTGACCGAGCTTGATGAAGAGGTGGGAGAGTTGACTTATTCGGTTGACCAATATTATAAAAATCTGGCTTCAGGTGAAATCAATTTTCCAGTGGGACTCGATGGTTCTCTGCGCGCCATCTTTGAAGATTTGGGAAATCCGGAAGATCACGTTAACGTTTCTCGTAAACCGGCTTCGGCTTTGATTCGCCGCCTGGAGCGTGATTTGATGGCGAATGTTTTTCGATGGACGGGCCATTTCCCGGAGCGCACGCGGCCGTTGCTGCGCCATCTCGCCGATCGTGCTGATCTGACGATTCATTTTTATCCAATCTCCCGCACCCAGCCGAACGGATCGTCCAGCATTTGAAATTGAATGCCGACGAGCAAATCCCAGAGTCGTTTCGTTTTAAAATTTTTATCCGGCCGAAAGGGCCGGAATCGGCCCTGATAATACAATTCGTAAATCGGCGTAATAATCGCCGCATTGCCGGTGCAAAACGCTTCGGCGATGCGCTTCTCATTCATGATTTCATCGACGGGCAGCGGCCTGATTTCAACGCGCCAGCCTTCGCTTTCCGCCAGCCTGACTAACGAATTGCACGTGTTGCCGCCGAGAATCGAATCGGATTTCGGCACCACCATTGTGCCGTCGGTGGTGATGGCGATGAAATTAGCGCCGGCAAATTCTTCCACATATTTGTTATTCATTGCATCCAAATAAAGCACATCATGAAATGGCTCATCACTCACTTTCACCGGCTTGCCATCTACCCAATCGTAACCATGTTTAGCCAGCGCGCCGGGAAGCAATCCCGAAACGTAGTTGCCAATCGCCTTGACGTTGCCGATGCCGCCCGGCGCGGCGCGATGAAAATGACTGGTGACGAGAATGCGCACGCCGTCCGTCGGCCAATAAACATGCACGGGCGAAGTGAAAACCATGAACAGATGATCTTTCGCCGGTTTGACGCCGAGCTCCGGACCGTGTCCTAAGAGCAACGGTCGAACGTACAGGCATCTCGGGTCGCGCGTTTCCCACACCCAATTTTCGCAGCGAAAGGGCGGAATAAATTCGCGGTTTGCCAACACCGTTGCCGCGACGGCGTCAACAAAAAGATCGACCGGAACTTTCGGCAACAACAAACGACCGGCGGTTCTTTGCATGCGTTTGGCGTTCATTTCCAGCCGGAAAAGAACGACACGACCTTTTGCTGATACCATGGCCTTCGCGCCTTCAAAGGTGGCCGGCGCATAATGCAGCGCGCACGCCGCCGGATGCAACGAGAGATTGGTGAGATCGAACAGCGGACCTCCCGGCACTTCCTTCCAACCGGTTTCCTGATAATCATCCGAATAATATTTTTCCCACCCCGCTTCAAAACATGGTTCCGGCCACTGCCGGTCGCGATCCAACGCGTCGCTGGTTTGATGATAGGCAAGATAAATTTTGGCGGTCTGATAAATATCGAAACGGAGATTTTGAAAATCCGGCAACTCGAGGGAACGAAATGGAAGGGGAATGGCGGAAGGAATGGCGCCATTGGTGGTTTCCGCTGCCGTAATGATGGATAGCATGATTCGCCTCCGGGGATAACTTGATTGAGTTTCAAAACAACGCCAATTACGATAAATTTCCGGACAAATTTCTTCTTCACTCACGCCCGCCGCCACAAACTATCACTCCGTCGTCAATCCTATCACGCGATAATTAAACTCATACGACAAACTGCTGCTCCAATCCTGATCGAGAATCGTTTTGTAGCGCGTGCCGTCGCTGGGGCCGACCGGTTTGCCGTAGGAATAAAACCAATTCACCACCGGCGTGCCGGTGAAGCCGACCGCAATCCAGTAACGTCCCGGCATTAGTTTCTGTCCGGCTTTGGAGAAATCAAAATCCTGCCAGCGATAACCCGGATTCGAGCTCAACTCATTTAACGAAATCAAACCGCTGCTGGCGAGGCGTGCGCCCGGAACCATTTGGCCGGACGGCGCTTTTTCGTCTTTGAGAATTTCAATCCACAGAAAACCTTCGCCGCCAAATTTTTGTAACGCCAAACCGATTTTTTGCAATTGCAGAGTTTTGTTCAAAACAAAAATCTGCGCATATTGCGCCGAGCGCGTGACGTACTCGGCGGTTTCAACCAAAAAATTTTTGCGCAGCTCCTGCGCGCCTTCAGCGCCGGTTGCCAGCTCGCGCGCAAATGCGAAATTGATGCCTTCCGGAAATTCGAGATTGCCCAACGTAGCCGGTTTATTGAATTCTTCTTTCTTATTTGCTTCCATCGTTGCGACGCGGCCAGCGACCGGAGCCGCCGGTTTTGGCGGAGGCGGCGTTGGCGGCGCCGCTGCCAAATATGGCTCAAACGTCGCACGCACTTCCGGCGTGAGCAAAATACTTTTCGGACCGTATTTCTGCCGGCTGGCAATGATGTTCACTTGATCCTCGGAAAAATCCGAGTCGATAATTTCCTCGAATTCCGGCTGGCTGCTCGAGCCGCGCGCGGCGACCCATCGCACCAATCCATCCTGCGAAGTTTCGTTATTATCGAGTCCGGCCTCGATGCGAATGTAACGATTGCTCGTGAAAAGCTGGCTCTGCTGCGGATCGAACGGCACCCAACCAAGATCGGGAAAATACACATCGACCCACGAGTGGCGGCCCTGCGCCATGCCGAAGGTGAGCTTGCCATATTCGGTTTTGGCGTCGTAGCTGCGTTTCAACGTCACGCCGTTGACGATGCGCACCGGAATGCCAACGGCGCGCATCAATGCCGCGGCAAGATGAGAATAATTTTGACAATTGCCTTTGCCGGTTTCAAACGTGTACATCGCGTCATATTGCGGCGGCGTCAAAACATACGTGGTGTGATCGATCACCCACGCGAGAATGCGCTGCACCGCATCAAACTCGGTTTTCACGCCGTTGGTCAGTTCTCTGGCTTTGGCGAGAATGCGAGGATTATCGACAGGCACTTGCGTTGTAGAAAGCAGATAATCCTGCACGGCAGCTTCGACATTTCCCAACGGAAACGGCATCGAAGTCGCGAGCGGATTGAACAACACGTAATTTTTTGCGGTCAGCGACACGGTCGCGTTAATCGTGCCGGTCGGATTGGCCCACGTGACCACGACGACTTTGTTGCCGCGCCTGTCGGTTTTATCTTCACGCTTCGAAGGTGTCGGTGAAAAATTAATATTGAGATTCTCGATTTCCTGATTGTACGTCGGCGATTGAAATGTGCCCGGCACGACGGTGCTGATGATCAACGATTTCGTGCCGGGGATGGGAACGATGCGCTGCGTGAGACTGTAATTGATGCGCGAGGTTTGGTTCCCTTTGAGCAAAAAATTTTCCCCATTTAAATTCGCCGGTAACAAACCCCAAAAAATAATGAGCACTGGCAGACTGAAACGGCTAAACTTTTGCATGAGATCATATCTCCATTTTATTTTAAAAAATCGACCGCAGTTGAAAGGATTGGTACGCTCCCTCTCACCATGCCAAGATAATTCAAAAAGGCCAAAAATACAACTCGAAATTCGAAGAAGTTGAAATTGACCGGTCGCTCTCTTGTATATCAAATTTAGTTTTAGCGACCGGTCAATGAATGGCGAGTGTTAAGATTTTGCAACTCTTTCACCGGCTGGCACGTCATACTATATAAATCTGAAAATGCCGGAACAAAGGCCTTGAGTTTCACTTCAGGATTTTGTATTTTGCAATAACCGATTTTATATTAGGAGAATACTCAATGACACAACATCACATCGCTTTAAAGAAACCGCTGATGATCAGGATTTCAATTATTGTCTTTTTTTCTTTTTTGCCAACTTTTCTTTTTTCCTCTGATATCACGCCGCAACGGCAGCATCCTCTGGTTGCCAGAATTCTATCGACTTTGCTCACCCAGTATCATTACAACCATCACGCGCTCAACGATTCCGCCTCCAGCGAATTGTTGGATGGTTATATCCAAACGTTGGATTATAACCGCCTTTATTTTCTCGCGGCGGATATTAAAACTTTTGAGAAATATCGTTTCGTGCTGGATGACAGCTTGAGCAAAGGCAATGTTGGGCCGGCGTTTCTGATTTTTAATCTCTTCAAACAACGTTCGGAAACTCGTTTTGCCCATCTGAGCAACCTGTTGGAAAAAGAATTTGATTTTAGCGCGGCGGAATCATTTCAGCCGGACCGCGAGAATATCGCCTGGGCGAATCGCCCTGAAGAGCTGGATGAGCTTTGGCGCAAGCGGATTAAGAGCGAAGCACTGGATCTCAAATTGGCCGGCAAAAGCTGGACGGATATTGCGCCGACGCTCAATAAACGTTACGACAATTTTCGCAAGCGCATCGCGCAATTGAATGCGGAAGATGTTTTTCAATATTACATGAACGCGCTGTCGGAGTCCTATGATCCGCATACGAATTATTTTTCGCCGGTCAGCTCGGAAGATTTCAACATCAGCATGCGCCTGTCTCTGGAGGGCATCGGCGCGCGGTTGAATAGCGACGGTGATTACACGGTGGTGGTGGAAATCGTTTCCGGCGGGCCGGCGGACCGCAGCAAGCAATTGTTGCCCAACGACAAAATTATCGGCGTGGCGCAGGGTGATACCGGCCGGTGGGTCGATGTGATCGGCATGCGCGTCGATGACGTGGTGCAATTGATTCGCGGCAAAAAAGAAACCGTCGTGCGCTTGCAGG